>JACCDO010310990.1_pt1 | contig 22541 bp, 12 predicted proteins | sample 7446101 | NCBI WGS metagenome assembly JACCDO01 (sample SAMN15323440, study PRJNA562643) | freshwater metagenome | isolation source: river surface water | place: USA:Blue River Watershed | collected 2017-08-16
AAATCCAATCTTATTTGTTGTGTCTGTTAATAAGTCCAAATAATCTCCAAACATTGTTAATGTTGAAACAAAAACTATATTAAAATACATAATACTAATTTGTCCATTTGTTGATTCCAATTGCAAACTCCATGTGGTATTAGAATATGGAAGAGTATTTAGGGTTGATGATGTGTATGAAGGAATTATATATCCAGAATTTAAAATAATTGTGTTTTCGTTATTTGTTTTTGTTATTGATATATTTGATGACAAAGATGTAATTTTATGATTGGAAGTAATTTTACCAATTTCAACATTTGAATTTGTTTTTACTGAATCGGAATCAAAAGTTAAACTTGACATTAAAATTGGAATTATTGAATTAGTGTATGTGATACCTCCTGATATAAATTTTATCATTGGTACTTGAATATTCTCGTATTTTTTAATTATAACTGGTAATAAAAGCTTTCTTTCTGGAGATGATAATTTTCTTTTTAATACTAAATTTGTTGTAAATTCGTTTGTACCCTCAAATATCCCAGTATTGGAATCATTGGATAAAATATTAATATTGTCTAGAACAAAATTAGAATCAAATGCTAAATTTTCATTTGTGTCATAAATTAAACTGGATTGTTGGCTTTTAATATTTTTTGTTAAGAAATTTTCAGTTAAATTTTGTTGTTTATATGATTTTATATACTGATAATTTACAACATCGAATAAATCATTGTCAACCAAATATATTTCATTTTTTGTTACAGAAACACTACTTGAACCAACAATATTTTTATAATAATTTATATTTGGACTATTTGTTAAAATATTAGTACCTGAGTCATAATAGTAAAAACATTCATTATTTGAATTTGTAACCATGTAAAATGAATATGTAATTAAATTGTTTAATCCTAATAAATTGCCATTAGTTTCCAGAGTGTAAGTTTTATTTAATTTAATAACATCAATTGTGTTTTTATTTAATATCCATGTGTGATAATTTCCTTCAGGTATTTGTAAACTTTTAATGTTCTTTTTCTTTAAAATAAAGTACTGAGAATTTATTAAACTAATTAACATTATATAATTTTCATCATCTGTTTCAATAATTTTTTTGGTATATTCAGATGACTCATAAATTGAATATGCGGCAGAATTTCTAAGTGTTAATGCAGGCAATAACTTATGTGTAATGTAATTACCAGTTGTATCTGTTTCTGCAGATGCATTTAAGGATTTTTTATATAATGGTGAGTTAATTGATGTTGATGTTGAATTAATATAAAAATATATATTCTTCTCAGTTGGAGAACCATCTAAATTAACAATATATTTATCGTCAATTGAAAAATAGTCTGAGCCTATTTTTATTATAACTTCATCCCAATTTACTGATAATAATTCAGAGGTAACAGGTGCTGTATAATTAGCTTCCTTAAATCCTGTAATTTTAATTGACAAAATATTTGGTGTTACTGAAACAGAATTTAAATCAGAAACATTAGTTAAAAAAACAAGTTGTTTATCTGTAATATTTATTAATGACGATGATAATATATATAATTTAATTTCAGTACTAGATATTGGCTTAATTGTGCAACTAATTTGATTTAAACCCAATATAATTTTTGTTGATAACTGTGTTGAAAACATTGAACCGATATTACTTGCGAAAACTATTGAATACTCGTAAATATAACTTGATGTTGTCATTTTTGTTAAAGTTATTGAATTTGATGAATTTTGATTGCTAGCTGTTTTAATATTTGATTCTAATATTTCAACTGGATTAACAATTAAACAGTCTGCAATTGTGTTACTAAATAAATAACGATTTAAGTTGGTGTCAAAAGTTCCTTTATATATTTGGTTATCATCAAATTTAATATATTTTTTTGTAATAGTTGAAATACCTATAAAATTATCATTATAAATCAAATTACCACTAGAATCAATTGATGAAACACCATAATAGTTAAATTTTTCTTTTTTTTGTTCATTGTATACATTTGAAATTATTTGTCTGTCATCATAAGTATTTTCATCTTTATTATCAATATATGTACTTGAAGCAAATTGATATGAATTTAAATTAGTTGCATCTGTAATTGTATTTACATTATTATTTTGGTCGGTTATATATAATTTATCAAATGATGTATCTGTAATCGGATGTAATGTTGTTATTTGAGTTGTACCAGAATAATCATAATAAGTATTGTTAATATCTTGATTTATTTCTTTATTCGACAAATACTTATCTTTTTTGTTATTTGGATTTGATAAATTTAAATAGTCAATATTATTTTTAACATATTCAATATGATCAGTAAATAATTTTGACATATTTTCCATTGAATTAATATATTGGCTTGATAATCTGTTACTTCGAGAATATTTTTTATAAAATGGCGTTAAAATTTTATATGTGTTATACTTACTTTCAGTTAATGTACTTTTAATTACATCTTTAAAAGCTCTTCCATAATATTTATTATTTTCCTCAATTCTTAATGCACCGCGTGAAAATTTTACAAAATCACCATCTGAAATAGAACTTGTAGTAAAGTTATTTTGTAATGGTAATGTGTAAACTGAAGAAGATAATACATCATAAAATTTATTTATTGATGCAGCACGGGTTCCCATTGTTAAAATTCTTGTAGACACCTGACCATAAAAAATATTACTTGTATTTAACATGTAAACAAATATGTTATTAAACTCACTAATTGTGCTATCAATGATGTTAAAAATTTTTTGATAGTTTGGATTTTCATTAAAGAATGTTAAAAATTTATCACAAAGCCCATCGATAAAAGCTTGGTAGTAATATCCAGTATTAATAAATTCAGTTGATAAATTAAACTCATCAAATGCTGGATTAAAAGTCTTTTGTAATACCAAATTTGAACTGGATTCAATTGTATTTGTATTTTTGTTTATTTTGTAATAAGTTTCAGATTCAGGTTTAATAAAAAATTGTTGTGTTGATAAAGGACAAAGAAAGTTAATTGTGTTTCCATTTAATCTAATAATAGAAGTTGAATTAATTTTAAAATTTACATTATAAAAATATAATAGCGGTGAATACTGTCCAACTAAACTATCAAACTCTGAACTTATTGTTTCTGATTGGTTATTAACTAGCATTATCATTGGTTTATTAAAAACATAATCATTTACGTCAGATAATTTTTTATCATTTATATATTCACAATCAGTTGAGTGTGAAATAAAAGTATTTAAATTTGGTACTGCACCAGCTATTGGAATTTTTAAAATGTTATAAGTATAATTAATTGTATTTTCAGTTTGTAAAATATCAGTAAATGTATATATATATGTTGATGCTACATTCATAAAATTAACAGTTCCAATTAGTTTAGTTTGGTAATCTGCAGAATTTGCACCAGTTGGTATTATGTCACTCCTGTATATTTTCCAACCAATTATTGGTAAATTTAATGTGTTTGTAAAACTTCCTAATTGAATTTTTGGTTTATAAGTAGATACTGTAAAATCAACAGAAGTAGCAAATGTTTCTATGTTATTATTACCATAAAATGTAACTTCATATTTATATTTACCAGAAGCGAAATTACTTGTTTTTAATAAGGTTGAATTTCCAATAGTAAATGTGCTTGGTGAATTTAAAAAAGTTAATGGGTCAATAAAAATATTTGTATTAGATTTAGTTAAAAATCCAATCAATTTTGTCTCAGTTGTTCCACCGGTGTTTCTATAAATTTTCCACCCTAATATGTTTGGATCTGAAGGATTGTCAAATGTTATTTTTGGTATTTTTGTTCCAATTGTATAAGTAACAGCAGATGATTTTATTGTTTCAGTATTATTATTACCAAAATATGTAACTTGATATGTATATGAACCTGCTGTAAACGTAGACGGTTTATCTGTAGTTGTATCTTCAATTACAAAAGTTGTTGGTGGGTCTAATATTAATGTACCAATTTTAGGTGGACTAAAAGTGGTGAATGTGTCAACGAAATTTTTATTTGTTGATGATATGTTAACAGTACCAACAAAATTAGTAATATAATCATTTGGATTATTACCAGATAATATTATATCACTTCTATAAATTTTCCATCCTAAAATACGAGAATCTGATGGAGTTGTAAAGTTTAACTGAGGTAAAAAATTACTAATTTGAAACACAACATAAGGAGCCGCCTTTGTTTCTTCATTATTTGCACCAAAGTAAGTTACTTCATATTTATATAATCCAGCAACAACATTTGCTGGTTTTAAAGTTGTAGAGTTGGTTACTGTAAAGCCGATGTTAGGGTAATTTATTGTATGTTCATTTATTGGTTTTGAAATTGTAAACACAGGTTCTTCATATTTAATTGTTAATATTGCATCAGAATATATATCATCAAAACTAGTTTCTAATAAACTATTTACTGTTTTTAATAAATAATAAAAACCATCTGACTTTTGTCTATATAATCGCCAGGAATCATAAGTTTTATCTATTATATTTGGAAAGTTATATAACCTTATAAACTTATTAGCAGATGTCAAATTAACACTAAAAGTTTGAGGAAGTGACTCTTTTGTTGTTTTTAAACTATAAAAACTAATCATGTAGTTATATGTTCCTGTTGTAAAATTTAATGTTGTACTTACTAATTCACTACTTACAATGTTTACAAATACTGCTTTTCTTTTTGTTGGAATTAACTTTATTGTATCTTGTGGATTATTTGCTCTTGTTAAATAATATAAATGTTCTGGTGAAAAATCCAAAGTATTTGTTAATTTAACTATGCCATTTGAATCAATATTAAAATTACCACTTGGAATAACAGATACAGGATAGGCAAAATCTTCCATATAAATTTCACTTATTAATGGAATTGTAGTAATACTAATTTTTAATTCAGAACCAGTTGTTGCATTTTCAAAGTAATATCGCGATCCAGTTAGGTTCACTCTAACAAAATACTTTTCAGACAATGTGCTAGTAATTGGTAGTTTATTAAGCTTTGTAATTGTGTTTTCTTTGTAATCAATTCCAACCAAGTTATCATTAATGTTATCAATAAATACACTATCTGAGTTATTTGTAATTGTTTTTACTAATAATAAATCTGTTGAATTTACTTTTGTTCTGTAAATTTTTCTTCCAATAATATTTTTATTTTCACTAACTGGAATATTAAATATTTTAACGACTGAATTATTTCCGCTTACAGTTGGAGTTGGAATTGTTATGTATTTTATGTCTGAAACATCTGATTCTGACGACAAAGTAAAAAATGAAATAGCATAACCATATTTACCAGGTTGTAAAAAATTATTATCAATTATTGGTTGGCTTACAATCTCGTAATCAAAATATTCTGGACAAACCAAATAATTCGAATTTAAATAATTAATAGTTAGTAATCTTATATTATTAAATCTATTTGTATATAATTCTGAACCATTTTCTAAAATTATTGTTCCATCACTATTTACTTTATTTAATTTAATAACGTTATTTGAGGTTTTTTTAACATAAGTGTGTTTTGTTGATTTAATGTATGGGTTTGTAACTTGTCCATCGTAAAAGTTAACAATTGGTAAATAATTATTATATGACACAGTTAATGTTATAACATCATTATTTTTAAAAGGTGGTTTTGAAGTAAAGGAACTGGGCAAATTAAATACCAAATATAAACTATTAAACCCCTTTTCATTTTGTATACATTCGTAATTTACTGAATCAAATGGTATAGAGGTTGATGTTCCTAGTCTTAAAGTATTAATTGTAACTATTTCTCTGTCATAATAGTTATCAAAACGGATATACAACTTATTTTGGTTATAAATAACGTCTTTAATATTTTTTCTTCCGTAATTATCAATTATTTCTAAATCAGTTGAAGAATTATAATACCTGTAAGTGTATGTGTTTTGAATAGTTAAGTTATAAAAATTATTATTTGTTTCTTTTATGTCATCTTTTAATAATAGCTTATTAATTTTTATTGTGTTTTCCTTAAATTTTAAAAATTGATTTGTACTTAATGAAATTGCCCCTAACCAACTTGATTTGTTGAACATTTCAAACCATGTATTTTTAAAATAGGTACTATTAATGCTACTCCCCGGAACAAATGAATAGTAATAGGTTAATTTTCTTTGGTTTTCAGTATTAATTAAACTTGGATTTTGTAATGTTCTTGAATAATTATCAACAAAACTTTTATAAACTAAATCAACAACACAATTTTTCCAAAAAACTAAAAAACTTAAATCACCTTTTTCTAAATAACTATATTTTGAAATAATTAATAATAATTCTTCTGCAAATACCCCATAAGCTAATTCAATACTTACGGGGGTCAAGTTATTCATTTCATTTTTATCAATACTATTAACATTTGTATTTAAATTTTTATATTTTTCTAATGAATTTGTTTTTTGATAATTATAATCATTATTATTTTCTTCTGTTTTAACATCAGCAGTTAATGATGGATTTGTTTCGTTTACATATTTGTATGGATAATATAAATTATAATAATTTGTTGAATAATGTCTTATTGATAAAAATCTTTCCATAAAAATTTTTAATTTTGAATAAATGTCTTTATAATTATCAAATTGTAAATTCTGATATAATTTTTGAATATTTTTTTCACACAATAAATACTTGCTTAAAAATTCATCAAATATAATATTTTTAATTTGATTTGTTTTAAAAGTATTATCCATTAAATCATTTAAAATTATTGCCCATTCATTTTTAAAGTTTTGTTCTGTTTCTATAATATTTTCATTTATTTCATTTGAAGTTAATACAGTATATTTTTTCCAAAATGTAAATAACTGTTTATTATTAGAATAAAAAAACAAATGTAATAATTTTAACACTAATGGAATATATTTTAAACAATCAACTTTATATATGTCAAAATCTTTTTCGTTATCAACACAGTATTGATAAATTTTATCAATTTCAAAACCATCATTAATCGAACTGGCATAATCAAAATTATTTATAAACTCAAAATATCTTTCAGTTTCTGATTTTCTTATATTTTGACCTCTATCATCTAGTTCCAAACTTTGTTTTGTAAAAGCAAAATCAACTACAGATTTATATGATTTATTTAGTGCAGAATAAGAACTAAATATTCTATTTCTAAAATCTTCATGAAGTCTTCGATATGTACTGGTTAAAGTTTGTAATGCGTTATAATAAGTCTCATCTGGAGTTTTATCAATAAAGTCTAACCAAAATTGTTCCCAATAATTTGATTCGACTCTTAGTAATGATATAATTGATGATGACAAATTTTCTTTTATGTTATAAAATGTTACATTATTATTAAAATCGCTTGACTTGATAAATTCTGGTAATAACTTATCTTGAATTTTTGATGATTCAATTTCTTGTGTTATATTATCAAAACTACCTATTTTAAAAAGTTTTTCAGGTATAATATACCATGCGCCGTTAACATTAAAAACAACACAATTGGAATTCATATATGTTATATTTAATTCATTAATGTCGTATTCTGATTTTACCAATTCACTAACATTTTGAGTTTTAATAATTTCAAAATATGGAATTTCAAGTCTTAGTGTTTGATTATACAGCAAATCACCATTTTTCTCAATAACTTTTGTTCCTTCTTTACCAAATTCTACGTTTCCAATAAATCTATCATTTTGACAAAGTGAAAACATTGTATGTTGTCTGTAAACTGTTTTAAAAAAAGTAATTTCTGGATTACCAATGATTGGTGAATCTTGTATACCAGGTATTACTAGTTGGATTAATCCTCCTCCCATTTATTTGTTTATTAGTGAAAAATAGAAAATAATCTTTAAAACTTTTAATATAAAAATTTTATTAAATATAATATTTAATAATGAATAACTATTATTTAAAAGCAATATTATTAGAAGGATGTCCATATTCTATTGCAGCTAAAGATTTACTTGTATCCAATAATATTTCTGTTGAAATTATTAATATTAACAATTCAAATAAAAACCAATTTAAAACAAACACAATAAGTACTTTTCCACAAATATATTTATGTAAAATTGGCAACAATGGAACTCAGTTATTAGGTGGTTATGATGATTTATCAGAATTTGTTAGAAATTTTAAAGGAAAATATAATGATAATTTAATTGCGAATTTCATGGAAAAATATTCTTGGTCAAAAAAAGCAACTCTTAGAATGATTCAACTTATAAATTAGTTTAATTTCAGTTGGTTTTATTAAACAAATAAAATTTTTCCACCCTTAAAAATACCAACTGGTTTAGAACTCATGTCATAAACAATTCCTTTCTCTTTGTTTTCATAATAATATTCTTTACCATTAATTTCAACCTTATCTAATAAATCTTCTTCAACCGGTGCTTCTTCAGGAACATGAGGATCATAGTTGGATTGAGAAAGTTCTTTGGCTTTTAGATATTTACCTTTTATTTGGTCAAAATCTAATCCTTCACCATTACAGATAGCTATTAGTAATTTTACTTTTTCTTCTGTCACGTTTCTTTGATATTCTTTTTTAATTTTTTTTAAATTGTCTTGTAATTTTTCATCTAACTGATTAATTACATCTACAAATTCATTATGTAAATCTTTTAATCCCTTTAGTTTTTTCATTAAAGTAAGTCCTATGACGGAATGAGGAATTATTTCAATTTTTAAATTTATTCAATATTTTGACTATGAGTCCAACAAAGCTTACTTTTGTTGTCATTCATAATTAAATAAGCGGCTTGTCTCTGGCATTTCTCGCATTTTTCTTTGGTTGAAATTGGTACCAGAATATTTTGATACACGTTGATATTCAATGGCCTTTTGTATATCATTGATTCCAATATTTGAATCTTTGTATTTATATTTATATCCATCATTGTCACATCCGGAATCTTTTTTTCTTGAATTTCCATTAGTAACTTTTGTGTTTCTTCCAAAATAAACTTTTTTGTGTTTTGACTCATTAAGTACAATGTCTTGGTTATGTTCAAGTTTTTTATTCAATTTTTTATTATTAGTAATTTCTATGTCAGTTATAATATCTGTTTCGTTTTCATCTGATGATATATCTTCTGGTAGTTCAATGTCTAGAATGTTATTTTGTGTTTCTGCTATACCGCAATCAACTATGGTATTATTTAACCAAAAGTTTACACTTGAATCTCTAAACAATAATATCATCTTTTTATAATAAACTAATTTGTAGTAAATAAATAATTAATCAATTTTTACTTAATTTGATTGTGCATTGGTTCCACATGATGTAAACATTGTAATAGAAATAGCTGATAAAACCACAACTAATGTTATTAAAAGTTGTTGAAGTTGTTTTATTTTTGTGTCTCTTTGTTTTACCGCTTCCATCGCATAATTCTCATACACAAAATCAGTAATAAACTTTTTATTAAACTCTACATTATCATCGGTATTTGTTACAAAAAATGGTCTTAATTTATAATTTAGAAAACCATACACAGATGATTTTTCTTTTGATGAGTCATCTTCAGATAAAATATCATATACATTTAGCCACGAAAGATTATGTTTTTTATTAAGCTCTGAAAGAATTAACTCACCATAAAGCTTAACATCCCGTGTAAACGGAATACCCAGATAATAGTCGGAAGGCTTAATATAATTTGTTAAACCAGTAATTTTAAGGTTCTCGTCTGCTTTTGTTTTTTCTTTATTAACCTTCAATTTATAGTTTTCCAAGTGTTCTATTAAACCATTAACAATTTCAGATGCATTGGACAAATTTAATATTCGCATATAAATATCATCAACATAAACATTCAATTTAAAATCTTTGTTATTTGAAAATCCTGATTTACAAAACCATCTAAATAGAATTTCTTCAATAGCAAGTGTAAATACTAAATTTGAGCTTGGTAGTCCAGTAGGAATACCTTTTGATACTTCAACCCTAATATTATTATAATACAGTTCTCGATTTTTTAGAATTGTCATATATTGAGCTACTAATTCTGTTGCGGTTTCTTTATTAATTTTTCTTGTCAAGTTTGATAAAAGCAACTCTTCTAAAATATCCCAATCAAGAGAGTCAAACGCTTTCATGATATCAATCATTACTACATTTGCAAATGATTTAGTATTTTCAGTTGCAGTTGTAATAATTGATCCATTAAAAGCTTTTACCAAAGTCGACTTATAAATGTCTTTATCAGGTAAATTATTTCCACATTTTAATATTAATTCTGAACACCAAATTCTATCTAGAATTTTAACAGTATTATGATGATTTACCAAATACCTAAAATTCTCTGGTTTTGTTTTATCGCCAGATTTATGTTTTGCAAAAATAATACAACGTGATATATCTCCCATCAAAGATTTTCTACTAAATGGGCATCCAAATTTAAAATCATGTACTTTATCAATATCACCATTAGTTACAGTTGAAGTTACAAGATTAACCTCTTTTTCTAATCCGATGTCATGATATACTCTAAAACCAATTTCTCTAATTTTATTCAAGTTATCCTTTACCTGTTTACGAAACTTTACTTTATCACCTGCATCTAGGACAATTTGTTCAACTTGTTCTTCATGATCAACTTGTTCAACTTGCATACTATCGCCATTTTTGTTATCTGAATTTTCCAAGTTGTTATCGAGTTGAATTGTAACTGGTGAAGATGAAGATACACTGGATTTTTCGGTTTGAACTTCAATATAATCATTTTCAATTGATTTTTTGTTTTCGTCTTTTGGTTCTGCTAACATAATATCATCAACAGATACACTTTCAATTGTTTTTTCAGAAAGAAACTCTTGATTTGTTGTTTCGTTTGTTTCGTTTGTTTTAGATTCAGTATCATTAGATACATCTTCATTAATTTTAGTAACATCATTATTTACTGGTTGAATAATTTCAGCATCAATTAATTGTTGAATTAATGATCCTGTTTTAGATTCAGAAACTGGTTGAGTTGTTTGAACTGTTTGAGTTTGTTCATCAACTGGCGTTGATTCTGGTTTATCACCATTCCATAATTTCTTCAAATATGACACAACTTGGTCATCAGAAGCTTCTAATTGCACATACGTTAACATTATTTAATATAATTTTTATTTCATAATATTAGTATAAATCAATTTTTTTTTAGTTAGACTAAAACAAAATTTTACAGAAGACTAAAGTCTATTTTTTTAATAACAACAATTTCTATAAAATACTGGGAATGCTACAACATCTTTAATTGATTCCATTCCTGTAAACATCATACACAATCGGTCAAGACCGAGCCCAAAACCCCCATGTGGGACTGTACCAAAACGTCTCAAATCCAAGTAAAATTCAAGTGGTTCTGGACTTACACCTTTTTGTTTCATAACATTTAACATTGCATCAAGATTGTCTTCACGCATTGACCCTCCAATTAGTTCACCAACTTTCCAAGGCATTAACAAATCAAAGTTTTCACATTCACCAGAACCATCAGTACATTGTTTCATATAAAAACTCTTAATAGCAATTGGCCAATGAGAAACAAACACTGGTCCAGAAAAATATTCAGTTAAATAATTTTCAAATTCTGAACATAAGTCTTCACCATAAACAACTGGTTGTGATAACCCATTAGCTTTTTTCAGAATTTCAATTGCTTCAGAATATTTAATTCGTTTAAATTCACAAGTGGATATTTTTCCAATTCTTTCGTGTAATCCTTTTGAAACAAATTTTCCAAGATTATTAATGTCATCGGCACAATTATCAAGTAAATATTTTCCAACGTATTTAATATATTCCTCACCAACTCTCATGAGTTCATCCAAAGTAATAAATGCATCTTCAATTTCCAAATGCTCGAATTCTGACAAATGCTTATTTGTTGTTGAATGTTCACTTCTAAAACTTTTATTTGTAGTATAGACAGAACCAAGTGCGCACGATAATGCTTCTAATTGGAGTTGAGAACTAACAGTTAAATATGCAGGTTTTGAAAAATGGTCTCGAGACCAGTCATGTTTGGTTGAATCTTTTAAACTTGGTAATTTTCCATGGTCTGACATATCATGTTCAGTAATTTGAAATACACCAGCACCACCTTCACATTCATTAATTGTTACAATATTAGGATTAACGTGTAAATATCCCTTTGATTTGAAAAATTCATGAGTTGCATGAGAAATTGCTGATTTAATTCTAAAAACACTTCCAAATGTTTGTGTACGAGTTCGTAAATGTGCATAATTGCGCAAGTAATCCAAAGGTAATTTACCTTTTGACAGTGGATAATCGGTAATTGGTGCTAACCCAAGAACTTCAAGTTTCTTCACCTGAATTTCATAAGGTTGTCCTTGTGCGGGAGATTTTACTAAAAGTCCTGTTGCCCTTATGCTCGAACCAATATTTAATTCTTCAATATTACCTGATTTTTCTTCAAGATTTAAGTCAACAATCAGTTGAACACCATCGGTATTTGAACCATCATTTAATTTAATAAATGATAAATCTTTTTGAGCCCGAACAGTTTGGATCCATCCGTTCACAGTTACTGAGGAATCAAGTAATTTTTCGTAATTTTGAGAAAGATATAAAAGTTTCATTAAATTAATAAATTAATTTATAATTATAATCTATTTCAATTTTTTTAATATATCCTTAATGACAATTTTTTTTAATTATATCTTCAATAACAATTTTTAATTATGGATTAATTTTTTGTGTTGGGAAAAAATTTTATAAAAAAAGTTGGAAACTAAATTAGGAAAATCCACCTAATCATTAATAACACAATTGAATAATGTTTTTAAGATCAGATACTTTCATAACAACAGTTAGTACTCCAGCAGAATCTCCAGATGATAAAACATTTGCTCGTGCTCTGTTTTCAATTTGTTCAGGACTATCAAACAACACCCAACTCATAATTTTATGAGAAGAATTATCCTTGTCTTTTGGAACTTTTGGTGTGTCTTTACTTGCTGGTTGGACTTGACTAACCCAATAGATAAACCCATGAACCTGTCTTGTTGGATGTTCTAATTGGGTACTTGCAAGCAAGTTTCCACTTGTTACATCAATGCCATTTTCTTCACCACATTCGCGTGTTGATGTCATGTCAAAAGATGGCTCATCGTCTGATTTTGTTCCGGTTGTTGCACACTGAAAATCATTAACAATAGTTGTTTTATCATCAACCGCGTATGCTGGAAGACTAACCCATTTATCGTCAATTCCCGGACAAGAGTTTAAAAACTCCAACACATTCCGCGAGTTATTAGGAAAATTTTGGGACGCTGGTAAACAACTTATTGGTACAAGTCTGTTATTAAATTTAGTTCCTTCTCTATGTACATAACATTTGCCATATTTAACTGTATTCCAGATTGGTTCCATTGGATAAGCTTGGTGTTTCCTCGATCTAAATTTACAAAGACTATGCAAATCGTAAGGATCGCGACTTTTTGATTTTGGTTTAACATGGTTATCATGACTTTGTTTTTCATCATAACCTGTTTTGTCGGTAGGGTAAGTAGATTTATTTTGTAACATGGTATTTCCGTTCATTAAATTTCTTAATTAATCCATAAAAAATTAAATATTTCAATTTTTTAATAAAATTAAAATAAACTTTTTTAAATTTGGGTTATTAATACATTCTTTTGACTACAAAAAATACTTACTAGTTCATCGTTTTTATAATCATTAATGTATTTTATTTCCTTTATATCAGAAGATAATAATAATCGAGTACAAATGATACAAGGATAATGTGTTACATATGCTGTCGCTCCTGCACAACTAACACCTCTTTTGGCACAATCACATAAGGCATTTTGTTCAGCATGTACAGTTGCTTGTTCGTGACCATCACGTACAATTGATTTATGTTCACATCCTGGTAAAAATCCATTATACCCTTGAGAAATAATGCGATTATCTTTTACTAAAACACATCCAACATGAAGTCTTTCACAAGGGCTACGTTTAGCAGTTACTTGTACAATTTCCTTAAAATAGTCATTCCAGCTTGGTCTTTGTGTTTGTTTAAGTATTTGTTCATTATTATTTTCCATAATTTAAATGAATATTATTTTAAACCATAAAAATTTTTTGTCAATTTTTTTAACAACAATTTATTTAAACAATCTTTTCCATTTAAATAATAATGTTTTTAGTAGATAAATATTATAATGACTCAAATTATATAACATGTCATCAAACAATTATTGATAAAATTATTGATAGTTTTGATGCTCACAATCAAATATATTCAAATATTGATTCAATAATTAAATTACCAACAGATGATTTTGGGAAAATTATTTATGATTTAGAATATGGTACATGGAGATATGCAAATTTTCAACACCTGATAGTATATGGACCAAGTGGTTGTGGTAAAGAATATTTAGTTAATAAATTGTTAGAAAAAATTTATGGAAAAAATAGTGTAGAATTAAAAGAGGTCGAATACACAGTTTCTGGATATTCAAATACGAAAACAAAAATAATGATAAAACAATCAAAACATCATATTATTATTGAACCAAATTCTAATGGTTTTGATAAATATTTAATCCAGGAAATTATTCAAGATTATGCAAAATCAGAACTATTAAATATTTTAAAACACCGAAAATTATTTAAAGTAGTTGTTATAAATAAAATAGATAATTTATCCTATTATGCTCAAGCATCATTAAGAAGAACAATGGAAAAATATTCAAGTACATGCAAGTTTATTTTAATTTCTGACCAATTATCCAAAATTATTGAACCATTAAGATCTCGATGTTTAATGATACGTGTTCCATTACCTTCAAATGAACAAATACTTGAAACACTTTTACACATATGTCAAAAAGAAAATATTAACATTCAATATGAAAAACTTGCAGAGATTATTGGAAATTCCGAAAATAAAGTTAATCATGCAATTTGGTTATTGGAAATGTATAAATATGGCATTAAATATGAGAAAAATTGGGAATTTGTTATTGACTCAATTTCAGACACAATTGTTGATCCATCAATTCAAAATAATAAAAAATTATACACTGTTATGAAAAAAATTAGAGAACAATTTTATATTTTATTTATTACTAATGTGCCAACCCAATTAATTATTAGAAAAATTATGACTAAACTAATTGGTAAAATTCAAGATCTTAAACTTAAATATCATATAATTGATATTACATCGATTTTTGAACAAAGACTAAGTCAAGGTACACGACACATAATACATATGGAGGCTTACATTGCACGATTAATATTTTTATTTACAAGCCACTATAAAGGAACTGAATATAATTATAATCTTGACGTTCTTGAAATATAAATATAAAAATCTAAACTTATATATAATATTAAAAATGGAAACAGAATTTTTAGATTTGGAAAGTAAAATTAATTTGATATATGACTATTTGTATAATTTAAATACAAAAAATTGTTTTAATTTTGATAAAATAAATTTAGGAAAAATAAGTATTGATGATATTAAAGTTAGTGTACCAGAAGCAAACACCGATATTGAATTTTATAAAAAAAATAAAGAAGACATCCTTAATGCTCGATTTAGAATAACAAGTTGGGATGATGATACAAAACAAATTATTTTAAAAAGATATTCAAATCAATTTCCGGTTAACGTGAAAGTAAGTTTTTATGGAACTAATGAAAACACTAATAGTTTAGACACTGGTGCTAATAATGACTCATTATTTTCATACTTGCTTAGTCAACTTGTATTAGGTAAAAAAACCAAACATATTTTACTACCAATTATTAATATTGATTGTGAAATTAATGATATTGAACACATAATTAGAAATGATCCTATTTATGGTAAAATAAAATCAGCAATCACTAATGGAGAAATTAGCAACAAGTGTTGTTTACAATTACGTGAGCATTTTTTTAAATCAACAAGTCTTGAAGAATATTTAAGTAAAAATATTTGTTCATACAAAGGATTATTATTTCAAATCATTCATACATTAGCAGTTTTACAAAATGAATATGATGGATTTAGACATAACAACTTAACACTTAAAAATATTGTAATTTATCTTAAAAAAACATCTGATACCTTTACAGAATATCAGGGTTTTGATAAAGACCCTGAAAAAAAATATTATCTACCTAATTATGGTTTTGACATTAAAATTACTAATTTTGAAAATACTATAATTCCAAAATATCATGGACTATTTAACACAAAATCAAAGTCAATCAAATTTCCTGATCAACCAAATGCATATTATGACTTGTATGTTTTTTTAAATGATCTAATTGAAGGCATGTCTAAAATGTCATTGTACGCAGAAGGAAACAAATGTGATGTTGAAACAAAAAAGTTTTTTGAAAGAATTATTCCCCCACATATTAGAGGAATTAATATGGAAAAATACAATAAAAACATGATTGTTGTATCACCAATTGATTTATTAAATGATAAATATTTTGATGAGTATAAAAATAAACCATCTAAAAATTTTTCTGAAGAAACAATGATTAACCATCAATATTTAACAGGTAAACCAGTAATTGAAACCTTTATGGATTCTGATAATTATTCAGTTTTAGGTCGTCAAGATAAATTAATATCTAAATCTAATATAATGATAAAATCAAGAACTATTAAAAATACTGCAAAGGATAATAAAATTAAAAGAATAAAAGGCGGTAATAAATCCAATGAACAAAATGAAAAAATATTTGCAAATATAAATTCTGAATATTCCAACTCTAACATTAGACAAATTAAAACAGAAACTGAATCTGATAATAAAATTAATAGATTATCTGTTGAATATAAGAGTTTAAATAAACTTAAAGGAGGAAGTGTAGAACAAAATCCTTATAAGGCAGAAAAAAACACACCATTTGTTTCTAATGAAGAACGTGATGTTCATAAAAAACGTATGGCAGAAAATCCAATTAGAGAACCACCGGTTATTTTAGAACAAAAAGTTTATGACACATCTCAAAAACCTGCCGCCAAACCACAATTTCCACCTACATTTATACCATTGTATGATCAAGAAGGAGATGTTATGAATCATTTATTACCTTATTCAAAAGTTATTAATCAGCCTCCAGTTCAAAAAGTATATAATATTAGTTTACAAAATCAATTAGCTGGTAACACTTCTATTAACAGAATTTATGAAGATATTCTTCCTGGTAATCCATATTCTCTTACTGCAATCAGTTTATTTGAACGCAAACAATTAATTGATTTTTTTAGAAACAGTATTTTACAAACAACTGATGGTGAAGAAATGACTATGTCAGGTGGCAAAAATTCATTTTTATCATATATTAAAATTCTTGATATTAACCCCTATAGTGTTAATAAAAATCCTTATATTGATTTACCAAGAAATTTCATATTATACAGAGCCGGTTATCCAGTTAGATTTGATGATAAAAATAAAGTAATTGGACTTAGTAAACAATCAATGGGAATTAATATTCGTATGTACATGATGACATTAGGTGATTTACGCTGCAAAACAATAAATAATAATATTAACTGTGATAATTTTGATTTGTGGAGAGAAATTAAATATTATGATTGGGTTAGAGATAACATTGTTAAGAAGAAAGTGTCTCCTAACTTTATTGCTCCAATTCTTTATAAAATTGATTCTGAATCTAAAATTAACTGGTCTGAACTTGAAGTTATTAAAACTCAAAGTTCTCCTTCACAAAATATTATTGAGTTGAAGAAAAATCAAGAAAAAATTAATAATGCACACTCAATTGATAAAAATATGGGATTATTTCAAGCGCTTATACCTTTACAATTCAGACGTGGACAATTACCACTTAGCACCAATAATAATCCAGTCAAACCCAAAACAGAAAAAGAAGACTTGACTGTTGGCTCAGGCAAAACAATTGTTTTATTAACCGAAGCACCAACATCAAGTTTTATTAAATGGTCTAGTACTGTTTATGAAACATTTGGAGCAGTTAAGAAAATGATATCAACTGGTCATCATACACCAGATGTTTGGAAATCTGTGATATTTCAGTTAGTGTACGCAATGGCTGTTCTACAAGAAAAAGGTGTTTATATGAAAAACTTTTCAATTGAAAATAATGTGTTTATTAAAGATATTTTTACTGACCCAAATGCAGTTGGTTCATGGATTTACAAAGTTAATAATGTTGAATATTATGTACCTAATTTTGGTTATATTTTAATGATTGATTCTAAATATGCCGATGTTGACCAAGATGATTTAAATAAAAATAAAGATAAGGATTCACAAGTATATAAAATATATGGAAGTTTATATGGGAAAAATGGGGAATTATCCGTTGACCTTGTTAAATCACTTGTTTATGCACAATTTAAAAGTATAATTAGCCCTGATAATTTTTCTCACAACTTTAGAGTTAAAGGAGGGTCAATTCCAGATGATAGTATTATTGGGCTATTAAAAGCTCTTGTTGTTGATTCCAGTTCAAATCTTATTCGTGACTTAATTCCTAAATATTTTGGTGACTTTGTTCATAATAGAGTTGGAACGCTATTACTTAAAAGTGAAAAAGATAATGTATTTACATATTCAAGACCAAACTTTTTAAAAGGTAATATGATGGTTTGGGAAAAGAGATACAATGAATTTGAATGGGTAATTTATATTGGAGACGTTGTTGCAAATCCACTTAAAAAACAAATATTAACAAAATCAGGTAATAAATATGAAATAATCGAAGTATTTGTCAGTTCATTACTTGGATATCCAGAAAATGAAAAAGTTTTACCCGAAAGTAAACAAAACATGAAATATGACGAGTCGCATATTTACGAAACATACAATTTAGACGATTTGAATTAAATATTAAATTAATATTAAAATTATTTTCTCTATTAATTTAATGGCATTTTTAACAAATAAAAAATTTGATTTTCATGATATGCCCATCGCATATTTTAATGACAATGTTCAGGCTAATTCCTTGAGAACTCAAGTTATTAAAAATCAAGTTAGAATCAGTGAATGCGAACAAGGTGATTTAGCAACCACTTTTTTTTCTGAGGAAAATATTGAACTCATTAATAAACAATTAATATTATCAGTGTATAAAAAAACTAATGGCCAATACAAAATATCTAATCAATCAAAACAAAGTTTAGAAATAGTTATGCGTTACGTATTTTTAGAACACGCAAGACACTTACCGTATGATATTGCTGGTCAAATTCGCGAACTTAACTGTCGTGTTGTTGGAGAAATATTACCTGGTATCATTACCCAAATAACTCAAAGGGTTGAATATTTAAAAACGATTAACGAACCAAGACAACTACTCGAACTTCCTAAAAACGTTCATGGTGGTACCAGACAAAATTTACCTTCAGTTACTAGCACTTTCTTTTAATTAAAATGTAAATTTTGTGTAAATTCCAAAATGATCCGATATAAACAAATTATATATGGGTTCATCATTAGAATCTTTTCTAACAATTTTCAATTTGGGATTTTTCAATCCATCTTTTGGCAAAATAGCTCTTTCATATGCTCTATTTAATTCTGGGTCTAATAATTCAACAGGTTTATCTCCGATAATTAATGATTCAACCGGATTTAGTTTTTTATAAAATATCGCATCATAACGATATCTCTTTACTTCGAATTTACTATTAAATCTCATATCATTAATATCAGTATTTTCAGTAAAACCATCTTGTGACTTGTTTACTTCTTTCCATGAATCTAACATTCTCAAATCATTTAAATATTTTAACTCTGGCCATTCAGATTCATCTCCGTCTAAGTGAAAATTAAAATCTCCCAAAATAATAACCGGGATAGTTGAATCCATTAGTTTCATTTTATCTTTTAAAAACTTAAATTGTTGACTTCTGCAACGTGAATAATGTAACCATTTTGGTAATTGTCCTGGTGAACTACGAGAACCTGCTTGAAAATAACAATTAAATATTTTTAAATTTGAAAAAGTTATTTCTAATATCGAATTTCCATATCCTAAATTTCCACCCAAGTCAATTACATTAATTGATTCAGGTTGATATTTTGAAATTAAAAATGTCTCAATATCCTTCCCTCTTGCTTTTAAAACTTCTGGAGTAAAATTAACTTCATGGGAATATGGATATAAATGTGAAATTTTACTGTATAAAAAATTAAAAAATTCCCATGACATTTCTTGAAAACATAATAGATCAGGTGTATTTAATAAAATATAATCACTTAGTAAATTTGCACGATGTTCCATTAGTAATAATACATCTGGTTTGTTTCTATATATTCCCATTACATTTAATGTAATTATTGAAAATTCATTTGGTATTATAGATGCATTAGAATTATCATATCTTACTAAACTTTTTCCACTATTACAATCAAGATGTAAATGTTCATCAACATATCCTTTTTGAATTCCAAGTTCATGTTTTAATTTAAGTTCTTGGTCTGTTTCTTCCCAAATAATTTCTGGAATTTTAACTTTGTCTTGATCATATTGGTCATTACAATCTATATCTAACGAAACACACATACCCATATTTTCTGTGGGTTTTTCACACATAACCATATCTTCAGGACATTTTAAATTAAAACCACCTGTTTGATTTAATATAGTATTTTTTAAATTTATATACTTTTGTTTGTATTTTAAGTATTTTGTCTTATAGTTAACATTCATTAAATTAGTTTATAAAATAATTTTAAAAATCACTTACATGAATTTAAGAACCTTGCAAATACACTCATGTGATACCGATGAACCCGATGGATTGTATTCGCTGTCTAAGCTAAGTGATTGTGCCATTCGAATTGAATTTTTAATTTGTCGCCCATTAATTTCATAATCTGATAAGAGTTTAATATCGGCTTCAGGAAGTGAAATACCTGCTGCCTTTAGCAAATTGGTCCAAACAGTGTGACGGGAATTCCAGTCCAGTGGTTCGTAACCAATAATAATGGAAATTCTTGATTTAAATGCTGGGTCCAAATCTTCGTTTCTATTAGTTGTCAAAAACATAACACCTTGGTGACGCTCTAAGAGACGAAGGAAAATACTTACCATGCCATTACGTTCAATGTCTGATTTATTACGTGCTTCCATAAAAATATCTGCTTCATCAATAAGAATTACAGCATCCCATGAATTGGCAATTTCAAGAATATCATTTAGTTTCTTTTCAAGAGAATCCACATTAGTACCTAATTCACCCACTGTTACAGAATATAATGGTTTATGAAGTAACTCTGCAACTGCTTCACAAGTTAAAGTTTTGCCAACACCAGGAGGTCCGTGAAGCATAAAAATGCATCCACCAGATTTACCACCAATGATATCCTTAAAACTATGTTTGACATTAACAATTAATGCCTTCATCATTGTCTTAACATCAGAGTCAAGTACAAGGTAATCAAATGCATCATCATCAAATTTAATTGGTTTTAGTTGGTCAACATAAATTTCACCCCAACGTTTTGTTGTAAAACTAAAACCAAACAAATATGGCCAACACATCCAAAGATTTTCTGTATTTAAAGATTGAACTACATTGGAATTGTGTTTATATCCTGATAAATAACCAGGTGCACACTTGTCAAATCCAACTGAATCAATCATAACACGACCATCTGCTTTAAAATGATGGTAACCATGATTTGTTTTAACACACATATTGCCAAGGTATTCATAATAATGGGCACCTTTAGCAAAACGAGCAAAAACTTCACCACGTGTTCTAAGGTACTCTTCGTCTTCCACATTCATAAGTCGAACTTCTAAATCATCTAAACTACGAACACCACCAAATTCCATAATGTAAAAGTTCTTTTGAACTTGTTTAATTTCACTTCCAATACTCATGTTAACAACACCTGTGATTTCAAACATACGTCCCATCATAGTATCACACATTCGTGTCGAATGAACAATAGAACCAACCATTTGATTATTATGAACATAACCAACAAATTTAGTTCCAATTGAAAACACAGTATTTAAATTATCAAAGTTAATTTTATTTGACTTTGTCATATTTGAAACTTGTTCTAGTTTACTTTTGAAAAATTCATTTAGATAAACAAGTAATTCAATCATACTATAATCGCCCGCATTGACTTTGTCTTGAATTGATTTAATGTGTGGGTACAAGTCATTAGGACTAATTTGAACTTCTGATTCATAAAGCTCTTCCATGTCAGTAATATCTTGAAGAGATTTTACAATTTGCTCATTTGGTTCAAAACAAATTACTGGCTTTTCTACAAGTCCAGTTGGTGTAGGAACATGCAAATATTTTACCATAAAACCCTCAAAAATGATAGGTTCAGAACAAACATGAGTGTTTGTGCTTGTAGTAGTATTATCTTGGCTAGTTGCTTCTGTAGACATTAATTAATAATTAATTTAATTTAATTAATAATTTAATCAATTTTTTCTAATTATTATTATAATGACAATTATTGACGATGTTAACTCTGGAAAATATAATTTTCTAATACTTGGGGTGGTTGCAATTTTATTTTTCCATATTTACTGGAA
>JACCDO011706815.1_pt1 | contig 22540 bp, 17 predicted proteins | sample 7446101 | NCBI WGS metagenome assembly JACCDO01 (sample SAMN15323440, study PRJNA562643) | freshwater metagenome | isolation source: river surface water | place: USA:Blue River Watershed | collected 2017-08-16
ACCTGAACATGGTACATCATTATTAGTTTGTTCAGTTTTTTCGGTATTATTTATATCAGTTTTGTTTTCATCATTTGGAGTATCCATTTTAAAGGTGCCTTATATATATGATATATCATATTATGTTTAAATATCAATTATTTTTAAGGTATAATATACTATATTTTTATATATAATAAATTTATTATGATATTACTTGATATTTTCAATATAAATGATAATATAAGAGATGGAGATGAAATTAAAATAAATTTTATTAATAACTATAAAACTTATTCATCTCTTAATAATAATGATTATCCATTATTTTCACAAAATATTAATAGTCAGACTATGATTGAGAAAAATGTCAAATTTATTAAATTTTTAGGTGAAGGTTCATATGGTAAAGTATATAAGGTTAAAATTAATGACAGATACTTTGCTTTAAAAATTAATGAAAATGAGAATCCACTTAAATTATATGATAGATATGTTTCTCTTGTAACAAATAAAAATCTAGAAAAATATGTTATTAAAATATATTGTGCAGGTGAAATTAAATCAGGTTCTAATTATTCTTATTACTCAATTATGGAATATGGGGGTAAATCAATTAGAAATATTGTTGATAAAGTAACTATTGGTGATTTACAAATTATTTTAAAACAATTATTTAACATAATATATATTTCTTGTAAATACAGAATATTATTTACAGATTTTAAATTATCTAATCTTACATTTAGTTCTGAAAAAAGGGTTAAACTAATTGATCTTTATATGTATTGTGAATCTTATCAACCATGTAAACAATGTAAAATTGTAAAAACATATTCTAGTTTAGAAATTGACAAAGAAAAAAGAATTTATGAAAACTCTGATTATAATTATTCTTGTATTTTTATACCTTTTGCAGTTTGTATTATTGATTTAATTTGTGAAGATAGTATGTCATCTTATTGTTCTAAACTTGCTAAAAAATTTGATTTAGATCTTAATATTAAACAAATTATTCCACTTTTACAAATTAGTTGTTATAATTATACAAATGACTCTAATGATCCTATTAAAAATTATAAAGGATTGTTAAAACAAAAAAAGAAGTTTGAAGAAGAATATAATTGTATTAAAAAAGATAATTTTTTTGAATATTTTGTTAATCTTTTAACTCCTAAAAAAGAATTTTCTAATTTTATTAGTAAAAAAAGATTAATACTGATTTTCTCTAAATTAATTATTCTTGATCCTGATCAAAGGTCTTTAAGTTTTCTTAAAGAAAAATTAGTATAATTTTTTATTTAATATATATTTTATCACAAATATATAATATAATTATATACTAATATGTCTGAATATAAATACACTGTCGATGAAGTCAAAGAAAATCTATCTAAATTAAAACAAAAACTTGTTAATAAAGATCGTGATGAAATTATATGGGTAATCGCTGATAGACAAGATTATAGACCATTGGAAATAGAAACAATTAAAAATGGTGTTAAAAAACGTAAAACAGTTAAATACCTTAAAGAAATTAGAAAATACCTACTTAATGATAAAAGAAAAAAATATTTTATTGGTAAAAAGTTTGCAGGTATAAAGTATATGTTTGATGATGAGCTGATTAATAAAATAAATTATAAAAATTACGAAAAATATCTAGACGATGTAATATTTGAAATATTTATTGGAATTAATCAAGTTGATGACGAAGGAAAAATAGGAGAACATACACCATTATATATGCAGTATGAACTAAAAGTTGTTTTCAAACTTGAAGATTTGTTAGATAGAAAAGTTAGTTATAGAGATGGAGAAAAACTTATGAGAATAGTATATGATAGAAAAATAATTTCAGCAGGTTTATTAGGTTTTTATTATAAAAATTTAATTAAAAAAATTAAAGAAAGAAAAGTAGATACAGAATTTAAATAATTATTTATTCTTTGTATAAGGGATTATCGGGATCAGACTCGTAATCTGATACATCTGAATCATCTGAATTATCCGAGTTATCCGAACTATCTTCATTGATAACTAGTTTTTTTTTATTATTATTTTTGTTTTTTATAGGTAATTTTTTGTATTTTACAAATTTTATATTAGTTTCACTATCTTCATCAGAATAATCAGATGCATTACTATTATCTGAATCATTAGTAAAATCTGAATCTGAATCGTCAGTGTTTATTTTTTTTCCTTTTACAACAATATCTTCATCAAATTTTTTGATAATTTGTTTATTACTTTTAATATCTGTATCATTTTTTACTAACATAAGCTTGTAAAAATATATTGATTTTTTAGTTATACCTAGTTCTTCACGTATTTTATTAATTACATCTTCTCCAATACCATGAACTTTAAATTGTATTTCTAAATCTACAGTAGTAACTTTATCACCAAGAAATCCTGAATAAACTATTGGGAAATCTTTAATTTCTTTAATGACTGATTGATCCTGAATAAATTGAACTGTATGAGTTTCTAGCTTATAACCATTCGATGTATTATTATTATGGATATCTTTACTAAGTTCAGCTATTTTGTTATTGATTAATGCATTTTTTTTAATACTATTGTTTTTTTCAAGATAATCAATTAGTTTAATTGTTTTTTTCATAGTGTTGTTGAGTTTTTTCTTTAATTCAGATTTTTCTTTTTTTAAAAAGATTATTTTATTTTGAAGTTTTTCTACCTGTTCAGTTTTCTCTTTTTCTTGTTTTTTAACAATAACTTTTTCGTAATTCTCAACTTGTTTTTCGTTTCGTTCTGAAATATTTTCATGATAAATTCTTACCCTTTCTATTGCTAAATAACAAGAATTTTCTACACTTAGTAATTGCTCATATAGATATCCAGATATGTTATCAGTATTTAATTTAAAAATTTTTTTCTTAATTTCATTAATTAATACATCTGAACAAGTTAATAATCTGACTAAACCATTCCAACTGAAACTTAGATTAATAACTTTTTCAAATGAAGTTGTTCTGTAATTTGGACACTCTCCATTTTCACCACATATTTTAAAAATATGATCATATATATTTTTCATATGATCCCCAGATATTTTTTCTATGTTTCTAAATATTCTTTTAAAATCTTTCGAATTTATTGGTATACAATACTGTTCATTGTTTGGACAAGAACGTCTCCATTTTGATAGAATATGGGTAGTTTCCTGAAATTCAGTATTTTGAGTTTTATAATCTAAATCTTCAATAATACATGTTAAACATCCTACTTTTTCTTCATAATCTTTTTTTTCAAAAGAAGCCTTATTTTTTTTAAGGTCAATTAAATCTCTTTCATAAGACTTTTTGTTTTCTTTTAGTTTTTCTATAAAGTTGTAATCAACAAAAGTCTTTAGTAACGCATTAAACTCATCAGATGATAAATTTGTATCTTTATTTTTTTTACAAAATAAACCACCATAAAGTAAATCTTTAATGTCTTTTGTAAATTTTTTAATATATCCTATTTGATCTGCAAAATATTCATCTTCGAAAAAATAAATTATTGCATAATCAAGAGTTTTAGCTAGATTTTTTTTTGTAACATCATTTGAACTATCTGTATGTGCTTGACTAAATTCTTGAACTTCAACAATTAACTTTATATTTTCAAAAACCAAATCATACACTTTTTTATCTGATTCTGATATAATTTTTTGATAAGATGGTTTTAATTCGTCATCCATATACTTTCTTAGAAATTTATCTTGTTTAATTTGATTGATAATCATCCAAATTGCTAAATATTCATGTCTTTTTGGTTCAATCTTTTTATTTTTAAAAGTTTTGGGATATAAGGTCATTACTTTATCAATTAAATCTTCTTCCATACTTTCAAAAATAATTTTGTTAACATCTTCGTCTGAAACATCTTTTGGAATATCTAGTCTTTCAAATACAAATGTTGTTTCATAACATTTTGTTAAAAAATCAAAATATATTTGGTAAATACCTCTTTTATTATCTTTTTGATTTCTTGTTGTTGCATAAGCTATAAATTCCATAAGACATATTTTTGTATCTTCTTGAAAATAAGTTTCTATATTTTTATCATTGTCTTTATAAAGATTTATTAAACTGTCTTTATCAAGAAATATACCTTTTTTAACATCAGGATTTTTTGTTTTATTAATCTCATTAACACCTAAACTTTTAAGATATTTTAAAGCATTTTTAATATTAGCACTCATATAAACTTTTTAAATGTAGATATTTAATATAATGTTTTATAAATTTCAATTTTTTTACTAATACAAATTAGTAAAAACTAAAAAAAAATATTTTTAAGGATATGCTCTTTTATATAATTCCTTCATTTCCTCTGTTTCAAATTTTTCTCTTATAGGATTAATTAGTTCATTAATAAAATCTGATACACCTAATTTAATATCTGCAGGTGCTATCAGATTTTGTTCATATTGACTTGTAATTTCTTCAATAGAACTAAATTCTAATTTTCCACCCCATTTTTCATCTCGATTAATTACAAATTTATCTAATCCTTTTAATTCAATAATAGGAAATATTATTAATTCGAGCATTTTAAATAGTCCACTATCTGTTTTTCCCTCTTCTAAAAATGCTTTATTGATCTTTTTCTTAATTTCTTTTGATGTATCAAGTAATCCTATTTTTGAATTGGGTTCTGATGAACTCATTTTTTCACCTTTACCTGCTAATGATGGTAACATCTGATTCATCATATGTATATTTGGTTTATAACCTAATTTTGGCAAATGATCTCTACTCATCATAAATATTTTTCTTTGGTCTAAACCTCCTAACTCGGCATCACATCCTAAATATACCTCATCTAATACTTGAAGTATAGGATATACTAATCCAGACATTAACGGATTATCTGATTGTTTTACTACTTCAGCACCACCCTTTTGTGCTTGTTCTACTGTAACTTTACTTAAAAACTTATATACATCAATAGTATATTCTTTTGACAATTGATAATCTGAACCCTTAACAAATCTAATCAAATTTATATCTCCTCCTAATGTCTTTATTATTTCTTTTATTATAATTTCATAATATTCCGTTCTTACTTTAAGTAGGTCCCATGTTGTTTTCATTGCATCTAAATAAGCATGCAAATCAGCAAAAAGAATTGTAACTTCACATCCTGCTTTTAACATTTCACATACTTTTATCATAGGAAGATAATAAGCAAATGATGGTGAACCTGTTGGACTAGTCCCCCAATATACTTTTAATGGTATGTCTTGAGATAATTTTTCTTTTAGTTCATTTTCTCCAATAATTTCTGCTAAACCTCTCGTGACTAAATCATATTTAATCATAAAATTTTGATTGTTTTCTGTGTCATTTTTAATTTCAAATTCACTCATTTGTATTGCTAATAGTATGATAATTTTATATTATTAAAAAAATTTTATATAAAAATCAATTTTTTAGCAATTAAATTTAATATTATACTCATCATTTAAAACTATCAAGTTTTTTGAAAAATCTATTTTGCTTTTATAAGCTTGCATAAAATTTAAACCTAAAATTATATCAAAGCTTCGTTGTTTTTTCCTTTTTTCATATATTTTATTATACTTTTCTTCTAATTCTTGAGTAATTTCTAGAATTCCCTCATATAATAATTCTTCTTGGTAACACTGATTATCATCTTCTGTTTGGTATTCATAACTATCATCAATTATATTAAATGATATTGGACAACATATGTATTTATCATTTTCTGTTTTTATTTCTATTTCTATATAAGAAATAAAACCAAATGTTGAAATGTCATGATCAATTCTTTTTATTCTTTTGTTTATTGTCCTATTTATTATACTATGCAGTTTTAATTTATCACTTAAATATTTATACATTATACAATATGATGCACCTGTATCGTATAATATTCTTACATTTGTACCATTTATTTTTCCTTGTAGTATAATTAATTTACTTGATACTAACATTTCTGGTATTAACTCGGTAGCTTTTAAATAATTCTTCTCTAATAAACTTAAGTTATCTTCTTTATATTCATAAAATATTATTTCACTTGAACAATCTGATTTTATACTTTTATTATCTTCTTCATCATCTTCTTCATCATCATCTTCTTCATCATCTTCTTCATCTTTTTCATTTTCTTCTTTTTCTTCATTTTCTTCATTTTCTTCATTTTCTTCTTTATCTTCATGATTATTTTTATTATAAACATTATGATTTATTTTATTATCTTTGTGTTTATCACAATTTTTTTTTATAATTTTTTCATTATCTATTATATTTTCTAGCATAATCGATAGTAGACTAGGTTGAATAGTTTGAATATCCAAATCTGGATAATACTTTATAAATAATTGTTTTAATTTGTCAGATATTTTCATATGATTATTATTGATATCATCTTTATTAGTAATCATATGTAATTTTATTAGGTGATTTTTTAAGATAAATATCTATTATTATTTATACAAATCAATTTTTCACAAAATTATTAATTTTTATATTTTTTTGATATTTTTATACCTCTTTATCATTTTTAATCTATATTTATTTAATGATAAATTTTTATTTTTTATTTTCTTTTCTGTATTAAGTATTCCATTTGATATTCTTTTATTGATATCAATAAAATTATTCTTAATTTCAGATATATCTTTTTTTATATCATAAATTATATCTACTTCATTTTCTTTTATGTCATTATTAATTTTAATTGTTTCTAATTTATTTATTTTGTCTTCTAACTTTTCAAAAATATTATTAATATTTAAACTTATTATATTTTTGTTAAAATAAATTTTAAGTACATTTAATCTTAGAAAATTTATCCTATTTTCTACATTATAAATTCTGTTAAGAATTTTATCTGTAATTACTCTGTAGTTATTTCCAAAATAATTTATTAATATAGTAACTGTTTCTTCTTCTTTACTACTTAATAATTTTTTTATACCATCAAAACTAAAATATATATCTCCGGTTTTTATAACATAATTACCTTCTTCATCAAATTTGCTATTAGTGTAAGAACATGTTTCTCCATACCTACCACAATATTCCTTAAATATACATTGTTTTAATCCTTGTATTTCTAGAGTTTTTTCTATTTTTGGAAATATACTTCTATAAAGCTCTGAGTTATATTCTATTTTGTATCTACATGTATTGTTATCTTTAAAATACATATCTATGATTTTTGAATACTGAATTTGTTCTGGGTTTAATTTTATCTTGTCAGTATTTTTATTTACATTCATGTTTACTCCATTTAAGTATATTGGTTCATAATCATTAACATAATAGTATCTAATACAGCTTTTTATTAGTGTATTAAATTCATTTATACCAAGATTATAATCATTATCTCTTAGGTTTATTATTGTATTATATACTGAAGATTTAGACATGAAACTATATAATTCCTTTTGTAATAATTTTAAAATCAATTTTTTATATTATCCAAATCAAAATTTAATTTATAAAAATATAATATATATTGATTATGGTTAAAGACAATAATTATACATTAACTGAAATAAAAAAAAATTTAGAACTATTTTTTAAAAAACTTAAAGAAAAAAATATGGATCAAAGTTTTTGGGTAATTGCTGATAGATCAGATTTTAAACCATTAAAAAAAAATAATCAGAGTGTAAAATTATCTAAAAAAGGATCTAAGAAAATATCAAAAAAAGGATCTAAGAAAGGATCTAAGAAAGGATCTAAGAAAGGATCTAAGAAAGGATCGAAATTATTATCTAAAAAGGGATCAAAAAAAATAATTAAAAATATTCATTCTATTAAAGAATTAAAGGATCATTTTCTAGAAGGAAAAGGAGAATATTATAAAGATAAAAAATTTTCAAATATTAAAATAACAATTAATGAAAAAGTATTAAACATGACTGGTGATATTAAAGAATATAAAAATATTATTAATGAAGACTTATTAACAGTACACATAATTATATTTAAAGTAAGTCCAACTGGATATTTAAATTTTAGTGATAAGATTGAATTAAAAGTTAAATATAAAGTCGATGATTTTAGAAATCTTAATTTCAAATTAAAAAATATTGAGGTACTTATGAGACTATTAGCTGATTCCGTAATTAAAACAACTTCAGTTAGTGGTATTTCTTATAAAAATCTTCTTGAAAAAATTAATAAATCTAAATAGTTTTGTTGTATATAATAATTAATCTTTTTTACTAATAATAAAAATTTGATATTTTTATTATTTAATATCATTATAAAAGTATAAGTATATAATACTAATAACATGAGTTCTTTTGAATTTATTAATGAAAAAGAACATTTGGAAAAAAACAAAATAAAAGCTAGTTTTCCGGATTGTTTTATAAATGGATATGCTGAACACTATTCTGATGGTTCTAACTCTAAAATAAAAAATATTATAAAAGAATTCTCTGATGACAACTCTTCTGAAGGTTCTTGGTCAAATAGTCTAGTAATTGACCAAGAATATGATAATATTGATGAAGGTGAACATAATTCTATTAATTCAAATGTTACTGAAAAAAAAAAATTAACAATAGACACATCATCATCTTTTAATTCAAATGATAGTTCAAATACTAATACTAGTGAATTAAATAGTCGATTAGAAAATGGATTAGATAGTGAATTAGATAGTGGATTGGACAGTGGATTGGACAGTGGATTGGACAGTGGATTGGACAGTGGATATAGTCATAATGAAAAGAATAAAATTTTTGGTAAACTCATAACATCCCCTCTTTCAAAATCAAGTTTTAATTTAAAAAAAATACAATCCTTTGAGTCAAAATTACCTTCAGATATATCAGTAGAAAAAAAAATGTCATTATTAATTGTAGTTTTATTACAAATGGTATTTAATGGTGATAATAGTAAATTAGATAAAATATATAAATTCCTAGCCAAAAAAAAATTACTAGATTTAGAGGTAACAAGAATAAATTATGTTGGTATAAGAAAAAATCTAAGTTTTATGATTGAAAAAATGAATTATGACAAAAATGATAAAAATGACAGTCCAGGTATGTGTTCAGGAAATAGTCCTATTTTAAGTGAATACAATGAAAGTCCAGTTGGTTTTAAAACAAAATATATTAATAAATACAGAAATAACTTTAATCAATTAAATTTAATTGGTAGAGGGGGTTATGGAAGTGTTTACAAAGCATATCATAAATTTGAAAAAAAATTTTATGCGGTTAAAAAAATATTTATTGTTCAAGATTTATTATCTGAAGGATATGATATTTTTAATGAAATACAATTATATTCAGAACTTAATCATACTAATATTGTTAGATATTATACTTCTTGGGTAGATATTGATTTAAATAGTATATTAGAATTTAATAAAACAATAGATATTTCTTCAGATGAACCAATAAATAAAATTTGTCCAATATTGTTTATTCAAATGGAGTTATGTAGTTTATCTCTTAAAGAATATTTTTTAACAATAGGTTCTGATGATACAATTCAAATTAAGATAAATTATTTTAAGCAAATTCTTAATGGAGTTGAATATTTACATTCTAATGAACTAATACATAGAGACATTAAACCTGATAATATCTTTATGGTTCTTGATAAAAATAACAATTATATAGTTAAAATAGGTGATTTTGGTTTAAGTAGAAAATTTCCTTATCCTTCTAAATTACAATCTATCAAAGATTTTGAGTATAATCAAGTATTTAGTTTGTTAAAAGAATTAGAAAATGATATACCTAAAAATAAAAGTATTACTAACTTTACTTTTCAATCACAATCACATTTAAATAAACTTATAAGTCCAAAAAGTCTTCCTGTTCTTGCTGAAAATGAATATAATGATAATAGTGAAAGTAATATAAGTAATATAAGTAATGTTAGTAATATTAGTGATAAAATAGAAGTAAATCAGTTAAATGAGTTAAATGAGTTAAATGAGTTAGACCAATTAGGTGAATTTAGTGAAATAATACAACTTGAACTCAGTAAAGATATTGGAACTGGAATATATCGAGCTCCAGAAATTTTTACAGGATATTATAACAATAAAGTTGATGTATATTCTTTAGGTATTTTACTTATAGAATTTTTATTGGAATACAAAACAAACCATGAAAAAATACTTAAGTTAAGAGAAATACTTATACACATAAAAGAAAATACAGCAGATCAAAATCCATTACCTTATCTTTTAACTAATCAATATGATTATATAATAAAAAAATCATTAGATCAAGAACCTGAAAATAGACCGACTGTAACTGAAATTATAAATTTTTTAAATTAATAATTGTTTTATTTTTTTATATTATTATATAAATATTAATATGCAAATAATAAAACCTGTAATTCCTGATTTTATTAATCAAAAAACCAATCAAGAATTTAACACATCTGGTAACCCATCAAATACTATAGATAATATATCTAATTACACTGGAAATCCTGTGATTAGTTTATATCAAAATAATACCCATTATTCTGGGCATTATTTAAAATACATAAATAAACTTAATGATTTAATAGAAAATGATAGACATTATAACAAAATATATAAACTAATTCAACAAAATTATAAAGATAATTTAAGATTATTATTAATTTTAACTGGAATAAAAATGTTTGATAATTCAACACCTGTATATAGAAATGCATCACAAATTTATAATCATGAATTATACTGGAGCACACTTACAAATGAAAATAATTCTACTGAATTATTGAATCAATATAAAAATAAATTATTTAAGAATGATGAAGAATTTAATAATTTTAAAAAAAATTTTGTAGAAGATGGTCTTAAACAATTTGGTTCAGGATGGTTATGGATATACTATAATATACCTGAAAAAAAAATTGATGTGTTTACTACCCATGATTCTGATGTACCTTTTGATAATTCTAATCAAATTATATTAGGAGTTATTGATTTATGGGAACATGCTTATTATCTTGATTATCAAGCTGATAGAAAAAAATATTTAGAACAAAGTCTTAATATTATTAATTGGAAAAAAATTTATTTGTCTATTGGTAATAATTAAATTTATATGTAATTTATAAAATTATTAGTATAAACATTACCTATATTTAAATCTAAATTTATTAATGAAAAATTAATTACACCACTTATTAAATCAGTAGGTACATAGTATCCATCTGCTTGTTTTATAAAATTTTTAGATCTTTGTATATTATAAAAAGATTTAATATCTTTCATAAATGGATTATATACACCCGTTTGTAAATAATTAATAAATTCATTAATTTCTTTTGTATTTTGAAATAACATACTGAAAGCTGATGTACCTGGAATTACACTTCCTGAATAATTTTTTATCTTAAATATTTTACAAATTTCATTTGTTTCCTTACTTAATTTGAAATTTATAATATCATAATCTGAACTATTTAAAAATGGGGAATAAAATATTAACATTTTATATTGAGTTTTTATATTTATATAAAACTTTAAATAATAGTTACTATCTAAAAAGTAACCTACAGACGAATTTTGTGTATTGAGATAAAATGTATTGTATTTATAATAAATATTTGTTAAAGTTGAATTAGATGATGACAATATAGGTACTTTTATATTATTATTAAGATCATCTATATTATTATAAATATAAACATTCATTTGTATATAATTCAAAGAAATAAGTGTTATGTCTTTTAATAAATTATATTTATTTTCCTCATCCATACTATAACTTTTTGTATAAATATCCAATGTGTTATTATTATTTATAATTATTCCATAAATATTGTAAGATTGTGTTACATTGTTAATATCTTTATAAAAAATTTCAATATTAACAATAATATTATTTAACATTACATTTTGTGGATATATTATATCTTTTTTTATTGCATTCTGAGTTTGATTATAAGGTATTAATGGTTTTGTCTCATAATAATAGGAAAAATTTATATTATAAAAATTATATTCTTTTATTTTATACTTATATAAATAATCAACAAGTATATCAAATTGTTCTTGTTCAGCATCTAAAAATTTTACTACAAGATCACTTTGTGTGTTTTCGAAATTAATCATATTATTTAGGTATTGTAAATCTATTTCTTTATTATAATCTTTTGCATCTAAATTAGGTATTGTAGATACAGGGATATTTGTATTAGTACTAATTAATATTGAATACAAATTTGCATCTGGTAAAGTTATTTGTTCACATAATATATAATCACCTGGTACTAAATTTATAAAATATATTGAATAATCTATATCAAATACTCTTAAATTTATAGAAGTATATGTTACATTAGAAACATAGTTTTTGAAAAAAATAACATATTCTGTTTTTATAAAGGTATCTACAAAATCTAAATTTATATTTATTAAATAACTGTATATAACTGTTGTACTATTTAATAGTTCTACTAATAATGTAATACTATCTGTAGTTTTTAAATTTAATTGTATATAAGGAATATTAATTATTCTAATAAAGTTTGGATCATAAAAATATATTTTTAGTTTTTGTGTTATTGGTAATGGTAAAGTAGTTTGATATAAATAATATGAATAGGTAATATCAGATGAACTAACTAATATTATGTCACTAATTGTAATATCTGATCCCTCTAATTCTACAGTATTATTATCTTTTAAACTTTCGTTTTTTAAACTTATTATTTTTAAATATTGATCAGATGTATTATCTATGTTGATCAAAGTAAAATTTGATAATACAGACAAATTTTGATTATAATTTTTTAATCCTAACATATTAAATGGAATTGTATTTGTGTTTTTATAAAAATAAATTATTTGATTAATATAATTATAATAATAAGAAATATCTTGATCATTATTAAATTTTATTATAAAATTACTTGTTAATAAATTAGGTGGTGTATATATATCGTAATAATTTGTTTCAATATAATACTCTTTTTTTTTTAAATATTCGTTTACTTGATAATTTATTTTACAATATTCTTCATAAGATATATTATTTGATGTTTGATATATCCTTATATACACAATATTATTTGTTTCATTAAAAATTAATTCATCATCTTTCTCATTTATATAAAAATTAATTCTTGTTGGCATTCTTTATATTATATTAAATTATAATATTTAATTATTATTTAATAAAAAAAATTACTTGGTTTCTTTTTCTATAATATTTGAAAACTCTATTTTTTCAACTATTTCTAAGATCTCTTCGTAGTTTAATTCTATTTTGGATTTTTCATAATTTTTATATTTGTATAAACCTAAATTATATAATATCGTTTCCATAGTATTTAACATATAACTAAATCCAGTTGAACCAGATATTATTTCATTTTCATTTTCATTTTCACTTTCACTTTCACTTTCACTTTCATTTTCATTTTCATTTTCATTTTCATTTTCATTTTCACTTTCACTTTCACTTTCACTTTCACTTTCACTTTCGCTTTCATTTTCAATTTTGTTTTCTTTGTAAATATGATCTTCAATTAATTGATTCTTAATATTATCTAAATTATTTAATATATTTTCTTGTTTACTAGTTTCAATATTATTATAATCTAAATTAATATTCATATCATTATCAGGATCAGTTAATATATTTTTTATAATATCATCATCTAATTTATCTAATAAATCTGTATTTTTTGTAGTAAATTGATTTTCAGATTGAACTATTTTATCTATATTATCTGTGTTAATATCATCTTCATCTTCTATTATTTCTTCATCTGAACTCAAACTATCAATACTTATAATATCATTTTTTTTAAATTCTTCATTATTAATATTAGTATTTTCATCAAGTAAATTATTTATTGCATATGGATTATAATATTCTTTTTCATATAATTCTGCCTGTATCTTCAAATAAAAATTATATTCTTCATCATCACTATTGTCATTATTATTAATATCACTTTTTTCATTTAATATATTTTTATATCTTATTACTCTTTTAAATAAGTCATCATAAAATTTATCTATTCCATTATTTTCATCTTTGTTTTCATCTTTATTTTCAACTTGGTTTTCATCTTTGTTTTCATCTTTATTTTCAACTTGGTTTTCAACTTGATTTTCATCTTTATTTTCAACTTGGTTTTCAACTTGGTTTTCAACTTGGTTTTCATCTTTATTTTCAACTTGGTTTTCTATATTATTTTCTACATCATTATCTTTACAAATAAAATTTTTTATAAAGTCATCAAATTCTAAAACATCACTATTTTTATCAAGATTACTATTAATATCATCATTTTTATTATCAATAAATTCCTTAACCAATAATACTTTATCAGTTAAATTAGAAATTTCCAAAACATTTTGATCTTTATTATTTTTAATATCAATTAATAAATTTTCCATAGGTAGTTATAAGTATAATAGTTAATTAATATACATGTTTTTATATAAAATTAAATAAAAAACTATTTAAAAATTGTTATTTAGGACTGAATACATTCAGGTCCACTTTCTCCATCTTCTCTATGAGAATTACGAAAATTACGTGAATTATTAGGTCTATGGTCATCCATTTCTATTTCAGGATTGCATAATTTTTCTTTAATAAAATCGTTTTTATTTTGTATTTTTGGTTCATCTTTATCACGAAGGAAATTTTTAAGATTCTCATTATCCATTATTGTTTTTGGATAAACATAATTAAATTTAATAATTAACTTACCGAAAGATCCATTATCGTCATTTGGTAATCCAAGTTTTTTAACAAATCTAACATCTCCATCTTTTATTATTTCACCAAGTTTAAAGGAATATTTATTACCACTTGGATGATTAGGTAAATATATAGTATAACCTGAAAGAGCATCCCAGATTTTAATATCCAAATCATATACTAAATCATAATCATTAGATATTTTAAGATTATAATTTTCTAAATCAGTTAATTTAAATATAATATAGATATCTGCTTTTTTGCCATGATTGGTATCATAATTACCAGATTCTCTCAGACACATCTTTGTTTGATAATCAAAATTCTTTTTAATTGTAATTTTTTTTGTTAGTTTAGAACTTTTAGTTCCTTTAGATGCACAATTTGTACAAGGATTTGTTTTATCAACGACAGTTCCTTTTTGTTCGCATGTAGAACAAGGAACTGTTTGTTGTGAAATCATTCCAGGTCCAATTTGTCTAACCATAAGTTTAACACCTTTACCTTTACAATCTGTACAAGTCTTCTTCTTTTTAGATTTAGATCCAGTTCCATCACAATCATTACAAATATCTTCAATAGGAATTTCAATTGTTTTTTCACAGCCTGTAAAAATTTCTTCTACTTTTAGTTTAACTTTAAATTCTTGTTGGATCTTAACTTCTCTAGAACCACCCATTCCATGCATTCCACCCATTCCACCCATTCCACCCATTCCTCCCATAAATGGAAATCCAGGCATTCCTCCCATTCCACCCATTCCAGGCATTCCCATATTACCAAAAATTTCTGATAAATCTGGAAAACCTTGAGAGAAATCTGGAGTTTCACCATCACATAATCCAAAATCATCATACTGTCTTCGCTTATTTTCATCAGATAATATTGAATTTGCTTCGGTAATTTCTTTGAATTTTTCTTCAGCTAATTTCTTTTTTTCGGGATCTTTATGTCTGTCAGGATGCCATTTCTTAGCTAATTGTCTGTATGCTGCGGTAATTTCTTCTTGGGAAGCTTCTTTATTAATTTCTAGAATAGCATAATAGTCTTTTTTAGGTTGACTCATTTCTAATTTTATAGATAAGAATTAATATATTTAATTCTTTAGACTTGTTTAAAAAAAATCAATTTTTTATAAATATATTTAGTAATTTAGTATATAAATTATACACATCCAATTAGTACCCAGTTAGGAGTAGCCATAGAGGTAGGATCTGAATAGACTTGGACAGAACATCCTGGTAATAGTTCATAACCTACAGATCCTACATCTTGACCATTGATTAAATCATATGTTGAGCCACTTGCACTAGGAATAATACTAATGTTTGCAACTCCACTATTTGATATTACAAAATTTCTCTTTTTGCTACAATCTAAACTATTTATTAAAGGAAGGGTTACTGAGTTATTAGTTGATGATCCTGGAACTGATACATAAATATAGTAAGATTGTGAAGCTACTGCACTAATTACAATGTTTCCAGTTGATGAGTAAATGGTATAGTTAGGATATTGGAAAGGATTGTAAGTTTTTGGATTGTTACAAGGATTGCAGGGATTGCATGGATTATAAGGGCTTGGAGGACAAGGGTAAGGAGGACAAGAGTAAGGATTAGGAGGACAAGGTACTGGGTAACAAGGTTCATATGAATTTCTCATGTAGGGATTAGGACAATATTTTGGTGATTTCTTCTTTTTACATTTAATGTATGTTGAAGATGATGAAGATGAACACATTGATGAAGAAGATGATGGGCAATATGTGCTACTGCTATCACATTTACCACATCCACAACCGTATTTTTTACCTGGCATAATTATATATAATATATTCCACTATATTTATTTTTTTTTGGTAGGGATTTAATTAATAAAAGTTTTATTGTGGACAAATTTTTAATTATTTTCTAAAATATCTGATTGTTCATTTGAAATATCAAAATTATTATTAAATTCAATTGGCTTTGTATTTTCCTGTTCTAATATAAATTTTGGATAGTTTTCTTCTTTTTTATTTTTAAAAGAATGTGGTTTTTTAAGAGTTTGAACTAATCTAAAACTAGATTGTAAATTATTATTTAGACTTAATAAACTTTTTGTATCTAGTATTTCTACTAATTTTGGTTGATTTATTTCAGGTAAATTATAAGTAGGTCTAATAGATATTGTTGTTTTTTTATTAGATTTATCAGATGATATCATAGATGGTATAATTCTATTCATTATATTATAAAATTATATTATAAAAAAATATTAATTATTTTGATATTTTGATAATATTATCCATTTTTTAACAGATTGTACCCATTGTAAAACTAAAGATGCTCCTGGTGAACTTGTACTTAATATATTTGTATCATTTTCAATACCAATAATATTTGATATTAAATCTGTTTTTATAGTTGTAAGATTATTACCTTGTACAAATAATATGGTAATTATTTGCCCATCACCTGTTCCTACACTTTTCTCTGGATCAAATGTTATAACAATACTTTGTGAACTTGAATTAATTTCATGAACAGCATATACAGGATCTATATAATTGTTAGAAACATAACTTTTATTTGGACTAAGAAATACTGTTCCAGTTAAATTACTTACAGTATTTCCTCCTACAAATAAATCTCCAACTACAAAAAATTCACCTGAACCTGAATCACCTATAGGTTCATAGTATAAATTTGAAGACTCTGTTATATAATTTCCATTATAAAATAATATTGAACCTGTTGCTCCTATAAAATTATTACCTGTTAATCCAATTTCACCTTTATCACCTTTATCTCCTTTATCTCCTTTATCTCCTTTATCACCTTTATCACCAGTTTGACCTTTATCACCTTTATCACCAGTAGTTCCTTTGTCTCCTTTATCACCTTTATCACCAATAGTTCCTTTGTCTCCTTTATCACCAGTAGTTCCAATAGATCCTGTAGGTCCTATCGGACCAGTATGTCCTAAATTATTAATAGAACCAATTGTTTTTATATTGGTCATTCTATTATTTGGAATTAAATTACTTAACACCAAATTATTATTTTGTTGATGTTTGAATTCTTTCTTTTTACTTTTTTTATCATCACTAGAATTACTATTATCATTGCTACTTTTTTTCTTATTACGCTTATTTTTCTTTTTATTTTTTTCACCATTTAATAAACTTAATAATTCATCCATATTTTATATTTATATAATAATCGAAGAAATTATATATTTTTAATAAACATAAATTAATTAATATATTTCTTGCCATGCTATACTTCCGTATAGATTTGTTGAACCATTATTAATTTTCTCACATGTTAAAACCAAAACATCAGGTATACCATTTACATTTTGTGTTAATTGTTGAACTGTAGTATTAAAAACATCTTGTAAATTATTATATGAATTAACTCCACGTCCAAAAAAATAACCTTCGTCTAAGATTGTACTACTTAAAGTATTTGTTAGTACTCCTCCAGTAGTTCCACTTACAGATCCGAAATTTGCAGATTGAACAACACTATTAGTATCAACTGGTATCCATGTAACTGCTGAAGTAGTAAATGTTGATTGATCTCGATAAAGTCTTAATCTATAAAGTACTAAGTCGTTTGTAGAAGCTGAAATTGCTGAAATACTTGTTGGTAATATGATTTGATGATAATAATTAGAATTAGCTCCTGTAACTCCACTTATAGCTAATAATATTCTTTCACCATCAGTTGGAGCTAAAGATATAGATGATGAATTAGTAGAAATTGTAAAAGCTCTTCCTGAAGGATTATATCCTCCTTCAGATATTACTGTAGAACAAATTTGCATAAATCCTGTACATCCAGTAGCTCCTGCATTACTTGAATGTATTGAATAACTAATAGGTAAATTAATTGAATTTGTATAAGGGGCATCTAGTTCATTTATATTTGTAAATTGATGACAATAATTAATTTTTCCAAATGCATAAAAACCAAATCTAACTCGACCGACACCTAACCATTCCATATCAATAACAAATAATTGTGTTTTTGAAAAATCTAATGTTATACCTGAAGTACCTGTCCCATCCATTTTATCAATATTCCATTCATTTTGACTTTTGGAACGTAATATATTATTTTTTATATTAACAGATATTTGTCCATTTTCATATTCAAAATATAATCCATTTTTAACAGTTAATGGTACGTTTAATGGTGTGTTGTTATCAAAATATCCTATTCTAGTTGTAAAATCATCATTACCTGGATTTAATATTCCAGATTCTAAAATCAATAAAGATTTTCCTGGTTGATAAACACAATAATTTCTACTTTGAGAAATTAAATATCCTGGTCCTGTAGCTCCTACATACATTTTTGAATTGGAAAAATATCCTGTATATCCTCCAGTTGATCCAGTTGAAATTTGTAAATTATTACTTAAAAATCCTGTTGTTCCTGTACTTTGACCTGGAAATCTAATATCTAATAGTGTTTGAGGATTTGATACTCTTAATTTTCCAAATGCATCTAAAGTATATTCTATATTATTATCAAATGCATTTATTGAATTGGTTTGAGATGGATTTGAATTTATATCTGTGCTTAATCTTGATGTAATTACAAGATCTGAAGTTGTACTTTCTGGTGTATATTTAATTTTGTAATATTTTTTTGTAATTATATATGATTTTGAAAATGTAATTGGATTTGTTAAACTACCACCTAAATATGTATCAGAATATTGATTTATTCCTGTATCTACACCACCTATGTCAGAAAAATATATTTGAATACCTTCAGGTTCAGAATCAACATCTCCTTGAATTGTTAATATTATTGTATTATATCCTGTTGTCGTTACCCAATCTCCTTCATAGTAACTTGGTGACGAACCTATTGTACCAGTAAAACTATTATTTGTATCTGTTTTTGTTAATACTTGGGGAGTAAAAGTCATATTTTATATATTAGATTTATATTTATTTATAAATTTAAAAACCAAAAATTTTATACAATTATACAACTATCCATCTACCTGAAGCTGCACCTGATGAACCATTTGACAATAATTGTACAGAACTATAATCAACTGATAATTCTAATCCAGTATCACCACCTATTTTATCTCCTCCAGATGTAATTATTTTTAAAGGATAATCTTGTAATGATCCTCCAACATCAGAAACATAATGAATTCTCTTATAATTTGTTCCCGTTAATCCTGAAATATTTGGTAAAGTTATATTTATTCCTCCTGTTATACCTGTGGTGTCTACTTGATATACATTATAATAATTAGGATCTGTTGTATCAGATGGAATAGTAAAATTTGTTGTTTTTATTGGAGATATTGTATATGATATAAATGTACTTGGACCAGTAGGACCTGTTGGACCAGTTGGACCAGTTGGACCAGTATTACCTGTTGCTCCGATTAAATTCGATGCAATTGTTGTAACTATATTAGAAAGGGTTGTATCTCTCATTTCTATATTTATTGTTCCATTACCTGAAGTAGCTATTCCAAATATTTGTAATTGTATTCTGCTACTTAAATCGGTTAATGTTGTAGTAGGTACATATAATTGATAAACAAATAACCCTTGTGTATTATTTATAACTGTAGCATCTGAAGACGAACCAGTTGCTAAATTTTTTATAAATAAACCTGTTGATCCTACTTCATTAATTTTTGTATAAAACAATACATTACTACCTCCTGAATTACTACTACCAAATAAATTTGTAATCCATAATCCTCCTATAACTGTTGTTGTTAATAAATAATTAGGTGGAGTTAAAAAACTAGCTAAAAGCAAACCTGTTGCTCCTGTTATACTACTACTAGTTATAACAGTTTTTGGTCCAGTATTAGGAAGTACTAATAGATCATCACTAATTGTTGAGGGATATGAACTATTAGTACCAGATGGACCATCCAAATATAATACTAATCCACTTGATATACCATTTACTCCAGCTAAACCAGTTGCTCCTGTTGCTCCCGTTGCTCCTGGTAATCCATTATCACCGGTAGCACCTTTATCGCCAGTTTGTCCTTTATCACCTGTTTGACCTTTATCTCCTGTTTGTCCTTTATCTCCTGTTTGACCTTGATCACCTGTTTGACCCTGATCACCAGTACCACCAGGTAACCCTGTTGGTCCTTGTAAACCAGTATCTCCCTTTAAACCTGTTGGTCCTGTTTCACCAGCTAAACCAGTATCTCCTTTTAAACCTGTACTTCCTGTATTACCAGTACTTCCAGTTGGACCAATAGCCCCGATAGCTCCATTTAAATTTACATCCCAATCACTATAAGTTCCACTACCGGTAACTTCTTCTATCGTTAAAACTAGATCACCAGTTAAACTATTATAAGCGTCTACTAACCCATGAAAATGATGAGTTGAATCGACCCCAACGATTACATCAAGACCAGGAGTATAACTAAGACCCGTTGGACCTACATTTAAATTTATATCATTACCAATAACTAATCCTCCTAAATTGATTGTGTTATTTGAATAACCTACATATCTACTCCCTGGTAAACCAGTATCACCTGTTGGACCAGTATCACCTTTATTACCTGTATCACCTTTATTACCTGTATCACCTTTATTACCTGTTGAACCTGTATCTCCTTTATTACCAGTATCTCCTGTATCTCCTTTATCTCCTTTATCTCCTGTATCTCCTTTATCTCCTGTATCTCCTTTTTCACCTGTACTCCCTGTATCACCTTTTAATCCAGTAGGTCCTTGAATACCTTGAGGACCAGGTGGACCAGGTATATTAATAATTTGGGTTGGACAATTATAGACATGTTCTCTTATATGACCACAAAACACTCCATCATCTGAAGTATCATTAGTACAAGATGAATTAATAGAATAATTATCGTAGTTAGAAGTATGATTAATATTCAAAACTTGATTCTTTGTTAAAATTCGATCATTATAGCGATGTTCTTGACCTATTTGTCCTATTTGTCCTAATCTGAAAACTTCTGGTTCTTTTTGTATTGGTTTAAAAGTTACATTATTTTTTTTCCCAAAATGAGTTATTGGTGGAATAATAATATTTCCTAAAGTAAATTCTTGAGGAGGAGAAGGAATAGGAGGAGGTTTAGATATATTATTCTGATTTTCTAGAATATTTAATAAATTTGGTTTATATTGTTCATTATTTTTATTATCTGATGTATTAGACATTATAAAATTATCAATTATAATAATTTTGTAATATAAAAAAATTTATTAATTTCTTTCCAAGTGAATTGTTAATCCAATATCTTCGAATTCATAGTTAATAGTATTAGTTTGATTTTGGTATTGTAATAGTTTAATCCTAGTAATATCATTAATAAAGTTAAGAGCTGTATCTTCATCCAAAGTATATTTGGGATTACCATAATAATAAGATGTAATTGGATCCCATGGGTGTAATCCTGCAAGTTTTCTTGCTTTTTGAATTTTTGTAGCAACAAGTCTGTAATAATATAGCTTGTCTGTAGTTTCATCCCAATCTAAATTACCAATAACAATAATATTAAAATTATCAAATTTATATTCTGAGAATGCCAAATTTTTTTGGCTTGAATTATTTACAAACTCAATACTTGAGTTAATATTAAATAGTGTTCTATTAACTTCAAATCCTTTATATTCACCTACTTTAATAATTTCTTCTAAGATAGTAGAATTCATTTGTCCCAATTCATTAAATACTTGAGCTATATCGTTTCCAAATTTTTTAAAGAATAATGCCTTAACAGGAACAATAGATTTTATTATGTTAATTTCTTCTTTTGGAATAATATTTAATTCCATAATATTACATTCATCTGAAACAAATCCTAACCATTCTCTAAATCTACTTGAATATTTGGTTTCAAGAT
>JACCDO012218834.1_pt1 | contig 22539 bp, 22 predicted proteins | sample 7446101 | NCBI WGS metagenome assembly JACCDO01 (sample SAMN15323440, study PRJNA562643) | freshwater metagenome | isolation source: river surface water | place: USA:Blue River Watershed | collected 2017-08-16
GAACCAGATGATAAAATTAAATAAATAATTTTTAGTGGTCTGACCGATCTGAAATTACAACAAATTAAATTTTTATTTTTTTAATTAAAAAGTTTTTTTGAAAGGACTTTGTAAAAAAATATTTTTTTATTTCTTACAAACTCTCTCTCTCAAATTTTTTAAATACTTATAAATTTATGGGATTAAGTGAAGAAGAGTACGATTTGAAGGTGATAAAAAGCCTAAAAATGACCTAATTTGACCTAAAAATAACCTAAAAAACCTAAAAATAACCTAAAAAACCTAAAAATTGACCTAAAAACCTAAAAAAAGTAATTTAAATATTTTTTTTATATTATAAGTATATTATAAATGGTATTATACAAATGTTTAACATGTTTTAGAGAATTTAAAAAAAAATCTCACTATATTACTCATACAGAACATAAAAAGAATCCATGTAAACCACCTGAAGTAAATAAACATAATGAAAAAGCAGAATTATTCCAAAATATTCCAGACGATTCCAAAATATTCCAAAATATTCCAAATAATTCCAAAATATTCCAAAATATCCCAGAAAAAAACCCAATATTCACTATTAACGATAAAAAAGATATTTTGGATGAAGAAAATGAAGATGATAAAAATTTATGTAAATATTGTTTTAAACAGTTTTCAACTGTATTTAATTTGAACAAACATGTTAAAAATAGTTGTAAAGTTAAAAAATTAGATGAAGAAAAAAAAGATCTAATTTTTAATAGACTAATTGAAAATGAAAATAAAATGTCAGAAATGTTTGATAATTTTAAAAATTTACAAAAAAATTATGATAATATTCAAAAAAATTACAATAACATATTTAAAGAAAATGAAAAATTAAAACAACATATTAAAGATCTTGAACACAAATATAACAGTGATATAAAAAAAATAGTTAACAAAAATACAAATAATACAAATAATTCGAATAACACGATTAACAATACAAATAACAACAATCTAAATATAATAATTCCTAATGAAAAATTAGTTAATTTCGGAAAGGAAGATTTAAGTAAAATTCCTTATGATGACATAATAAAGGCTTGTACAGGGTCTAATGTCACTGGTTATCATGTGTTGATAGAATTAATCAAACAAATTCATTTTAACGACAAGTTTCCTGAATTTCAAAACGTGTACATGACTGATAGAAATAGAGAAAAATACATGTTTTGGCAAAATGCATGGCAACTTGGAGATAACAACATATTTACAGAAATAATGTCACAACCTCAAGAATTATTGTCTACTCATGAAGAAAAATTACAAAAAGATATTGATAAAAATAAAATAACAGCGAAAAAGATAAGTAATGTAGTAGATAAATATTATGACTGTGAAAATGGTTTTAACGATGTGGTAGATCCAAAAGTTAAAGATTTAGTTTATAACAACAAAGACAAAATTAGAAACAATTATAAAAAATTACTAAAGGAAAAAGAAATTGATGGAATAAAACAAATCGAAGAATAATGTAATAATTTTTTTAATTTTTTTGATATAAAAATAAATTAAGATATATAATTATATATATCTCAATGACTAAATTAACCGATGATAACTTTCACCAAGTAGTTTATGATACTGTAAAAAAGTATTTTGGCGAACCAGAAAAATGTTTCAAAAAACTCCAAGAATACAAATACCCTAATTCTGATCATTATATTAAATATGAACATGCCAAGTTCTTTTATGAAAAATATGCAAAATTAGGTATTGAAATGAAATTAGACAAAGAATTTACTGCTAATGCTTACAATTTTAATTCAAAATTGTTCAAAGATACTCATTGTAAATAAATTAAATTTAATTAAATAAATTAGATTTAACAAAAAAAATATATAGGTAAGATAATAATACAAAATGAGTGAAGATGAATTTTATGAAAATCTAAAATATATTATTGATAAATATATAGATAAACCTGAAATATGTTTTGACAAAATAACAAATCTAAAGTATCCAAATACTAACAAATACATAAGTTTAGAACATGCACGTATATATTATGAAACGTATGCAAAATATAGTCTAAAAGTAGATTTAGACAAAAACTTTGACGCAAATGCTTACGCTAAAAATAAAAAAATACGTGATAATGCAAATAAAGAATACAAACCATCAAAATAAAAATTGAAATTTATTATATTATAATCAATACTAATTATAATATCAATCAATTAACCAATTCAATCAATTCAATGCAATCCAATCAGGAAACAACCAAAATCCAATATTTTAGTCCAAACCCAGTTCTTGGAACCAACTATCATCTAAATATCCAGAAAGTTACACGTTTATTGATAGAAATTTTTGGCTCCCGATATACTTTTACTTGTATGTATGAGACAATATATATTGAAAATAAAAAAACCAAAGCCAAAAATTGTACTATCACTTATAAAGATCAAATAAATTATGCAACTGCCCCATGGACTTTAGCCAAAGAATTTTGTTTCAAAGAATTTTATTCGTGTGGTAATTCTGAACAGTCAATTTATAATCCATCGGAATCCGATATTATAGAGTTTTTTGAAAGAAATTGTAAACAATAAAAAATTTTATTTAATATTAATCCATGGTTTAACATTAGGTAAATTTTCTTTAGAAAAAAATAATTCCAATTGTTCTTTTTTATATTTTTGTGAAAAGTGAGTTAAAATCCAATTGACATTAGGGTTTGATTCAATATAAGGTTTAAGATTTAACCAATTCATATGTTTTTTTTCTTGTGCATGTGTTAGATCTTCTTCTAACACAAAAGAACATTCGATTATGATATTTGGATATGTCAATATTTTTTTATTAGATTCCAACTCAAATAGTTCATGAGTAGTATCACCAGAAAAGAATAATTCGGGTTCTAATACTTTTTTAGTTATGTCAACCCCAGATTTCTTCAATTCTTTAATTTCATTTGATTTTAATCCCAAATATTCTTGTTTTAATTTGTTCTTGACCACAGATATTCCATATCCTATACAAGGAACTGAATGAACACATTTGAAAAATTCCAATATATGAGGAGTTTTACCTAGAGAAATTTCAACAGGTTCAGTATTTTCGTCAACTCCAATAATTTCAAATCCATAAGGAATGAATCTTCCATCACCTTCAGAAACTTGAAACATACTACAAATAAAATTGTTTAACAAATCGACAATTTGAATAGGACAAAAAATTTTGATAGGTTCTAAATCAGGACTTTTAACGTATAAATGAAAAGGTATACTGGCAATATGATCAGAATGTCCATGTGTAATCAAAATGTATTTGGAAGTAAATGGTGTAGATAATCCGGCATCTAATGATAAATCATTTATATAAAAATTTGTTCTTAATCCAGCAATTGAGTATCCTTGTAAAATTTTATTTGTAGTTTTTGGTAATTTATATGGTTCTATTTCAGTCCATGGTTTCCATAATTGGATAAAGTCACCCATATGTTTTTTTGTATATATAAAGCTAAATTTATAAAGTTTTATAAAGTTTTATATAAAATTTATTAACCTATGATATTTATGGTCAAACAGATGGATCTTTTCTAGATCACATGACCGAATATTAATCACTTTGATATTTTTAGGTAACTTTTTGACAACTTGATTAAAATCATCACCCAAGGTTAGTTCAATCAATCCAGTTGGTAAATAATTGATAGTCTTGTTAAACTTTTTACCCAAAACCAAATGAGTAACAGTTTTGGGGAGCGCATTAATAGATTGATTAAATTCCTCACCAAATGTCAAATGGGTAATACCTCCAGTTTTGGACTTTATTTGTAAGTCCTTGATCGGTTGATTAAATCTATATCCAAAAATCAAATGAGTAAGACTACTTGGTAGATATTGAACAGGGTTATTAAAACGGCTACTGAATTCCAAATAAGTTAATTTTTCAGGAAAACAATCAATATAATAGTTGAATTCAGAGTCAATTTTTAGATATGTAAGATTAGGAGGAAGCGATTTAATTTCTTGATTAAAATGAAAACCCAATGTTAACTCTTTAAGACTAGTACTTTTTGATAGATAATCAATATCGCAATCAAAACCACTACCAAAAGTTAATTTTGTTAGACCTGAGGGTATTTTTTCAATCTGATTAACAAGTCTGTTAGCAAAAGTCAATTCAGTTAGGTTATCTGGTAAATTTTTAATAATTTGTTTGTAACTCCACCCTATTTCAAATTTTTCAATAGTAAAAGGTAGACACTCAAAAGGTTGATCATAACTATCGCCTAAAATCAATTCTTTAAGACCTACTGGTAAATGATGAAGTGGTCTGTTAAAATTAGAGAACATACCAAAAATTAATTTGGTAAGATGTCCAGGTAAAAAATCAAGATAATTATCATAATTCCTATGGATTTCCAAGATTTCTAAACTGATAGGTAAACTATCAAGTGGATGATCATAACTACTGTTTAACTCATGTCCTTCAAATACTAAATGTGTTAGAGCATTTGGTAAAAATTCAACCGGTTGATTAAAACAGTATCCCAAATGCAAAAACTTAACACAAGTAGGTAAGGAATCAATTGAGTGATTAAATTTAAATCCTAATTCCAAATGATTAAGACCAGGAGGTAAATTATCAATAGATCTATCAAACTCACGATTGTTACAACTAAAAATTAAACAAGTTAGAGTTTCTGGTAGAGAATCAACCGACTGATCAAAGTTATCTCCCAATTTCAAATAAGAAAGTTTTGAAGGTAAATTATTAATCGGGTGATTAAAATGATGTGACAAAGTCAAATGTGTGAGATCAGGAGGGAGATTATCAACTGGATAATTAAAGACACTAATTCTATCTTCGCTAGATGTATCTGTATAGTTGTAACTAGTATTAAATTCCAAATGGACTAGTGATCTGGGTAAATTGTCAATAGGATGATTAAAATAAACTCCCAAATACAAATGTGTGAGTGATTCTGGTAATTGATCAATTGGATGATTAAAATCCAAACCAAATTTTAGGATAACAAGGTTAGGTGGCATGATACCAATAGGTTGGTTGTAACCGTCGAAAAAAGTGAGTTCAACCAAAGTTTCAGGATATGAAGGAATTTGGATATTGATTGGCCAATACAATTTAACAATTGGATTAGAATCAATACACAAATATTCCAAACCACTAAAATCTCCATCTGTCTCAACAATTTCACTAATCAAATTATTGGAACAGTCTAAATATTTTAATGTATTCGGAATATTGATAATCTTTGTAATATTGTTCTGGGAACAAATCAGTTTCTGTAAAGGATATGTGTAGTATTTTCTGTACTTTTTTAAATCTAAAATTCCAAATATGTTTTTGTTGGATATATCTAGTTCATGTGTTTCGTTTGTACTTTCAGACATATATTTGTATTAATTTTTAACAGTATGTGAATCAGTAATTGACAAAATCAATTTTTTATATAATATATAAATAAAATGTTAAGATATCAAATAGTAATATAATTTTTTCATACAAACATCATTTAAGGCGTAAAATTTTGGATATATCTTGTCGTTTAACAAGAATGAATTTATTATTTCTCTACAAAACTTTAATAGTCTTCTTTTACCTTTTTATATTTATTTTTATTTCTTCATTTCTTAATTCTTCTAGTCTTTTTATTTGTTCTAGTCTTCTAAATTCTTCTTGACTTTCTATTATTTCTTGCCTTAATAATTCTTCTTGACTTTGTATTATTTCTTGTCTTTTTAATTGATATTGTCTTTGTCTTTGATTTAGTATTCTTAATTCTTGTAGTCTCCTTCTTTCCTCATGTCTTCTTAATTCATCTTGTCTTCTTAATTCATCTTGTCTTCTTAGTTCTTCTTGTCTTTCAGCTTCTTTTTCTCTATTAGATTCTTCTCTTACTAAAAATCTAATAAGTTCATTTTCTGTTTGAGATAAATTGGTTGTTTTAGCTTTGATATATTTTTGAATTATATCTCTAAGAACACGATTAGGTATAAGCACTGATGTATTTATAGGCTGTCTTGTCATTGGAGATAAACCATTTTTAATTTTAAGTATACACTCGCGTTCATATGTATAACCATCCTCACAGATAACTGGATCAACCATTATTTCTCTGGATATAGGACATAAATATTCTTCTGGTATTAGTTCTGGTATTAGTTCTGGTATTAGTTCTGGTATTTGTTTTTGTTCTGACATTTTTTTAAGTATGGAATTAATGTTATTGTATAATTTATAAATTCAATTTTTAGCTAAATAAAAATTGAATTTATACTAATTAGAAATTTAAATAAATATATAATGGAAGAGAGTATAGTTAATAATGAACATAAGTGTGATTATATTGCATGTGAAATACATGTAAATCACACTAATAAGTTATCAAATCTATCATATAGTCATGAATTACCGGAGGAATTAGCGAATCTAGGAATGACCCTAGATGTATGGTATGAATTTATAAATGAAGCAAATGAAGAAGTTAAATATAGATGGTATCCTAAAATTATATTATGGTCTTTTATATGTTGTATACCAATGTTATGTTGTAATCAACATAATAAAGATATATCAGATCGCATGGAACAATTTTGTGAAAAATGGAATAAAAGTGGGCGTTTACCAAATGGTATGTCAATAAGATACGATATCCAAATAAAAAAATTTTTTATTGGAGGTGATAAAACTGTAAGAGTAACTGAGCTAGATACATGGCATAACCTAATTTTTATTGTTAGTCCAAATACATAAACTAATTATTTAATAATAATTGTCTCTTTGTATATAAAAAAATTTTATACACAAATGATTACTAAAAAAATTATTTAATTAATTTATTTAATTATTACGTTTACTCGTTATCAATTTGATAATCAAAATATTTCACTCCAATATATTCGAACATAACAAGTTGTTGGTAATATTTGGAAGACATTATTAGTGGAATTTGATTAGGTTTAAATTTGGTTTTGTCTAGGACATTTTTGTCAATAAAGTATTTCATAGTATCTTTATTTTCTGGGTCAAAATCTAATTTATCAGGGTTTGTTGCCAAACAATCCAAAATCTCTTGATATTGAACATCATATATTTCATCACTTTGTCTATTTAAGAATTCTATCCAATAACGTGAATTTGATATTGTTGAATTATTAAAGTCTAAAAATCCACCTGCGATCAATTTGATAGGGCTTTGTTTAATCACCATTCCAGTAATTTCTTCAGATCCAAAAATCCAATTGTTTGCCTTATTATCTAATTCTTTTAATCTGTCACATATTCTTGTTATGTAACTGTGTCTAGATTCTTCAGCGATTCTTGCGTATCTGTTAGCAGAATAACCACCACATTTGTGTCTTTTTACTAAATTTCCGTTTATGTCAAAAATTTTAACAAATTGTCCTGATTTGAATTGATATCCAACACATTCATTTCCATTAGCAAATATTATTGTACCTGTTATGTTATTGTCTATATATTTTTTACCTATTTCAGTTTCAAATTTGTTAGCACATGAATAATAAAATAAATCTAATTTAATTTCCGGTTCAATAAATTCAACAATTTCTTTACCAAATTCGTCTATCCCCACGTATATTAGTATTCCAAGTATATAGGATGTATTTAGGTTTATGGTTAAAAATTTTTGATTCAAAATAGATAAGAGTCTCTGAACATTTTGTTTGTTTGATCTGTCTTTTATATTTTTTGCCATCGCAATTTCTTTATTTAACCATCCGCTAAATACAATACTTGGGTGGAATAACCAGCGTTATCATCGAACTAGGACTAGCACCTTTGATCTCGGATAAATTAGTAATCTTAGTTAAGATTTCGATTGAGTCAGTTGACTTGGTTAAATCCAGTTTTGTATTTGACATTGTAATATGTATATATACTATATATATATTAAAATTTCAAATCAATTTTTTTACAAAACTAATATAATATTATATAAAACAAATGAGTGGATTTAGCACAAACAATATAGAAGATAGATTTGTAACAGCAACAGTAGCTTATTCAAATTCTAATATAAATACTTGGACATCAGAATCAGGAACTACATATTTTACAAAGTATTCAGATCCTAAATATTTAATTGTAAAACCAGATGATATAGATTATAAATATTCTGAGAACTCAATTATATCATATTTGAAATATCAAAAGAGTTCAGACCCATATGATTATTTACAATTTTCAATAAAAAAATTTTATAAAGGAGGTGATGGAAGAACTAGAGTTGTTATTTATTGTAATAACCATAAAACAAATATAAGAACAAAGTTTGAATGTTATTCATCTATATCAGATGGATCTTTTTGGAGATATTGTGTTCATGATTCAAATGATTATCATAGATATCAAAAAGGTTATAATTATGTATCTTCTACATTTATAAATATTTATTTACAACAATTTATTTTTTCACAAATAAAAAATTATAATATCAGAGCATTTTTAGCTATACCTCCATGTTCATTAGACAACCAATTAACTAATTATTTAAATGATAGAATAATGAGAGATGTTTATGTATCTGGTAATATATTTTTCCAAACACTAGATAAAATTTTTCCCCCTGTTACTTATTTAAATTACTATAAAGATTGTGTAAAAACTTTAGTTGAAAGTATACAATCAGTTGTAGTCCAAGGAAATAGTGTATTAGAGGCAAATCAAAAATTAAAAATATATTCTGATTTATTTTGTTTACTTAATAAATTTGGTATAAATAAAGATATTAGTATGTCAACTATTAATAGTAGAAGAGGGTTTTTTAATAACTTTAAAAGTGCATTGGGTGAGTTTTTCTTAAAATATTTTACAATAAACCCATTAGGAAAAAATTTTATTTTTGCGCGAGAATTTAAAATTGGTACATGGGAATTTAATTCACAAATTTATTCAATTGAATCAACATATAGAGAAACAAATAAGATATACATTATTTATTATATGGTATACACTAGAAAAAATGGAAGTGGAAATCATCCTTTCAAAAATATTATTCATATTATACCAAAATTTGATGCAAATAACAACCTTAATGGAATTAATGAAAATGGATTAGACGAAAGATATGTTGCAGGTGGACCATTGGTAAATAAAATATTTGATTATGAATCTCAAGCTCCAATTAGTATTTTACCTGGTCATAACGAAACAGAAACAGCAGATTACAGATATATTGGTGATTTGACAAATTTTGAATTTTTGCCAAATTAATTATATAAATATTTTATTCAAAACTCACACCTTGTTCTTCTAAAAATTCGATAACTCTTAACTTATCATTATAATCCATCAATAATGATAAGAGTTTATCCTTTCTTTTTCTTGAAATCAACTTATTCACATACATAGTGTTAATTTTATTTTTTAACTGATCGTGGCTAACATGTTTATATTTTTGAAAACCATCTTTCCAAATTTGATTAATAAAGTTTTCAAACTCTTCGTTATCATTTTGAGTAGGTTCTTCAGGCAACATATCCATTGTTTTTTTATAGTTCTTTGGTGTAATTAATCCACAAGTAAGTACACCTTTAAATTTTTCTATTAATTCTGCTTGTTTACCTTTGTAAAACATTTTCATACGTGATTCAACAATTGCTGATACCTCTTGAGTTGTTAATACCTTAACCGGATAAGAATATGAAAGTACTTTTTCAGTACCTGTTACATTATTAGTTGACATAATTCTAGAATATTATATTAAAATAGATTATAAGATTAGATAATCAATTTTTTTATTTTATAGAAAATAAACATAATTATAAAAATTAGTTCTAGTAATTAGTTTTATTTACAATAATATGTTTTGGTAAATGTTCTATTGACCTAGAATATCTATTATGTAAAGTTAAATTACCTAATGAACTAGGTATTTTTTCAAGAGATTGATTAAAATAATAGCCAAGTTTCAATGTGACAATTGAATCAGATAAATTATCAATAGGATGATCAAAAAAATTCCCCAAAACTAAAGAATGTAAATTTATATTATTCATTTGATTAAGATTATCAATCGGATGATTAAATTTAGCTCCAAAACTCAAATATTTAATGGTCCCAGGTAAATTTTTAATTGGATGATTATAATAATCACCAAATTTCAAAGAAAATAATGAATTCGGAAAATTACTAATTGGTCTATTGAAAGCCAGGCCTAATTCCAAATGTCTTATACTGTTTGGTAAATTATCTATTGGATGATTAAAACCATGTCCTAATTTTAGTTTAATAATACTATTTGGTAATAAATCAATTGGTTGATTAAAGTTATAACCAAATGTCAAGTATTTTAATCCAGATGGTAAATTATCTACTGGTTGATCAAATTCATAACCAAATCTTATTGTTTGAATTGATTCTGGTAAATCGTCTACCTGATCATTAAAATTATTCGAATAAATAATTTCTCTCAGGGTATTTGGATAGTTACAAACACAAGTAATCATTGTCATACTCATATCTATTTTAACCAAGTTATTAAATTCACTCAAATCTAACAACCCTGATAAATCTGGATTGACAATCAATTCAGTTGCAGTTTTATCACTCAAATTAATATAATTGATAACAGACTCTTCCATTTTATCTATTAAATAAAATTATTTATTAAATTACATAATCAATTTTTATATAATAGATATTATATAAAATGAGTTCGTCAATGATAAAAAAGCCATCCTTTATCTCAATGATATTTAATGGATTGCTAATTTTGTATGTGTTGTATTTATTGGTTATAAATTGGAATAAATATAATCAAGAGTCTGTTCAGTTTATCATTTTGATCATTTTGTTATCAATTATGATTGGTATTCATGGGTTGTTACATTTAGGATTAGAAAAAAATTATAATTATAATCCATTGGAAACTGGTATTTGGATTTGATTATAATAAAAATTATTTATTATCGATAAGTTTATTTTCAGTTTCATATTTCTTTTTATAATTACTTATAACATTTAATCGATTGTTATATAATTTATTTTTAATTTCATTATCAATCATTAGCTTAAAATTATTTTTCTTTTTAAGTTCTTCTGGAGATAAATCAATATCATCAACTTCATCGAATAAATAATCAAAATATTTTTTGAAAGTAGCATTAAAAAACTTTTCAAAATTTGCGTCATTTTCTAATTTATTTTCAAATTCTTTAGTTTCATTTATATTATATAGTTTTTTTATATGTTCAAGTATTTCAAATGCCAATAATTCACCATTTTGATTTAGAACCCAGTCATTACCATCAAATACCATATATTTATCACGATTAAAATCAGACATATATACATTCATATTTTCAGGTAAATTAGGATTAAAATGTATTAGATCAACTAATTTATTAATACAATGTTTACCTGTGTTTTTCATATCAGTAACAATTTTTACAAATTCACCATGTTTTATTGTTTTTAAATTTTCGTTTCCAAATGCATTTAATGGAGTAATCGTTATATTAGTAATATTTTGAGTATTATTAGAATTTGTATTTGTATTGTTGTTAGTAATTATTTTATTATTTTTTCTTAATACCAAATTAATTTTTTTATTTAACTCATCATTTTTTTTATTTAGATCTTCATTTTGTTTTTTTAATAATTCAGTAACTTGTAATAAATGTTTGTTTGTTTCCTTAAGTTGTTCAATTTCTATTAAATTATTAAATATATTTTCCTTTTTCTCTTCTTCAAATCTTTTTACTTTACATGAATTTTTTAAATGTTTATTCAGATTAAAACCAGATGAAAAATTTTTTAAGCAAAAATTACAAGAATGATCATGTTTTTTTGTGTTTTCAACATCATTAAGTAAATTTTCAGTTTTTACGGAATTTTTTGGAATGTTTTGGAATATTTCGGATTTTTTTGGAATGTTTTGGAATGCATTTTGATCATTTATTTTGTACTCATTTAATATATAATTTAATGGTACACATGGTTTCTTTTTGTTAATAGTATGATCAATAAAATTACATTTTCTATTAAAACTTTTATTACATGTAGGACATACATAAATAACCATCTTATATATTATATTAATAAAATAAATAATTTTATATTTTTTTAATTTTTTCAGCATTTCCAGCATTTTCAGCAAATTCAGCATTTTTTTCAGCATTTTTTAGCATTTTTTAACAAGCTTATTTACTTTTCTTAATTATTTTAAATACTTGAGAGAGATGAAAGTTTATAAAAATTAATTAATAATTAAATTTTGTTTCAAAAAACTTTTTTATTTAAATAAAAAAAAATAATTTTTAAATTTTCTATTTTTTTCAGATGATAATTATAATTTTAGACCAATATAAATTTAAAAATCTATAGGTTTGATCTGTATTGGTCTGAATAAATTATGATTTCAATTAGTTAAAAAAAATAAAAATTGAATAAGTATCAATATGTAATAATATAATAAAATACCCCAGAATATTTCAAATGCAAGGTTTAACACATGCTAAATTAGATGAAATAACGAATTTGATAAACAGAATAAGTTACAAGCCAGACACTTATCAATCAGAATATAGAAAGATAGACGAACTAATACCCCAGATATCAAACTTTACAAATTTAATATTATATTTTACAGAATATTCAAAACCAACAAGAAATTACAAATTACACGATATTTATTCATCAGATTGTAGATTCAATTCAGATTATAAAAAAATTATAGAATTGAAAGAAAAATTATGGAGAGTAATAAACATTTTTGTAGTATGGATTGGAACTGCAGGTTGGAGAGCGAATTCATCAGGTTTAAAACCGGATTTGATTCCGAGTTCAAAAGAAATAGGTTCATTAAAAAAAAAATTTATTGACAATGTTATTTCATTAGAAGAATATGCAGGATCAATCAATTATATTTATCCAAATTTAAATATTTTGAAAAATTGTTATTATGAAAAAGTAGCCAATAACCATGATCTAATCAATGCATTTATTGAGATCACAGGCAGTACATATTCAAACACCAATTATTTATTTTACAAATTGACTAAACCAAATAAACATGTTGAAATAATTAAAGACAGAATAGAAAAAGGATTAGATACACCAAGTGATTTTGACTATGCACTTTCAACTACTGATTTAATAATTTTTCCAGAAATATTTGTTTCAAATAGAAAACCAAATAACAAAACGAATAGATCAGAAAAACAACACCAAACAGAACCGGATATTGAAAAAGAATTAATTGGTTCAGATCTATGGGGAAGTCTAAATGAACAGTAATAGCTAATTGAAGTTTTTTATTTATACCAAATAATTTAAGAAATCGAATAAATAAAATGTCAAATATATTATATAACATATAAATCGAATATGAAATATCGTGTAGCAAATAATATAAAAGGTGGTTTTATACCGAAAATAAACACAGAAATGCCGAAAAATAAAAGAGATCAGATGAATGTATTGGCTCCATTATATTTTAACACAAATAAAGATCCAATAATATCAGAAGATAACACAATGTATAATTATGGATTTAATTATTTACCAAGTTCAAGAGTTTTACAAATAGATAAAAATTTAGATTTGAATTTAACAAGCAAAAACTTGGCTCATATAGTTTCGAATCCAGCACAAGATTCAAACCGTGTGTTGATAGTAAATGGAATGGAAATACCATATTATTTAGGTAAATTTCATAATAGAAAAAAATTATTTGGAAGAATAAAATCTTTATTTGAATATGTAAAAATTGAAATAGTAGAAGGACAAGTTGTTAAAACTCCAATATGGATGGAACGAGATGTTATAGATTTGATAAATAGTATGTTTAATATTTCAGATACATCACAAGATTTGATAGGTATAAATCAAAGGTTAGAGAATCCGATTGACAAGTATATTTTTATAAATAAATTTTATGAATTTTTAGAGATGATAACATGGAGACCAGGGTTAATCGAAGAAATAAGTGAAGAATTTTTAAATAATCCAACTTTTAGAAATATCAAAATAGTCAATACAAATGACCAAATAAAAAAATTTATAACAGAAAACAATATAATAGGATTGATAAATTATTATAAACAAAAGAATTCAAAAGTTGAATTTAACACAAAAGTATATGGTTCATTAAAAAAACCTGATGAAAAAAGAAATTATATTCAAATAATTAGAATAATAGATAATTTTTATGGGAAACTAAATGAAATATTTACAGATGATGTAACAAGAGAAGGTGATGGTGAAAAAATAAATTTGATAAATTTAATAGATTTGTATACAGGTTATAATCCAGTATTTTTAAATGAAACAAATATTCGAGATAACAATAATTTGTTATTATGTAAAAATTTAGAATCAATAGAAAAAACTAACAAAACAAGTAAAGGGTTTAATTATTTGATGGGAGACCTTGTGATAGAACTAATAGAATTGGTAGGTACATTAGAAAAAATAAAAAATTGGGAAATATCTAAAAGTATCAATACCCCAGAATTAAAATTACACATCATTTTGATACTTTCATATTTTGATTTAAGATTAAAAAATAATCAAATAAAACAAGGAACAAATTTAAATGCATTACCAATAAATAAAACAGCAGCAAAAAATAATTTATTTGGTTCAGGACACTCAATAGACTATAGAGAATCGACAAAATACAATTCAGAAGAATTAGTCAATACAGAATCATTTATAAAACTAGAAGGAACAGGTCCAATTATAAATGACAGATCACCAGTAGTTTATATAAAAGTAATCAAAGGTACAAAAGAATTTACAATAAACTTTCCTGCTTGTGTAGAAAATTGTATACTACAATTGTGTAAATATTTATTTTGGGATTTTGAGAAATCAACTTATGATATAGAAAAATTGGATTTGCCAGAAAATAATTTTATTCAAAGTATAATTGCGAAAATAATTTCAAATCCAAATAATGAAGAAGATGACGAATTGATCGAAGAATTTGTAGAACCATTAATAGATTTGGATAGTGTGGATTATGTAAATAATAACTGGTGGGGAAAAACAGTAGATTATGAATTAAATGCAAATTCCCAGAATGTTCTTAAAATATTAAGATTTATTTTAACATCGAGTGTAGATGAAATATCAAACAAGGGTAGATTTAAAAGAAAATATACAGATGATGAAGAGGAAGATTTAGAATTTTTAAATGAATTTTTATCAGAATATGATTTTGAAATAGAATCAGAACCAAAATTTATTTTAAAATATGATGAAGTACCAGTATTAGAATTAAAATTGGATAATGATGAACATGCAAGTGTATTTAAACCATCAAATACAGAAATTAGTACAATTTATCCAAATGTAAAGAACTTTTATAATTATTTATTATTTTCAATAGATGAATCTGTTAGGTCTGATTATCGTATTTACAATGATATAATTTTAACAGATCAAATAGATGTATCAAAAGATATTGATGAAAATTATATATCAACTTCAAAGATATTTTGGTTAAATTTCATAGAAGATTTTACTGGATTTGGATATATAGATATTAGTGAAGATTTAAGACCAATTTTTAATATCAAAATGACAGAGTATTTACATAGATTAATAAATAAAAACTTTACAAAATCAAAAATACCTTTGTATAAAATAAATATTAATTTAATGTATTACTTAATAGCTTTTTCATTAAATATAGATTTTGACACAAACGAATCAGTTTACAATTTAATAAATACCGAATATATAGATAGGGATCCAGATATATTAAACAGAAGTATAAATGGATATATCAATATATATTACTATGTGCTTAAAAATACAAATTATAAATATATGAATTCATTGACCAAATTATTTAATAGATTAAAACAGATAGATGAAAGAAAATTATATTTGTATGATAAGAACGAATATCAACCAATTCAATTAATGATAAAATTATTAAATTTTGATTTAATTTTTAGAAGTGAAGAGTCTATAATTAATTTTATTGAGTTGGCAAAAAGTTTAATAGATTCAACAGAATACGTATTAACCAATATAAGAGATGGAGATATAGATGATATGATAAATCCTGAATTAAAAGATATTAATAGTATACCATTATATTTATTTTTCACAGATCCAAAAGATATAGACTTGGAATATAATAAAAATTTAATAGAAATATGGTCAAATGCAAAAGATTTAGTACCAGAATTAAAATTAGAAACATTAGAACAAATAATTGGAATATTTATTGATAGTAAAAGAGTAATATTAAATAAATATGAACCATCAGTTTTAGAATGTTATATAAAAAATAGTGTATCAAATTATATTCAACTCGTAAAATTTGAATATTATCCAAAAGAAAAATTAGATAGCTATTTAACAATTCCAATAAGATCATTACAAACACCAAGAAATTTGATTGAATCTGAAACAGGAATAAGTTTATTTTATTATGTTATAAATATTTGTCAAAGAAAAAAGTACGATACTGTATTAATAATTAATCATTTTGTAAGTAATTCATTGTTAAATATAAATTCTGAAGAAAATTATTGTGAGATAATTAAAATGTATCCACAAGGATCCCCATCAATTTTATATATTTATGTAAATGAATTTACAGAATCAAATTTTGACCACAGAGTATTTACACAATTATATTGTAAGGAATTATTAGTCACAGATAAATTAACACCATTAAATATTTATGTTGTAAAGAATTTTTTAAATGTTGATATAACAATATTAGAATTACTTTCACGTATTCATGAAGGTAAAAATCCAATATGTATATCAAATAAAATTATAACGACTATAATGGAATTTTCAAAAGACGACAATCCAGATACACAATGGATAAGAGAAAGATCATTCCAAGGGTATTTTGGTAAAGCTTGTAAATCATTTTTTTTAACAATTTTGGATTATTTAACGTGTATAAGTCAAACAAAACCAATAAAATTAGGTACAAAATATAAAGTAGAAAAACAACAAATATTGGAAAATGTTTATAAATTATTTTCAGATCCAAAAATAGTTTGTATAATACGTATACTTACTAGAAATAAAGAATGTGTAGAAGATACTGATAGATTATATTTTTTTATATTAAATAAATTTAGAGTTAATGAAAAAATAATACCCAAAGAAATTGATAGAGAAATTATATCATTGTTAGTTAATTAGTTAGTTAGTATTATCACATTTTTTATTCATTAAGAAATTAGCTACTTTATCCAATTCATAAGTAACCATATAAGTTATTGAGAAAGGCCAAAAAATTGCTTCAATAAAACCCCAAATAGTGAAAGACACTACATTATCTAAAAATTGTGTAACAGGTTTGTTGGATGATTTAAAATTAGCGATACCTCTGTATAAACCGTGAGCCATATTTTTTAAAATTAAAATTGTCATGATTTTATTTGGTACAGATGATTGACAAAAAATGTCAATTTTGTTATTAATGAAATCCATTTGACTGTCTGATATATATATAAATATTATTAAATGATTAAATCAATTTTTATAATTATATAGTATAAATTATATAATTATATAAAAATAATGGAACAGGTATCAACAACTCCGAAAGTTTTAACACCTGAATTAACAAATATAACAAGTACAAATACAAGTACTGAATCAAATCTAGGTCCAGAATCAGCTCCAAACCCAGAACCAAGCTCAGGTCCTAGTACGGTATCAAATCCAGAACCCAGTTCAATATCCAAATGTATTGATAAATATCAGAAATTTTTAGCGACGTTATCAGAAGACGTATCAGATGATTTTGCTAGACTAGGTGAAATAATATCTTGTGACAAACTAAGTCAATTTACAGAATCAGCCAAATTTGTAACAGCACTTCATAATATTTCAGATAAATGTTATAGAATAACAAATAAAAAAACAGCATTTTATACACATACATATGATCCAACATTTATTTACGATTTGATAAGAGACTTTGATCCAAAATTAAAATGTAAAATACTACCAATTTTTAATTTAGAACCAAAAGAATCATGTTGTAATTGTGTTAGTATAGTATGTTATTCAAAAGGAAAAATAAATTTGCTGTATGATTATATGTATTCGATGACTAAATCATTAGATAATATTTCAAACAATTTAGAAGGATTTATAACAAGATTTTATTTTGATCCTTCAATATTTGAAGTAATATATACCCTATATGCTAATTCAGGTCATCATGAAAAGTTTTTAGCAATTGAATGTTTCAAATTGTTAAAATATATTTTAACACACCCCAAATCGGAAATTTATATATATTTTTGCCAAATGATAATTGGTGGTTTAGATATATCAAAAACCAGAACATTAAGATTTTTACCAATGTTTGAATCAGATGTAAATGTAAGTGTAATTAGAGAGGCAGATGGGTTTGTATCATATTTAGATTGTCATAATATCAGATTATTTAGTCAATCAAATAAAATAGCTATGTTTTATGAATTTGCAAGATCATTTAGTCAGCTTAATATTTATTTAGATGAAAAAAATATTGAAAAGTTAGCTTTAAAAATAAAAAATAAAGATACAAATCATTATTCAGCATGGTTAAAAATATATTCAAGATTAAAATATATGTTTATAACAAGTGATGAAAATAAAGAAAGATTTAGACAATATTTTGAAGAAAATTATAATAGTGCATTTACAAGACCACCTGATTCCAATATATTTGCTGATACAAGTAGGAATTATATGGATTATTACAAGTTATTTGACTTACTTGCAGGAGTTTTAGCTTTAAAACTAAGATTTTCTAATGAATATTTAATTTCAAAAATAAATTTTATTTCAGAAGTATGTTTATATTCTGAAAGATATACAACACAATTAAACAGCCATCCAACTACAGAAATAGATTTATTAAATGTAGGTTATGATGAAATATTACTTTTAGAATTATTTGAACCATTAATTACTTTAAACAATTACATATTAGAAATGGATGAAAAGAAAAAAGAACAATTAAATCATATATTAGAAGAAGGTGGAGAAGAAAACGCAAACAAATTTAAAATAGACCATTTTGTAAACTTAAAAAACCAAATGTTATCATTATTTGTATTAATCGAAAATTCTGATGAAGTAATTCTTTTTTATGAAAAAATATATTTTAATCCTTTAAGATTGATAATTGATGAAAATTTTATAGAAAAAATATCTGGAGAAAAAATAAATATGTTAGGTGAAAAATCACGATATACATTAGAAGAAATAACAAGTCAAGAATACAAAACTAGAGCACTTGAATTAGTAAGACAAATTATTGAATCAAAATTTGGACATGAATCACATAATAATAAAGTTAAAGATCTTTACCCTTTTGTACTTGACTATTTGATAGATTTAGCATACAAACCTGAATACTTATTAAGAGAATTTACAAATTATTATTTTAATATTGGAGTAAATTTATTAAATAAAAAATTTTTTGCGTTACCAGATTATTTTGCTATAGATAAGTATTATGAAGGTGGTTTTTTCTCAGATATAGCTGTTAAATATTATGCTAATGATTTTGAAAGATTAAATAATTTATTTACTGATATATATCCAAGATCAAATGTTTTACCAAGTTTTAATTACAAATTAAAATATTTGAAATATAAACAAAAATATTTAATGTTAAAAAACAAACAGTCAAATAAAAAAATTGATAATTTTTAAATATATATAATATTAATAATTACAAATTATAAATATTAAATGTCTATCAGTATTGAAAATTATACAGATTGTATGACCAATGCAAAAATTCAAATGTTAACATGTTCGTTTGATACTTTAATATATTTGTTAGGTAATTGGATAGTTTATAATGATCTAGTTATTTATAATAATGTCGAACCAATAGATTTAGCGATTGGAACTAAAGTTTATTCAGATAACAAACTTGTCATAACCATTTGGATCAACAATAAATTTATTAAAGATATCCAAGTAAAAAATATAGGAAATGAACTGATTTATAAATTAGATCAATTGGATGATATTATAGAAATAAATACAAAAGGTAATATTGAATGAAAGTACAATATTAGATTTATTTTTATAATAATGTATAAATAAAGTGTATATAGTTGATCTAAATAATATTTTTAATCTAGATAAAAATCAGAATAGGTTTTAAAGTCATGTAATATAACATCTGAATCAGGAATAAAACTATCAGATGCATTGACAGCAGGGATATCTAAAATTTCCAACATAGTTGCTCCACATTCATAACTCCGGTCAATTTTATGGCCTTCGCAAACTAGAATATTTGTGTTAATAGGATTAATTTGATTAGACCGATCATTAGATCTATGATCATAATGAATCATTCTATCAGATCCAACAAATGCGGATAGAACAAAAAAGTATTTTTTGTCAAAAACTCTTCTAAATATTTCGAGTTCTTCATCATTAAGTACCTGAGTTTTTCTACATCCGGATCCTATAACAAAAATTTTTGATGTGTCGATACCATTTTTAATTAATTCAATAGCTAAATGTTGAATAACAATTGAACCAACAGAATGTCCTCCCAAAACAATTGATTTAACGGTAGGATCTGATAATAATTCTCTGATTTTTTCAACATATGGATCTAAGGATTCTTCCCAGTTTACATACTCAATAAAATTTAGTGTACCAAAACTAAAGTAAAAGTAATATGATTTGTTCTGAACAGGATCTGAACTTGATCTTGATAATCCTGATCTTGATAATTCTGAACTTGATACTAACCCTGGTCTAGAACCTAATACCGAACTGGACAAAACAGGTCTAGTTTGTAAAGCAGGTCTAGTTTGTAAAGCAGGTCTAGTTTGCAAACCCATAGTGCTTACAGACAAAGGCAAAGGTATCGGATCATTTTCAATTTGTAAAAATAGTTTATTTTCGTGTTCTTGTATTGAGTGTTGTTGACCAGAACGATTAGTTTCAATAGAAGCTAATAAGGCAGCATAATTATCATCTTCTTCAAGTTGTCTATCTGTAAAAATTGTTTTAACAACCTGCTCTAAATTAAGGAATTCATCATCATTAATTATTTGAATTCTTTGTTCATTAGTCAAATTTTCAATATCATAATCATCATCATAATCATCAAATGTCTCATCTATTTTTTTTAGTTTAGTTTTATCCAAATTAGGTAGTTCTCTAATAATTATTTCTCTTTGATATTTTACTAAGTTTCTCCTTGCGATTTTTTTAACATCTTGAGCTAAAATTCTTGGAAAAAAATCTATGAATTGTAAATTAATATCATCTTTCTTTATTCTTGTTCCTACATCAAAATTTCTTAGAGTTCTCTTACTGACAACTCTGGTTCCGTTTAAAACACAACACATAGTAGGGATAAAATCTTCCTGTCCAGTAACTTCTCCAGTTGCTTCTCCAGCTGCAGCTTCAACTGCTGGTTCAGATTCACTATGTTCTCGATGTACACTTGCTTCGGTAGCACGTGCAGTTCCAGATGAATCTGCAGCAGTACAATTAGTAACTGTGCCTTTTGTAGCATGATTTAGCTCTTTACAAAATTGTCTTAAGTGAATATTTTTTTCAGGAACAGAGTATAGTTTGCCTCTATTCCATGATATCAAGTTATAGGTTTTAAAAAATCTCTCAATATGTCTGTCAAATTCAGTATATACTCTGATTTCTTGTAGTTCTTTTGGACTTGGTCTTGGGGTTGATCTGGTTAATTGTGGAGTTGGTTCCATATTCTCTTTATCTACTTCATTAGTAGACTCTAAGTCAGTTGATTTTTTCAATTTTTTTCTCCTTAATTCTTCAAGTAACTGAAGATATTTTGATTTATATTTAAGATATTTACTATAATAACTCATATTTATTATAAGTATATAAAAAAATTACTAGTAAAATTACTAATAAAATTAACAACCGGCTCTAAAAACAAATCTTGGTTGAGACACGGTATTTTGAACTAAAAAATCTAATTGATTAGATGTTTGGGTATTTGAATTAGTATTTGATGTTTGGGTAGTTGTTGTGTTTTTTAAATAATTTTCATATGCTAATTCATTTTGTTCATTAAAAAAAACTATTTTATAAATAGAAGCTTGTTGTGCTGTAAATTTTTTAGATCCAGAATTTAGATATGATGTGGGATTAACAGAAGGTGTTTTTCTAGGCATTAATTTTATTATATATATTATTCAATTTATATAATATTTGATTTATGGTTGGTAAAAAATATACAAATTTGTATATTCTTTATTAAATAAATTTATTTGATATTTGATGTTTTTGAAACTTATCCAAGATGACTTCCTTCAAATGATCCTTGTCCTGTACCTGCAAGTGCTGTAAATACCAACCCAGAACCCAGCCCAGAACCTAATCCAGAACCTAATCCAGAACCTAATCCAGAACCTAATCCAGAACCCAGCCCAGAACCTAATCCAGAACCTAATCCAGAACCTAATCCTAAACCAAATCTCGGACTCATTCCAAAACATGAACTAAATCCGAAACATGATCCTAATCCAGGACTAGTTCCAAATCCAGGACTAGTTCCAAATCCAGGAC
>JACCDO010251627.1_pt1 | contig 22538 bp, 23 predicted proteins | sample 7446101 | NCBI WGS metagenome assembly JACCDO01 (sample SAMN15323440, study PRJNA562643) | freshwater metagenome | isolation source: river surface water | place: USA:Blue River Watershed | collected 2017-08-16
ACCAATACCTCTTGCAATTGCATCAGCTGGAGATTTCATATTTACTTTTTCACCTTTAATAAATAATTCACCTTCATCTGCACCATAAAGTCCATAAATCATTTTTACTAATGTAGATTTTCCTGCACCATTTTCACCAAGTAGTGCAACTATTTCACCTTTATTTAAAGTTAGAGAAACGTTATCGTTCGCTAAAACTCCAGGAAATTTTTTAACTAAATTTTTTGCTTCAATTAAAGGCTGATTCAATTTAAATTAACCTTCCTTGGTGTAAGGCTGGCCAGCTGCAGCAGGAGGTCTTACTCTTCCCACTGCAATTGCTAAAACTATTAAAGTCATGACAAATGGCAGTAAATTAACAAATTGTTGAGGAATATTTATTACCTCATCTGCTTGTAATTGACTTGCAATCGCAGTTGATAAACCAAAAAATAAGGCCGCAGCAAGAGCGCCCAATGGATTCCACGCCCCAAAAATCATTATTGCTAAAGCCAAAAATCCTCTACCTGCAGTTAATCCTCTAGCAAAAGTTCCTGCAGCTTCAAGTGCTAAAAATGCACCAGCACATCCTGCTAAAGCTCCCGCAAAAGTTACATTTAGCATTCTTATTCTTGTGACATTTATTCCTGCAGCATCAGCTGCACTTGGATATTCTCCAACTGCTCTACTTCTTAATCCCCATCTTGTTTTAAATAATCCGTAATAAACCGCAGCAACTATAAAGAGTGTGGAAAGAGCAAATAATCCATTTCTGAAAAACACAGGTCCAATTAATGGAATTTGACTTAACAATGGAATAGAAACAACAGGCATTAGTTCTGGCAAAGTTTTTCCTTGAGCATAAAAGAAAGAAGTTAAGCCTGCGGCGACAATATTTATTACAACACCTGCAATTATCTGATCCATCTCCCATTTAACTGCTGCCACTGCTAAAAATGCACCCATTAATAATCCAGCAGAAATTCCGATCAAAATTCCTAAATAAATATTGCCCGTAAAAACTGAACCAAAGAAACTTGCAAATGCAGCCATTAACATTTGGCCTTCAATACCAATATTTACAACACCAGTTCTTTCACCAATAATTCCAACCATTGCTGCAAGAACTAATGGAACTGCATAACCCCACCCAAAAACTAGAACAGAGGTAGTCTTTATTTCGTCTAGAAAGTAAAAAGTGTAGGCAACTATTGCTACTAAAAGCAAAGTAATTATTGGTTTTTTATTTTCTCTAATAAAATCCATAATTAGCTTCCCCAACCACTTGTAACATTGGCATTCTTTTGAGCTTTATTTTTAAATAAGAATTTTGCCAAAATAGGTGCCGAAACTAATAACAAAGTTATTGCTAACAAAACATCAACAATTTCTGGTTCAATACCTGTTTCAAATTGCAAAGAAGCAGCTCCTGCTCTTAATGTTCCTACCAATATTGCTGCAGGAATTGTGGCTAAAGGATTTGCTCTTGCAAGTAAAGCAATGGTGATTCCATCAAAACCAAGACCGGCATTAAATGCTGGCTCAAATCTATAAGTAATTCCAAGAGTTTCAATTGCTCCACCTAATCCAGCTAAACCACCACTTAGAAGCATTCCTGTAACAATCATTAATTTCATATTTATTCCTGCATAAACTGCAGCAAATTTATTTTTACCAACTGTATTAAATCTAAATCCACCTGTTGTTTTATTTAAAAACCAAGAAATAAATAATGTAACAATTATTGCGAAAATAAATCCTAGAGGAATAAAACCAAGATTTGGAAGCATTGCTGTTTCTGCAATTTTTTTTGTTCTTTGTAATGCTTGATCTGGTTCTTTAAATGGATTACTTACCAAATAATCCAAAATACCAATTGCAATACTGTTCAACATAATTGTTGAAATAACTTCATGAACTCCTCTGTAAGCTTTGAGAACACCTGCAATTGCTGCCCATAATGCTCCAACAATCACACCACTTAAAAGTGCAACAAAAACATGAAGAATGGCAGGCAAATTTGAAAAATAAATTCCTGCAAGAGCTGCGGCAAGGGCCGCAGAAATTAATTGACCTTGAGCACCAATATTAAACAAACCAATTCTTAGTGCAACAGTTACTGCTAGACCTGCTAACACTAATGGAGTTGTTTTTTGAAAAGTTCTTAATAAACCATCTGAATCAAACCAAGCTTCTGAAAAAATTGATTTATATGCAGTTATTGGATTAACGCCTTGAAAAGCGATAAGGATCGCACCAAGTAAGAAAGCAACAATCAAAGCAACTATCGGAACAACTATTGATTGATTCCTGACAAAAAAATCAAACTTATTTGATTTTTTTTCTTGTTGTTCCAGACTCAATTAAATTTTTCCATTCCTAATTTAAGAAAGTGGGACGCAAGGAAAACTTGCGCCCCACTTACATTCTGTCGCTAATTAACTGTTTTGACTAGAGAGTCACACCAGTTTGAATTGAGCCGTCTTTTAGTCCAGCAACAACTTCAGCAACCTTTGATTGAACATCTGCAGGAACTGCTGATGCTAAATCATGGTAATCAGCTAAACCGGTGGTTCCTAAGAAGTTTCCACCTTTGATGCTTCCATCAAATACAGCTTTTACTAGGTCTGAAGTACCTTCAGTTAAACCTTTCATTGCTGATGTAACTAAGCATGGTTGTGCTTCTGGAACTGTTCCCCATTGATCAGTGTCAACACCGATACAAAAGATAGAAGTTCCTGCACCTTCAGCTTTAGCAATTTCAATTAGTGCACCGTTACCGGTTCCACCACCAGCACCGAAAATAATGTCGGCACCTTGTGACAATTGCTTCTTAGCTTCTGCTGCACCCCATACAGGATCAGCGAAACCATTATCTGCAGGTGGATGATAAACAGTTGTAACGCTTACATTTGCGTTAGCTGCTTTTGCTCCTGCTTCAAAACCTTTAGCAAATTTTTGAACTGGTGCAATTTCTAGACCTAGAACTTGACCAAGTTTATTTGTTTTGGTTAGTAATCCTGCTAAGTAACCTGCTGCATAACCTGCTTGATCTTCAGGGAAAATCAAACCTGTTACGTTTGCAACTTCTTCAGCTTGGAATTGATCTACACCAATAAATTTAGTGTTTGGATTTTCTTTTGCCGCTACAACTGTTGCTTCAGCCATTAAGAATCCGACTGTAACGATTACGTCGTAAGACTTATCGGTGAATTGCTTCATGTTTGCTGCATAGTCTTTGGTGTCAGTTGTTTCAATATATTTATAGAAACCGCCAACTTCAGCTGCTGCTGCCATTGCACCTTCATGTGCAGATTGGTTGAATGACTTGTCATCAACCTTGCCAATGTCAGTTACAAGACCAACACAGAAACTTTCAGCTGCTGCGCAGTTTGAATCATCTGCAACCGCTGCGGTGGTTTCTTCCATGCCACCTTCAGCTGCTGTATCTGATGCTCCACTGCTGCATGCTGCTAGTACTAAAGCAAGAATTGAAATTCCTGCCAACGTGCGCATACGTTGCATTTAGTATTGCTCCTTTTGTTGTTATTCCTTGTGGGAACTTTTAATCAGTTGCAAAATACGACTGATGTCTAAACACTACGCTACGAAGGTGAATTTTTTTCTGTATATATAGGTGAAATCTATTACGTGATAAAAGTGTTATGAAACAAATGTTACTTGTGTTAACAAGAGTTTCAAGAGATACGTTCCAACACTATTTTTCTTTTTTCTTTAGGTTCAGGACCAATTTCAAAGGCATCTAAAAGAGCCTCTTTAGCTGAAGTTATTCGAGTTTCATCATCTATGTGTAGTTCCAAAACAGGTTGATCTTTTTCGACAAAAGTACCTTCTTTAGCTAAACAAATAATTCCAGCAGTTTTTGAAACTGCATCTTCTTTTTTAGCTCTTCCTGCTCCTAATCTCCATGCAGATAATCCAATTGAATATGCATTTAAATCTGTTATGTAACCACTTTCATTTGCCAAAATATATTCTTTTTTCTTAGCTACAGGAATTTCTGCATCAGGATTTCCACCTTGAGCTTTTATCATATTTTTCCAAACATTAAACGCTGAACCATTTTTTAATCCTTCAGCAGGATCTTTATTTATGCCTGCAAGATTTAACATTTCTTTAGCTAAAGCTAAAGTAATTTCAATAACATCACTTGGACCTTTTCCATTTAGAACATCTATTGATTCACTAACCTCTAATGCATTTCCCACTGCATTTCCAAGAGGTGTTTCCATTTGAGTAATAAGGGCAACTGTTTTAACCCCTGCATTATTACCAATTTCAACCATTGTTTCAGCTAATTGTTTTGCTTTAGCAAAATCTTTCATAAAAGCACCACGGCCTGCTTTTACATCTAAAACTAAACTTTGAGTTCCTTCAGCTATTTTTTTACTCATAATTGAAGACGCAATTAATGGAATACATTCAACTGCACCAATCACGTCTCTAAATGAATACATTTTTCTATCCGCAGGAGCAAGTCCTACTCCTGCTGCAGTTATAAATACACCGACATCTTTTAGTTGTTTAATCATTTGCTCATTGGTTAAAGAAATATTAAATCCAGAAACAGATTCCATTTTGTCTAAAGTTCCACCAAATGTTCCTAGTCCTCTGCCAGAAAGTTGAGGAACAGCAGCACCAAAAGAAGCAACTAAAGGACAAAGTGGAAGAGAGATTTTGTCTCCCACACCTCCCGTGGAGTGTTTATCAACAGTTGGTTTTCCTACAGTTGATAAATCTAATTTTTCACCACTTTTTATCATGGCATCTGTCCAAATATTTAATTCTTCTTTATTTAAACCTCTAAAGAAAACTGTCATTAAAAATGATCCAGCTTGCTCATCAGGAATTTCGTTTTTCGTAAATTTATCAATAAACCATCTAATTTGTTCTTCGCTTAAAATGCCACCATCGCGTTTGGTGTAAATCAAATCTTGAAAATTCATGCCACACTCCAGCCACCGTCAACGGTAACAGAAACTCCTGTAATTCCAGAAGCATCGTCACTTAATAAGAATGAAACTGTTTTTGCAACTTCACTTGCAGTTACTGGTCTTTTAAATGGTGCTTTTTCAATCCATTTTTTTAATCCTTCAGGCCAAGAGTTCTCCAAGCCATCGCGATAAATAAGACCAGGTGCTACTGCGTTACATCTAACTTGTATTTCTGCTAATTCAATTGAAGCTAATTCTGTGTAACGAGTAAGTGCAGCTTTACTTGCTGCATATAAAGAATGATTTGGAAAAGGAAAATTTGCTTCAACTGAAGTAATATTCACAATTGCTGAATTTTTAGGAAATTGATTTAAGCACGCTTTAACTAAAGCTTGTGGTGCAAAAACATTTGTCATCATTATGGAATTCAAAATGTTTTCATCCATTGGATCTGTTGGATCTAATGATTGATTAGCAGCATTATTAACTAAATAATCTACTGGTTTGAAATTGGAAGTGATTTTGTCGATAAATTTTCCACAAACCTCATCCAAATCACCTTGTGAAAAATCTTCTTGAATTAGATATGATTTAACTCCAAATGAATTAATTTTATTTTCTAAAAGTTCCGCTTCTTTTCTGTTGCTATTGAAATGGATAACAATATTGGCTCCATTTTGCGCAAGATCTAAACAAATTTCTTTACCTAGACCAGAAGTTGCACCTGTAATTAAAGCTGTTTTATCTTGAAATTTTTTCATTGCCTAATGTGATTTCTTGCTTCAGTTAATATGAAATCTTTATCTACTTTGGTTGGAACTCTATCGACAATCACAGGATCTCCTGCTACTAAAACATGAACCACATCGGATCTTCCAGCTGCATAAACAATCAAAGCATGTGGATCTCCACTTGGTACTAAATGTGGTTGATCCAAATCCAAAACAATTAAATCTGCTTCTTTTCCAACTTCAATACTTCCAATTAAATCCTCTAAACCTAAAGTTTTAGCGCCATTTATTGTGGCTGCTCTAACAACTTCTGAAACAGAAACTGCAGCAGGATCTTCATTAATTAATTTTGCTAAATTTGCAGCCTGTCTCATGACATTAAACATGTCCAAATCATTACTGGAAGAACAACCATCTGTTCCTAAAGAAACGTTAATTCCCTTATCTTTTGCCTTCTTCCATTCAAAAGCACCACTTGCAAGTTTTAAATTAGAGCCTGGACAATGACATAAACTAACTTCTTTTTTATAAATAATTTCTCGATCTTCGTCATTTAATTTAACAGCGTGTGCAAAAACTGCGTTATCTAATGCATTTATATCTGAAAGTACTTTTGTAGGTGATTTTTGATATTTACTAAAAACATCATCATTTTCTTTTTGGTTTTCTGAAATGTGGGTATTAAAAATTGCCCCGATTTCTTGAGAAATTTTTGCTACTTGCGCTAAATTTTCAGGAGAAACTGTATAGGTTGAATGAGGCTGGGCAACTAAAGGAATCTTTGCTCCACCAATCTCATTAATTACATTTTGCCAATTTCTTAAATATTCAATTCTTTTTTCCCAATTCAAACCATCTGGTCCCTCAAAATCAAAAAACACAGGACCAATTGCATGTCTTAATCCAACTTCAACTGCCCCTTTATGCACCATATGCGGATGCAAATACATATCAAGAGTGCAAGTTGTTCCACCTAACAAAGCTTCTAAAGCACCTAGTTTTGCCCCAATATAAGTTCCTTTTTCGTTCATGATTCTTGCTTCTTCGGCCCAAACTTTTTCTAAGAATCCTTGTAAATCAACATCTTCTGCAATTCCTCTTAAAAGAGTCATTGGTGTATGTGTGTGAGTATTAATTAAACCTGGCATTACTAAATGATGAGAACAATCAATTAGTTTTTCAAATTCAAAAGAGTCAATCTGTTTTGAAGAAATAATATCAACAATTTTTTTATCTTTAATTAAAATACTTACATTTCTTAATATTTCAGATTTCTTATTTACGGTTAGCGCTATTTGAACACCGTGTAGTACTAAATCTACTTTTTGACTCATTTAATTTGCTGCCAATATTTTTGTTGCTTCATCAAGTATCTTTACCACAGTTTTTGCTGAATCTGAAACAACTTTTTGTACATCTTCCATGGTAATAATTTCATTGCTTAAACCTGCACCAGGATTTGCCACAATACAAATCGCTGCATATTTCAAACCTTTTTCTACAGCTAAAACAACTTCTGGCACACCAGTCATACCAACCATCGTTACCCCAAATTGTTTTGCCATCTGAATTTCAGCTTTTGTTTCAAATCTAGGTCCTTCAAATCCACCATATATTCCACCATCTGAAATTTGAATATTCAAATTTTTTCCTGCTTGTAATAAAACTTTTCTTAATTCTTGAGCATAAGGTTCATTCATGTCGACATGATTCACACCTTCTTCTCCATCATAAAAAGTTAAAGTTCTATTTTTTGTAAAATCAATAAAATCATCTACTACTTGAAATCCACCTACTGGAACTTTTTCATCTAACCCACCACATACATTTACAGCCAAAATATCTTCAACACCTAAATCACACAGAGCTTGAATATTTGCTCGGTAATTAATTTTGTGAGGCGGAACAGAATGTTTTACTCCATGTCTTGTTAAAAAATAAGTCTTTCGTCCATGCCAAGTTCCTTGAGTAACTTGGGCTGAACCATATTTAGTTTCAATTACTTTTACTTCACTATTTTCCAATGGAGAAAGTGAATAAAATCCTGTTCCGGCAATTATGCCTAGCGGTGATTTCATTTTTTATGTAAATGACTTCCATCAAAAGCATCTGGCAAAAGTGCACTCAATTTCTTAGGACCATCATTATGATCAATTAGAAGTTCGCTTCCGCCATGTTCTTGAAGCAATTGTCTACATCTTCCGCAAGGTAATAGTATTCCTGGTTCAGGACCAACACAAGAAAATGCAATTAATCTTCCTCCACCTGTTAATGCCAGTTGAGAAACTAATCCACATTCTGCACAAAGAGTTAAAGCATAAGATGCATTTTCTACATTGCAGCCTGTAACAATTCTTCCATCATCTACTAAAGCTGCTGCTCCAACTGGAAAATTTGAATAATTTGCGTAAGCCTTTTGTTGAGCTTTCTTTGCTTCACTTCTTAGTAGTGGCCAATCAATATTTGTCATAGTGCTCCAAGACTACGCTTCTTTAATTGGAAATTAACATCCAATACTTAAATTAGTGAATTAATCCTCTGGATTAAAGGGTTTTGAGCCAACTCTTCTTTAGTTCTTAAAAGCGCGAGTGCTGTTCTTCTTCTCCAAATATCTTCTGGCTTTTGAACCATTTCATTTTGAGCAATAAAAAGAGATTCAGCAAAGGTGAGATCAAGTTCTGGAAAAATTCTTACACGATTTTGAGGATCTTGCTTCATAATTTCTAATATCTTGAATGATTCATTTCCATGTCTTCTCCAAATAGCTGGAGCTATCACCTCTATATCATTTTCTGTTATTCCAATAAGTTGTTTAAAATCTGATTCAAATGTTTTAAATATTTTTTGATCATCTTCTCCATACCACTTTTTCACTTTAGGTATTGAAATTCCAAGTTTTCTGACATATTCAACTATTTCTTCACCAACGTTTACGCAATCTGTTAACTTTCCACCAAAAATAGTAATAATTTTTGACTTTTTATTTACTTCAATTTCATGTTTTCGAGAAAGTGCTGTCCATTCAATTTTGGAAACATCTTTTTTACCTTTTACAACTAACGGTCTAACTCCACACCTTTCTGAGATAATGTCATCTTTCGTTAAGGGTTTGACCAGATTCAAGCAACGATTAGCTTGTTCTAAAACAAAATCTCTATCTTCATCTGTTACTTCACTTACAGGATTTTCAACTCTAGTATCTGTTGTGCCAATTACACTTCGATCTTGCATCGGAATGACATAAAATAACCGCCCTTTATCGTCAAAAAAAGCAAGTACTCGATTATTTGTAGTTAATTTAGGTACAACTAAATGAATACCCTTAGATAATGCCAATTGATGCAAAGTTTGATCATGAAATTTAGTTGTTAAATCTTTTCCAAAAGGTCCACCTGCATTTATAACAACATCTGCTTTAATTTCGAATTTCTCATTAGTTAGTTCATCATGTAGAAAAAGTTTCCACTTTCCTTCTTCATTTTTAGCATCAAGCATTGATACATAATTGGCAGTTACTGCTCCATGATCTTTTGCATTTTTTACAAAATCCCAAACAAATCGAGCATCATTATCAATTAATAATGCATCGTCGTATCGAACTGCTCCTTTTAATCCATTTGAATTAATTAAGTTTTCAACTTCAGATGTTTCTTCCGGAGAATAAACTTTAGGTGGTTTAGTTTTAAATCTTCCTAAAGCCCAATAAAGAACGGTTCCTAAAGCTCCTAAAAATCTTCCAAATGGTGCGGTTGGTCCAATTGCTGCTAAAAAAGATATTGCTTTTATCCGATTTGGAAATGCATCTAATAAATGATTTCGGGAACCGCATAAATTCCAAACCAAAGGAATTTCATATGTTTGTAAATATTTAATTCCACCCCAAACCATATTGGAAGATTCTTGACTCGTGACTCCAGCGAAATCACCTCTATCAATCAAAGCAACTTTGACTCCACCAGCAGCTAATGCAGCAGCAGAAACTGCTCCATTTATTCCTGCACCGACAATTGCAACTTGAAAATTTTTATCTTTGAGGTTATCGATGTGATGCTGTCTTGACTCCAAGTACGCCTCACATTTTTATCGATTTATATTAATCCATCATATAGTCAAGCCATAATCTTCTCAATTCTAAAAGTTATCTAAATGAAATCCAAAAGTTAAATGATTGTTATCGTGTGAAAATTGCATTAAATCCTAATAAATGAAAGTATTTAAATAGATCACAGGAGTTTAAATTGAGTAAAAGAATTGGTTTAGTAGCGGCATTTATTACTACATTTGTTCTAACTGCCTGTGGTGTTTCATCAACAGATTCCTCGAGTATGGGCTCTGGTGTTATGCCAATGCCTGGAGCTGAAATTGCCATGGATAACAAAATGGCAACTGCAACTGATATACGTGCAGTAATTAAAACCGCTTCGCTTGGTGTTCGAGTTAAAGATATTCAGAAAGCAGTGGATGAAGCAACTTCAATAGCAAAAGAATTCAACGGACAAGTTGATGACTCTTCCATTTATAAAAATCCAGGAACAAATGAAATAAATGGTGCTAATTTAACAATTCGTGTTCCATCTGATCAACTAGATCAAACTGTTGAGAAACTAAGACAAATTGGCGATGTTGAAAATTACTCTTTATCAAGTTCTGATGTGACTATGCAAAAAGTAGATTTAGAAGCAAGAATTTCTTCTCTTGAAACATCTATTTCAAGGTTTAAAGAATTAATTGCAAGTGCAACAAACGCTTCAGATTTAATTGCTGCTGAAAGTGCTTTGGCAGAAAGACAAGCAGAGTTGGATTCATTGAATGCTCAAGTGAAATATTTAAGCCAGCAAGTTGAAATGTCAGCTATTTATATGTCTATGTATCTACCTGAATATTTAAATACTTTAAAACCAATTGGATTCATCGAAGGACTTGAAAAAGGTTTTTATGCAATGCTTAATTTCATAATTAATTTGACTTCTATTCTAGGATTAGTTCTTCCATGGGTACTTTTCCTTGCTCTTTTAGTTGCAATTTATAAAATTGTTCAAAAAGTGCGTAGACGCTAATAATTTAATTTAAATATAATTACCTAATGAACTCTCAAGTACTTGTCATAGGTGAAGCTTTAATCGATGTGGTTCACACTCCTGATGGCTTAGTACAAAACATTGTTGGTGGATCACCTGCAAATACAGCAGTTGCTTTATCAAGATTGGGCATTAAGACTTTCATGAAATCTAGAACTTCTTTAGATGAATTTGGTCAAGTTATTCGAAATTATTTAGAAACTGAAAAAGTGGATTTAAGTTTGGGAGTAATTGCAAAAGAGCCGTCAACAGTTATAAAAGCTTTTATTCAAAATGATAGATCAGCTAAATACGAAGCTGATTTGATAGGAGCTTCAGATTTTTGCTGGAACGAAAAGGAACTTGTTTTTGATGAAAGTAATTTTACTTTTGTACATTTAGGCTCCCTTACTTCTTATGTAGAACCTGGTGCTTCTGAAGTTGAAAAATGGTTTACCAATTTAAAAAATGAAACTAATTTGTTACTAAGTTTTGACCCTAATATCCGTCATCCACTAGATGGTCAAAAAGCAAAAGATGTAAGAGACAAAGCAAAAAGACTTTGTGCAATCTCTCATATCGTTAAAGCGAGCGATGAAGATTTTGAATGGATTTATGAAACCAATGATTTTAAATCACCTGCTAAGGAACTAATAAGTAATGGAGTAGGAATAGTAATTATCACTCGAGGAAAAAATGGTGCATGGGCAATTAGTAGCGATAAGAATGAATTTAAAATCCCTGCACAAGATATTAAAGTTATAGACACAATTGGTGCTGGTGATACGTTTTCAGCAGCATTTTTAGCACAATTAATTGACAAACGAATTAATACTTTAGATAAGTTAAAAACAATGAAGATATTTGAGCTAGAAGAAATATTGAATAATGCTGCTCACGCATCAGGTGTGACTTGTTCCAGAAAAGGTGCTAATCCCCCATATAAAGATGAAGTTAATTGGTAGCATCTAGTCACCTAGAAAAGGACTTAATTTGAGCACCACAATTTCATCTCCCTATGTTGTAGATTCAATTTGGGAAAAATCCAAGAGTTCAACATATGTGCAAATTGCATCTCTAACTTTACTTACGATCATTAGCGCACAAGTAGTAATTCCACTTCCCTTTACACCTGTGCCATTGACTATGCAAACCTTTGCAATTTTATTTGGTGCTGCCGCACTTGGTCCTTACAAATCAACAATTGCCCAATTAATTTATTTACTTATTGCTGCAATTGGTTTTCCAGTTTTAGCCTCTGACAAAGGTGGGGTTGAAGCAATCTTTGGCGCTACCGCGGGTTATTTATTGGCATTTTTAGTTGCAAGTTTTGTTGTAGGTTTATTGGCAAAGCAATTATCTACTCGTAAATTTTTTAATGTTTTTGTTGGTTTCTTTCTAGGAACAATTTTGATTTATTTATTTGGCGCAACATGGCTAGGTTTCTACACTGGTAATGGTTTAGCTTTTGGAATATCTAAAGGAGTTCTGCCATTCATTATTGGAGATATCTTGAAAGCATTACTGGCAGCATCTTTGCTTCCAGTAACTTGGAAATTAATTAAAAAGTAATGGAATTACTTCTTGCACTTTTTGCGGGAATGGCAAGTGGTTTCTTAAATGTTGTAGCAGGTGGTGGAACTCTTATTGTTTTTCCAACTTTAGTTGCCCTAGGACTTTCACCCTTAGTAGCTAATGTGACTGCGGCAGTTGGTGTTTTTCCAGGATCTCTTGCAGGAAGTTGGACTTATAGAAAATTATTAGTCGAGAATAAAAAGCTGGCTTATCTTTCGGTAATTTTTATGCCCATATTTTCTTTTTTTGGAGCATTACTATTACTTCGACTCCCTGAAAAGAATTTTGAATTTATTGTGCCATTTTTAATCGGTACTGCTGGATTATTAGTAGCTATTCAACCATTTGTATATAAATTATTTCCCCAAAAGAGTAAAAATATTTCCCTCAAATTAGTTATTCCAGGATTTATAGTCTCAGGAATTTATGTAGGTTACTTTGGAGCAGGAACAGGAGTAATACTTTTAGCAATTTATGGATTAGCAGGATTAGCCAACATTCAGCAAGCAAATGGTTTAAAAAATCTTGGTTCAGGTGCGGGTAATGCGGTCGCAGCTTTTATTTTCATTCTCTCTGGTTTAGTTGTTTGGAAATTTGCCCTATCTGTTGCGCTGGGCTCGATCGTCGGTGGAATTCTTGGTGGAAGGATTGCTCAAAAACTAGATGCCTCTATTTTTAGACTTATAATTCTTATCATTGCGGCAATTGCAGCAATTTATCTATTTATTCAAACTAATTAAATTCCAAAAAATCTACCAACTTGCCAGCCCATTTGTTCTATTAGATTTATTGCATCAATTCTTAAATACCAAAGATTTTTAAAGCCTTTTATTCCATAGTGTGCACCTTGTTCAAATCCACCTATCAAACCATCGAGTGCTGGATTTTTAGAATTATTTATTTTGATTCTTATTTCCTCCATACCATGAAAAATCACTTCTTTAGATGCTTCCACTTGCTCACCGAATAAATTTAAAACACTTGAAACTTGTAAATCTATCTCGGGAAAACCTAATTTTTTATTTAGTTCTTTTATAACTTCTCTTGATGTTCTTTCGTTAGCAAAAAGAAACAGCGCTATGGCTAATGGAACTATATGATTGGCTTTAGAATTAATCAACGAATTTTGATTCTTTCTTTTTACTTTCCAAAGTGGGTGATTTTTCATAAAATTTGAGCAAATATTATTTGAATTTTCTTTGTCCTCATAAAATAATTTGGGATTTTTAACAACTTCAATCCATTCATTTCTTGCCTGAAGTAAACAGTTTGAAATATCGGTAATACTTAACTTTTTATTCCGCCTGGCACTTGAAATAAGTGCATCAATTGCAAATAAAACTAATTGAAAATTATGACTAATTAACGAATCATGTGGAGGAGCTGTAATCCCTTTTTCCCCATAGAGTTTAAGTATCTCTTCTTGAGTTTTTCCTTGTAAACAACTTCCCATTACATCGCCAATGGCAGATCCCATTAATGCACCAAGAATACGGTCTTGTTTCGAATGTGGCACAGGTTTAGTCCGAAATAATGATCTCGCTAAATTCGGACTTTGGTAACTCAAGAGAACCACCTTTAGTTAATCAATAATAAAAGATGATTTGAATTATTTAAATTAGTAAAACAAACTAAGTACCTAATTTGGTATGTCTGAATTTAAACTAAGGATAAAATCCCTGCTGCTATAAATGCAAAACTTATTCCTAGATATTGAATTAATCTCAATTTTTCTCCTAAGAATGCAGCTGCCAAAATAACTGTTGCTGCCGGATACAAAGAAGCAATTACTGCATTTATTGAAACTGTGCCTTGATATGCAGCAATAACAAAAACTGCATTAGCGCTTGCATCTAATGCACCAGATATTAAAACTAAAGATAACATTTTTGAGTCATATCCAGTTTTAAGTTTCTCTTTAATTTTTATAAAAAAGAAAATAATCACTAATACTGATGAAGTTGCTCTGGCTACAACTAGTGTCCACATTCCATTATCTTCAGATGAAAATCCCACGATTGAAAGAAATGTTCCAATTAATAAACCAGAAAGAATTGCTAACGCTAAACCTTTACCACTGACAATTAATTTGCTTCCAGTCGGAGAAGTTTCAAGGCTAACTAAAAATACAGAAATGATTGCAAGACCAATTCCAATCCAGGCAAGCCATGTTAAATTTTCTCCAAAAAATATTCCAGCAATTATTGGGATCATTGTTGAAGCAGCTGCTGTTACTGGGCTCATTACACCCATTGGTCCAATAGCAAGTGCTACATACAAAAAGCCCATCGCAAGTATTCCAACTAACCCCGCTATCAGTCCTAAATAGATTGCTTGATTTGAAAGTGTTCCTGGCAACATGAATGCATAAATTAACAAGAAGAAGAAACCTGCAGGATAAGACAGAACTAATACTTTTACAGCGGAAATCTTTTTACTTACAAAACCACCAAAAAAATCTGCTGTTCCCCACATCAAACTAGAGATCAGAGCCAAAAATGCAGACATGGAGTAAAACATAGCACTTATATCTGGCAAAGTATTTGTATGGCTTTGACTTTGACACAATTTTTTGAAAGTGAACTTAATTTAGAAGAACTTAAAACCATTATTTTAAATGAAGAATTCCAAATACAAAGAAACAAAGACTTAAAATTATCCAATTATGAAATTTCATCAAAAGCTTTATCAAATTTGATAATTAACAAAGTTTTAGAAATTGACCTTCCAGCCAATGTCTCTGCCATGGTGTCAAATCCTTTTGAAGTAATTGAGATTTGGAATTTGGCTGAAAAAGATAAAATATTAATCACAATTAATATACCTAAGATTCAGTCAGGTATTTTTGTAGAAATTTACAAAACTGACACTAATAAAATTCAAGTTGATTCAGAAATAAAATCAAAGGTTTTTATGATGGGAAGTTTTGTCGAAGAGTATGTTTCTAAATTTTGGAAAAAATTAATTGAAAAAGACTTAACGCTTCTAATTAATTGGCAGATTAGTCAAATTTAGTTTTAAAGATACTTTCTAATTCATCTTTTGTCGTTTCATAATCAATATGCAAAACACCAATCATGCCCAAATCACTTGCACCTTTAATATTGTGTACAAGATCATCCACGAATACAGATTCTTCTGCATTAACTTTTAATAAATTCAGTGTATGGTGAAAAATTTCTGGATCTGGTTTTCTCATACCCACTTCACCAGAAATAATTACTTCATCAAACATTTCATCCCAGCCATCTCGTGGGTAATTGTTTCCCCAAGAATTCGAGAGTAGAGCGGTTTTAAATCCCATCTTTTTTGCTCTATGAACTAAACCATTCATATCAGGAGCATGCTCAAAAAAATCAAACATTCTGGAAAGTAAACCTTCTTGCTCAACATCTATATTTCCTAAAGTTTTCAGTGCATGAGCCAATTCTTTTTCAAAATCAGGTACATTCATTTCCCCTTTTTCTAAGGCATGTATTGGATTAATTCTTAATTCTTTTTCGGCTTCTGGTCCAAGCCAATCATTAAAAACTTTGTAATAGGTTTGTAAATCAATTTTTTCCTGTTTAGTCCAATTAGTAAGCATGTGATCTAAACCATTTGTTAATACTCCGCCCCAGTCAACAATTAACGCTTTTGGCTTAATGAATGAATTAGACATGAGAACCACCTTACTGCCTAACTTGCTGTCTTAAGTTTTCTTACGCCTTTCTTTGGCAAGAAGTTTTCATTGATTAAATAATGAGCTAATTCATTGAAGGACGCTGTTATTTTTTTATTATCTTTATTAATAACTTCTTTTGCATTTAACCAATATGTAGCAAAAAGTTCAATATCTTCATCAATTTTGATTATTCTTTCTTCAGAAGTCCAACGAAATAAAATATCATTTATAACATTTTCATATTTTTTTCCCAAATACACTTCATTGACTTTGTTTAAAACTATAAGTGGCTGAATTGAACTGAAATCCTTAAGTAATTCTAAATTTTCATTACACCTAATTAATGAAAGTGGATTTGCTTGCATAACATAAACTATTTTGTTGGATAATTCTAAAATCTTGGGAATGTGATCAAATCTCTTAAAAATGCCTTGATCATAGTTATCTTTTTCAATTTGCTCAGGTAAAACTGAACTTAAATCACAAATAATATTGGCGTAATATTGACTTGCAAATTTCAAAACTTCTAAAAGACCTGTTGTTCTTAACTCTGGCCATCTTTTTGCATGAGAAATTCCTGTTATAACATGCAAATTTTTGGAAACTTCAAAAATGTTATTATCAAAGTTTTGTTTATTTAATTTTCCATACATAGCATCATGAATAATTGAAGATATTCCTGGAATTTCACTTACTAAACTTAAACTTGAAGCAACTGAGGGCGCAATTGCATCTAAATCGACTAATAGAGTTGGTTGATCTGCGCTAGCTAAACAAAAAGCGGTGTTGATAGCAATGGTTGTCCTACCAGGAGCGCCATGATTTCCCCAAACAGAAATTAAACCTGGAATAGAGGTTTCAACATTAAATTTTTGTTCTTTAGATTCAATTAAATTAAGTAACTGCAATGCCGATGACTCTACGTCCTTAAAATTTATACTTTGTGTAAATTTGATACCAAGATTCTTTAATTTTTCAAATTGGTCTAAATCATCCGATAGATAAACACCAATAACTTTATGCTCATTTTGATTAATATGTTTTATTGTTTCTAGATTTAACAATGAAAAATCAGCTGTAATTATTACAGTTAATGCTTTTTTTGTTTGAATACTCGAAATTAAATCCACTGCATCTACGCAACGTCTTTTAATTACTAAGTTACTTTGTTCATTTAAATTAGATATTAACTCTAATTGCCATGCTTGGTCATTTAAACCTAAAATGATTTCAGTTTTCAATTTGCACCAGATCCAATCCTTCTGTTCGTGATGATTTGATTAATGTTGCAACCATGTCTTGTGGAATGGCGACAACAACAGTTGAAACTCCACCAAAATTAGTGTTTAACTCATCTACCCAAACTATTGAAATTTTTGGGATCAAAAGTGTTGAAGTATTTGTTAATGGATCGCTAAACCAAACATCAACCTCGTCATTTTCTTTTAGATTTGGAGGCAGATGTCCATTAGGAATCTTTAGTGAAACATTTCTGTAATTTGTTCTTTTACTAACAGTAATTTGAGAAATTAGTTCATTCTTATTGACAATTTGTTTTGCAAATAGTCCTATGGGGCTTTGTTCTTCTAAAAGATACTGACTAGCAATATTTGCTAGGTCAAACGGCTGAAGTTCAACATCTGATTCTTTTATCAATTGTCCTAGAGGAATGGATTTTGTGGCAACCCAAAAATTCTCTCGCTTTTTAGCTTTCTCAGTAGATAAATATAATGCTGTAACTGTAAAGACAAAAATAGTTAAGGCTGCAAAAATATAAACAATTCGATAATTATTTGATTTTAATCTTAAAGATTTTTTCATTTAAAAAATTATCTATTCACTTCTATATTTTACCCATTGAATAGCATCAATCTGTAAAGTTAGTATTTCACTATTTGTTGAAAGATCAATATGATCACTAAAAAAATTACTCAATTTACCTGTAAAATGCTTTTGATTTACTGTTCTAATATTCACAGATTTTTTTTCTATCATTAATTCTCTTAAATTTGATTTGAAATTCCACTTTTCTTCAAATTTTGTTAATTTTGAATTTATTAGATCCAAGTGATTCACACCCAATATTTGATTTATTTTTATTAAGTAATTGAAATTACTTTCTTCTACAACAATATGATCTGTGCAAACTTCTAAAATTTTTGCATAAAAATTCATATCTGCCAGATAAAATTTTTTGATCTGACCTATATGAGGCTTTAATCGATTGACTAAACAGACTTGATTTAATTCAGTTCTGGTTTGTGACTCAAATAGAACGTCCTCTTTTTGTAATAGATATGAGTGCGCTTGAATCTCTAGATTTCTTTCAAGATCTTTTAGGTACTTATAATTCATTAATGTATTTAAACTGAAATTTAAACTACCGTCTATAAATTTGGGGCAAATTTAGCCCACACTATTTTTGATTTCTTATTGACTTTAAATCAAAAATAATTCATTCTACTAACTCACATAAAAGGGAGTGAATATGAAAATTATTCCATTAACTCAAACAACTGATTCAACACTTCTTATAAGTATTAAGCCTGAGATTTTAAAGATTAATGAATGGATACAAGAAGAATTAAATTATGAGCAGATTGATTCAGTAAGAAATTTAAATCAAAATAGATTAAGTTCTAATGGTCTACCAGAACCTAAAGCTTGGACAAAACAGCTTGTAACAGGAATTGCTGAAGTCTTAATCGGTGAAAGGCCAATTTTTCAATTAATGCGCTGGGTATCATTTGATGTTTATTTAGAAATAGATAAAAACATTAAGCAAAGAGACAACAAAAGTAAACAACGAATTAGACCATTAATTAGAAGTGTTCATATTGATCAAACAAGTGAAAATGTTGTTGAAGCTATCGCTGTCATTCAAAAAGGAAAACGTGGGCGAGGAATGGGAATCAGACTTGAGGCAGAAGAAGATAGATGGCGCTGTACAGAACTTCTAGTTGCTTGAATTAATTTCCGCTAGCACCATGACAACGCTTATATTTTTTACCTGATCCACATGGACATGGTTCATTTCTGCCAACTTCTGACACTTTCGTTTGAGTAACCGTTTTAACATTTTCTGAGCTATCAAGTGTTGGCGCTGAATAAGAAAGATTTTGCTTTTCAACTTTTGTGAAACCTTTTGCCTCTATGTCTTGTTGATTTTCTTGCACTTGAACTTGGGCGTTAAATACAAAACCAACAACTTGCTCTTTTATTGCATCCATCATGGCAACAAATAAATCGTAACCTTCTTTTTGATACTCAACTAATGGATCTCTTTGACCCATAGCTCTTAAACCGATACCTTCTTGTAAATAATCCATTTCATAAAGATGTTCACGCCATTTACGATCTAAAACACTCAACACAACTTGTCTTTCAAGTTCTCTCATTACTTTTGAAGTCAAAAGTGCTTCTCTAGTTTCATAGGCTTGATTAACATCTTTTAGGAACGCTTCTAAAAGAATTTCTTGGTCAATTGATCCACCATTTTGTTGTTTTAGTGCTTCAATTGATACTGCAACTGGGTAAAGATTTCTTAATGCATTTAATAATTGGTCTAAATCCCACTGTTCTGGGTAACCTTCACTAGTTGCTGCAAGAACATAGGCTCTGATGGTTTCTTCAATAAATTCTTTAATTTGAGGAGATAAATCCTCCCCCTCTAAAACTTGTCTTCTTTCTTCATAAATTACTTGTCGTTGTTTATTCAAAACTTCGTCATATTTCAACACATTTTTTCTTATTTCGAAGTTTTGTTGTTCAACTTGCGTTTGGGCATTTCTAATTGCATTGGTGACCATTTTTGCTTCAATTGGTACATCGTCTGGCACATTAAATCTTCTTAAGAAAGCATCAACTAATTCACCTTTAAATCTACGCATTAATTCGTCTTGCAAAGATAAATAAAATCTTGACTCCCCTGGATCTCCTTGACGACCGGAGCGACCTCTTAATTGATTGTCGATTCGTCTTGATTCATGTCTTTCTGTACCTAATACATAAAGACCACCTAAATTTGCCACTTCGTCGTGTTCATTTGCAACTTGTAAAGTCGTATTTTTTAATTCTTCTAAGTATGCGTGATTGTATTGCTCTAAATTTTCTTCTGGATCTAAACCTTTTTGAATTAAAGCAGCATTTGCTAAAAATTCAGGATTTCCACCTAGCATGATGTCGGTACCACGACCGGCCATGTTAGTCGCAACAGTTACAGCTCCTTTTCGTCCAGCTTGAGCAACAATTGATGCTTCTCGTGCATGATTTTTTGCATTCAAAACTTCATGCGGAATGCCTCTTCTTTTTAATAAACCACTTAAATATTCACTTCTTTCAACACTTGTTGTACCAATAAGAATTGGTTGACCTTTTTCATAACGTGTAGCTATGTCTTCAACTACTGCATTAAATTTGGCTTCTTCGGTTCTATAAATTAAATCAGAATTATCTAACCGAATCATTTTTTTATTTGTAGGAATTGGAACAACTCCTAATTTATAAATCTTGTCGAATTCAGCAGCTTCGGTCATCGCAGTACCTGTCATGCCGGAAAGCCTTCTATACATACGGAAATAATTTTGCAAAGTAATTGTTGCCAAAGTTTGATTTTCTTGCTTAATTTCAACATTTTCTTTTGCTTCAATGGCTTGATGCATGCCCTCGTTGTACCTTCTTCCTTGCAAGATACGTCCAGTGTGCTCATCAACAATTAATACTTCACCATTCATAATCACATAATCTTTATCTTTTTTAAATAATTCTTTTGCTTTCAACGCGTTGTTTAAAAATCCAATCAATGGTGTGTTGACTGATTCATATAAATTATCGATATTGAGCATTTTTTCTACTTTTTCAATACCAACTTCTAAAACTCCAACGGTTCGCTTCTTTATATCAACTTCGTAATCAGTACTTGGTTGAAGTGAATTTGCAATACGTGCGAAATCTTTGTAATGAGTACTAGTTCCATCTGCAGGTCCAGAAATTATTAGAGGAGTTCTTGCTTCATCAATGAGAATTGAGTCAACTTCGTCAACAACAGCAAAGTTATAACCTCTTTGAACTCGATCATTTGGTGACCAAGCCATGTTGTCTCTTAAATAATCAAAACCAAATTCATTGTTTGTTCCATAAGTAATGTCACACAAATATGCATTTTTTCTTTCAGTCATATCCATATTTGGACTTATAGTTCCTACAGTTAAACCTAAGAATCTATGTATTCTTCCCATCCATTCAGCATCACGATGAGCAAGATAATCATTCACTGTTACTACGTGAACACCTTTATCGCTTAAAGCATTTAAATAAACCGGAAGAGTTGAAACTAAAGTTTTACCTTCACCAGTTTTCATTTCAGCAATATTTCCTAAATGAAGTGCTGCTCCGCCCATCAATTGAACGTCATAATGTCTTTGGCCAATAGTTCTTATTGCTGCTTCTCTTACGGTCGCAAAAGCCTCTGGTAATAAATCATCTAAAGATTCTCCATTTTTCACTCTTTGTTTGTAGCTAGCAGTTAAATTCTTTAATTGTTCATCAGTTAAATTCTTAAACTCTGGTTCTAACAGATTTATTTGTTTTGCATAGTTTTCTAATTTTTTTAAAATTTTTCCTTCGCCTGCGCGAAGCAATTTATCCAGAACTAAAACCACTTAATAAATTCCTTTAATCTTTCTCAGGTATTAACACGTTATGTATATATGTTACGCAATTGTTACTTTTGTGCGAGCGCTAGTCCTACATTTGCAGTATTTACTCACAAATTAATTACAGGCAATCACAACGCATCCTTGAACTGTATTTCCTTTTGCCTCTAACGATTTGATTGATTCAGAAATACTGGCTCCGGTAGTTATTAAATCATCAATAACAAAAATAGGTCTTTTTTCTTTCTTAGAGACTTTAAAAGAATTAGCTAAATTTATCTTTCTATCCACAAAACTTAATCCAACTTGATCTTTCCTATTTTGAAAATTTTTTATCAAATTTTCTTTGAAGTGATACTTCTTTTTATTTAACAAACATGCCTGCTGTGTCATTTGCGAAATGGGATCAGAGCCTCTTTTTTTAATATTAAGTGGACTTGTTGGGACATTAACAACTGCGTACGTATAATTTTGGCTCAAGATTTCAAGGCCTGCAAAAATGATAAAACTGAATAGTGATCCAAGGGAATAGATATTTTTATCCTTATATGAAACTATTAAATCAATAATTTTTGGATCATTTTTAAAGAAATATATTATTTTTTTATCATTAAGATTTCGAATAGAATAGTTGTTAACAATTTTTTTTAGGCAAATAAAACATATTAATTCGCCAACTGCCCCACAATACTGACAATACTTTTCAAATAATAGTGATTCAAAAAATTTCATAAACTTTAATATAAAACTTATTTGTTACCAGAGATTCTCAATCTCTTAAATTGTGACCAATAAAGAGTTGTGGATAACTAATTTGGGTAATTAGGGCTTTGAGAATTAGAAATAACTTTCCACTCTCCAGTGACTCTTTGTAAAATTGTTCCATCGTTAATCTCAAGCATTGTGACTTGTCCAGATCTACT
>JACCDO012215363.1_pt1 | contig 22537 bp, 17 predicted proteins | sample 7446101 | NCBI WGS metagenome assembly JACCDO01 (sample SAMN15323440, study PRJNA562643) | freshwater metagenome | isolation source: river surface water | place: USA:Blue River Watershed | collected 2017-08-16
GCCGAAGGGGCGCCCAGCTCCTCTTCATCACCTTCATCCTCTGGTGGTGGAGCGCCAAGTCCATCTTCGTCCGGATCAGCGCCTGCAGCAAATGGTGCTGGTCCCAGTGCAGCCGCAGGATCACAAGCAGCCCCATCGGCAGCTTCTGGAATTGGACCAGCACCTGCTGCAGGTGGGACGCCGAGCTCCTCCTCTTCACCTTCAAACGCTGGAGGTGGAGCCCCAAGCTCCGGCACATCAGCCTCCTCCTCGGCTGAGGGGGCACCGAGCCCATCAACCGGATCAACGCCTTCAACAGATGGTGCTGCACCCAGCGCTGTCTCTGGATCTGCCCCTGCATCCGAATCAGGTGCTGCAACCGACCCGTCCTCCCAAACAGGAGCATCGACACCTGCTGCGGCGTCTGCCGCCGCCCAAGATGCAACCCTAGATGCTGCCCCGGATGATGCCCCGGATGATGCCCCTGAGGCAAATGAAACAGTTGACAGTGCGCAGGCTGATGCTCCGCCACCCGCAGGGGAAGAAAGCCCTGTCGAAACACCACGGACGTCAAAGAATTCTCAGGAATCCTTTTCAAGGGAAGCCGGCTCGGATGAGGATCTGATTCATCCTGATGCCAGCCGAGACTCACAGGCGTCTGATTTCAACTTCGAATCACAGAAACCGTCACGGTCACCCGACTCTTCATTCCATCAGAATCAGTTGGGTGATTCGGATTTTTTAAAGCCTGACGGCACGGACTCATCCAAGCTCTCTCAAGATACTTTTTCCAAAGACCGACAGCTCGACACTGAGGCATTCGCAGCAGGCGGTGCAACATCGGGCAGCGATGCAGTTCATCCGAACTCCACGTCCAAGAGCCCAGACAATATCCAGCACGTCTCCGCTGGCACAGGCAGTGACAACCAACAATCGGTCAAGAGTGGCCCGTCGGATTCACCCAACATCCAGTCGGTGAACGGGTCGGGCTCGAGTGACAACGTTCAATCGGTAGCCTCATCCAGCACGGGTCCGAATATCCAGTCGGTCAACGAATCGGACACCAGCGACAATGTTCAGGCAGTGCCTTCATCCAGCACGGGTCCGAATATCCAATCGGTGAACGAATCGGGCGCCAGCGACAACGTTCAGACAGTGCCTTCATCCAGCACGGGGCCGAATATCCAATCGGTGAACGAATCGGGCTCGGGCGACAACAGGCAGGCCGTGCCCTCATCCAGCGCGGGTCCGAATATCCAATCGGTGAACGAATCGGGCTCAGGCGACAACAGGCAGGCCGCGCCCTCATCCAGCACCGGGCCCAACATCCAGACGGTGGACGAGTCGGGCTTGGGTGATAACAGGCAAGCCGTGCCCTCAACCAGCTCGGACCCCAACATCCAGTCGGTCGAGGAATCGGGTTCGGGTACCAATATGCAGGCAGTGCCATCGTCTGGCACTGAACCCAACAACCCATTGGTAAACGAATCGAGTAACGGCCCTAACGTCCAGACCCTTGAAACATCTGAGGACGCCGGTCCCAACATTCAAACGCTGGAGACCGATACCGCCGAACAGAATTCGGCCCGCCTCGATTCCTCTGGGCTTGACACGGAGCGCGCCACTGCACCGACCGACGCGCCGCAATCACCCAATCGGCAACGCCTCAATTCGTCAGACTCCGACCTCAATCGCCAACGGTTTGGTGGCAGTAGCAGCCCGGGCAGAAACTCACAACTGCTCCCCAAAAACAGACCGCTGGCGCCTAAACCCATTGGTGCTGATGACGAGGCGAATGGGCGTACATTTGAAGAGACGGCCAGGCCAACGCTTGAATCAGCTCGTAATCGGGTGTTTCAAACTTGGCAGAATTCCGCTGCCAAAGAGCCCGAAGTCCTGCGTCAAAAGGCCGGCTTTGAATTGGAGATTCCTCCGACGATTCATCGTCAGCGGGTCATTGACTTCTCGTCCATCAATGTGTTTCTGGAGTACGAGCATGAAAATGAGCAAGACGCAGAGGGCCAGAACGCAGCAACACCCGAAGCCGACACGCCTGCCGCTGACACGGCCCAACCGGTGAAGAAAAAAGCCTACAACTACAAGTTGCGTGAGTCGCTGGACATCTTGAAACGCAAGCAAGACGTGGTGCTGGAAAAACTCACCCGCGTGCAGGACAAGAAATAAATTCAGCTGACGAATCGCGCTGATGGTCCCCTTCGGCCTTTGGGGGCCCCTCGAGTGGAGGTTTTGAGATCACGCTTTCGTCAAGGTTTGACGAGCGTCAACTGAATGGCGTTTTCGTTGCTGTACAAACCCACCGACCCAAGATAGCCCTGTGCATCGTTGTACAAAGGCGCTGTCCCTTTGCCGGGAACCGACACCCCAACAGGACTGAAAAAGAAATCAGAACGGCTGCTGGGGCGAAGCCACAACAGGGCTGAACCACCTGCAGGAATCAGACAGGTGCCATCGGGAATTTGTCGGCCCGCCGATGTGGTGGCCCCTTGGCGCAGGTTGGGCGGAAAGTTGACATCGCCAGGCACGTGTTGTGCAGCCCATTGCGAGAGCCCAGGAGGCAGATACCCGTCAACGTCGCCGCCCAATTGCCCGTCTTTGCCCAGGGTGCTGTTGAACAGAATACTGGGGTTGTTGGACGTGAAGTTGAAAAAGATCGCCGAATTCAGCTTGGGTTTGAAAAGCAACTCGAGATAGGTGTTGATTTCACCGGTGTAGTGCAAGAAGATGGCATTGCCAATGTATGGCGGCTGATTGGCCAGGCCCGCGTAGGTTTTGAGAGCCGCCACCCGAAACATGACCGTGGGTTGGTCACGGTGCTTGAACCAGGCGTCCTGGGTCTGTGAGTAGCTGTGCCACAACTGACTGACAGAGGCTGCCTGAATTTCGGGACTGCTGGCGGCGGGCTGGTGGGGCTCGAACGACCCCACCGCATTGGGTGTTTTCAGTGTGTATGTCGCACCATAAAACCACCCCTGGACGTTTTGCGGTTTGGCATAGACATCCGCCCACATTTTGGATGCCAAGGCTGTGCGGTTGGAGCTGGCCATCACCCGCTTGACCAGCGACACATCGGCACTGGAGTTGCCCTTGTCGGGATAGAGGCAGTCGACTGCAGGGCCAATGACGGAGGAGTCTACAAAGCCTTGCTCCAGGCTCCAGTCAATATGGTGCATCGCCGAGGCGGGCGTGGTTGAGCTGCCCCCCTTCTGGCTCACCAAAGTAGCCAGGATGGGGTTGTTGATGAAGGTGGTGGTGGCGACCGTGAAGTCCAGTGGTTGAGTGGCCAGTTTGGCGAGCTCGGGTGAGAGGGTGATGCCGTTGTCCGGGTTGTCGTCGGAGTCCAGCGCCTGCAGCGTGTAGGCAATGTTGGTGAGTATGGGTGAATCGACTTGCCCCTCGGCCATATTGAGTGGGGTCACAATCGTTTTGGCTGCAACAGACGGGAACTTGATCGACCCGAAGGAGAATTCCACTGTATCGCCGTCATTGAAGTCGAAGCCACCATCGGGCCGGGTCACGCCCGTGATGCTGGAGCTCGTTCGGTACGTCAGGCCCTCCACCGCACTGTCAATGAACCGGCCCTGCAATCGAGTTGCGCTGGAGGTTGCGCCGCTCCCTCCCCCACCTCCGCACGCGCTGATAAGCAGCAACAGACCCAATCCCATCAGCGTTGGCGCTGTGAGGGATGTAGACATTTGCGGCTTGGAAGCGAACATTGAATCCTAATGGATTAATTTAATAGAAATGAATAAATACTTAGCAATGACAACAATGCGAAAGAGTACAGATACCTTAACCGCGAAATCTTACGGCTGCGTGTAAAGGGTTATTGCTATCGCCCAGATAGTCTGGAACTGAACTGCCAACGCGTTATTCAGACAGTCGGGGAACGACCACCCACTGCGATTCGACAGACAGAATGCGTATGCGATGTTCAAACACCGACTCTATCAAGCGGTGCAACGCCGGGTCATGGCTGTCGCCCTGGCCAACCATACGCCCCTCTTGCATGACCACCAACTGGTCTGCCAGCAACGCCAGGCCGATATCGTGCAGCACCGTGAGCACGGTGGTTCCTTGCGAACGCAACGCACGCACCTGTTCCAACCAATCCACCTGGTGGGGAGGGTCCAGGTGAGACAGAGGTTCATCCATCAACACCACGGGTGCCTGTCCCGCGATCAGACGGGCCAGCAGTACCCGCTGTCGTTCGCCCCCCGAGAGCTCTGACAAGGCCCGATCGCGACAGTGCCACACTTGCATGGTCTGCAAGGCGCTGTCCACCACGTGATGGTCCTGCGCCGAGGGTGAAGACAACCAGTCCAGGTGGGGCAAACGCGCCAGCATGACCGCATCACGCACACGCAAGTCAGCATTCGCCCCCTCGCTCTGGCCCAACCAAGACAATGTTTTGGCACGGTCACGTCGGCTGAGCGTGTCGGGGTCATGGCCCAGCCAGCGCACTTGGCCAGAGCAAGGCATCAAGCGGGCGATGGCGCGCAACAGGGTGGACTTGCCTGCGCCGTTGGGCCCCACCACGCATGTCCACTGCGCTTGGGGCAGGCGTAGCTCGACCTCATGCAAGACGACTCGCCCCCCCAGAGATGCGCACAGCTGAGAGACCGTCAACCCATCGGGCAGAGATGACATCATGTCGATCCTCCCGGTGTGCGTTGCATACGCCACAGCAAATACCCGCCCCCGAGGACCGATGTCACAACACCGACGGGCAACTCTTCCGGGGCCCAAAGCAGGCGTGACAGGATGTCAGAGGCAAGCAACAGCACACCACCCATGAGCGCAGACAACACCAGCAGCCATGCATGCGTCGCTCGCAGGGTGCTGCGAACCGCATGTGGCGCTGCCAGGCCAATAAAGGCGACCAGCCCCATTTGCGCCACGGCGCATCCCGTTGCCAGTGACATCACGCCCAACAGGCCCCAGCGCGCAGCGGTCAAGGGCATGCCGAGACTGCGCGCGGTGTCCTCACCCAGGTTCAACGCATCCAAGACCCGTGACCAGAACGACGCCAACAGCAAAGACATGAGCAGCACACCGCCCATGAGAGTGCAGGCCGTCTGATCGATCAGGGCAGCCGATCCCAGCATGAAGGCCTGCAAGGTTTGCCACAAGGTCGGGTCACGCAGAGCCACCAGCGTGGCCAGCGCGCCCAGCACGACGCCCACCACCACCCCGGCCAGCAGCAAACGGAGGGTCTGCTGCATGCCGCGTGAGAGCAGTAGCACCAGACACACGGCTGCAATCGCACCTAGGAATGCCGCACCCGTGATGCCTACCCGCTCCCAGTGGGCGATGCCCAGGAGTGAGCCACCCCAGGCACTGAGGTACAGACTGACCCCCAGCGAAGCACCTGAAGACGATCCCATCAAGTACGGATCAGCCAGCGGGTTGCGAAACAAGCCTTGTGCCACTGCACCCGAGACGCCCAACAAGGCGCCACCAAACCAGGCACCCAGATTGCGGGGGACACGAATCTCCCAGAAGATCTGTTGCGACACGGGATCGGACATTCCGGCCTGGTACCACGCCCATCCCTGACTGCCCACACCACTCCCAAGGCATAACAAGGCTGCACTGAGCAAGCACAACCCGATGGTCCAAACCAGGTGAGCTCGCGTCATGGGGAAACCTTGGCCAGCCGTTGCAAACAACCCGCGATCAAGTGCGCGGCCTCAGCCAAACGAGGACCGGCACGCACGACCACATCGGCTGCGGTTTGATCGAACACACACAGCTGATCCTGTTTCAAGGCCTGGAGCGCCTTCCACCCGGGGCGTTGCATCATGGTGGGTCGAGAGCTGTCACCCAGCATGATGATGTCGGGCTGGGCACGCACCACGAACTCGGGATTGATTTTGGGAAAGGGCCCTGACTCGGTGGGCAGTATGTTGATCAAGCCCAGGTGTTGCAGGGTCTCGCCGATGAAGGAGGTGGGTCCGGCCCCGTAGGGGACTGGGCTGACTTCGAAATAGACGCGCTTGCCGCGCAGCGATAACGGGGTCGAGCGAGCGGCAGCGGTCCATTCTGCCTCGATATCCTGCCAGATGCGCTCACTGATGGGCTGCTGAACCCCCAGTATTTCCGCCAATGTGTGCAAGATGCGCCGTACATCAGCCAGGGTGCGCGGTTCAAGCCGTACCACCGTTACCCCCAATGCCTCCAGCCGGTCGCTGCCTCGCGTCGATCCCGCCAGCAACACCACGTCGGGACGAGCGGCCACGATGGCTTCGATGTTCGGGTCGATACCCCCGCCCATTCGGGGCAGGGAACGAATGGAAGCTGGCCAGTTGGAGAAACGATCGACTCCCACCAGGCGCGAGCACGCGCCCAACACGCAGACCGACTCGGTCAGGGAGGGCAACAAACTGACGACACGTTGTGCGGGTCGGGGCAACACCACCGTAGCTCCGCGATCGTCCAGCACCCGGATATCTGCGTGGAGAGTTGTCGCGATCGTCAGACCACCCAGCAGCGTCAGGCCCATAGAAACGACATGACGCCAGTTGATCAGCATGGTGTGCAGCCAGAGCCCGCCCCATCAGGGCTTGGGTTGGTAACGCAGGGTGGCGTAGAGACCTCGACCAGGCGTGTTGTACCCGTGCGCCAATTGGTATTGCCGATCGAATGCATTGTCGAACTTGACGTGGGCAGACCATTCGGCGTCCAAGCGTCGGCTGACATACAGAGACCACACGGCGTATCCTCCCATTGCATAGGCATCGTAATGCGAATTCTTACGCTGGCCGGCAGCGACCACTCGTGCGCCCACGTCAACCCCTTGCCACTGCCGAGAAACGTCGGCCGAACCATAGTGCTTGGCACGTCGTGACAACGGTTCCTGGTGGGTCACACTCCAAGGATCTTGCAGCACAGTGGACACACGCAATTTGTAAGGTCCCCAGTTCGACTGGGAGGTGGCCTCCCAGCCCTTGTTGCGGATTTCCCCGATATTTTGGGGGGCGTAGTTGTTGGCAGGCAGGTAATCGATAGCATCACGCCCGGTAGATTCAAAATACACCAGCTTGGAGAGTGATTGGTCATTGGTATGGACCAGGCCCACTTCCTGTGAACGATGTTTTTCGGCTCTCAGATTGGGCGTTTGGGACACATCAGAAGCCGTGGGAGCCCTGAACCCGCTGGAGACAGCAGAGGTTAACCGCCAATGCGAGTTGAGACGCCACCCCAGTCCTAGCAGCCCTGTGTTGGTGCTGGTGCTGTTTTGTGTGTCTGCCCCAGAAGCGGTGTTGGTGGTGTCGACTCGGTCATGCCGAGCATTGAGTTGCAGCGTCAACCGTTCCCATTGGCGGTTCACACCAGCAAATACACCTTGCAGTGTGCGCTTCATGTCGAACGCGTTGTCTCCAGTTGCCGTGTAGGTGTCGTATTGGGTGTCGACACCGACATTGACGGTTGTTTGCGCATCGGCCTGCCACAACGAACTCCACTTGAGCGCCCGTTGATCACCGGTCATGGCCCCATTCAAATAACTGGTATCGCCTGACCTCGGCTGCTGGTCATTTCGAAAGTCACGATAGCTCAGTGATGTCGCAGCGACATCAACGCGCATCAGCCAATCGGGATTCAACTGCTTGCGGGCATAGAGCCCCAAAGATTCGTTTTTCTTTTTGAATTGATGTGTGTCAGTGGATTTGTCTGAAGGATACGTGGAATACGCAGGATCCCAGGAGTCACCGCGGTCGTAATCCAAATTGGAATCAACCAGAGAAATTCTGGCACCTAGCATCAATCCAGGATCAACCGTCTTTTCTACCTTGCCTTGAAGATAGTTGTTCCGGTAGCCGTTCCGATCAGGACTGACCTTGTTGTTCTGGGACGGATCCATGGCCGTGAATCCCTTGGACTGGTTGTGTCCAGCCACGACATTGAAGCGCAGCCCTTGCGAGTCGGCGCTGTTGTAGCCGGCGTAGACGTCCTTCGTCTGGTAAGAGCCCAGGGTCATGGCTCCAAACGACTGGGGTTTGCCCTCGGGTTGTCGGGTATGCACGCTGATGACGCCGCCGATGGCCGCCTCGCCATAGAGAGCTCCTGCATTGCCACGAAGAATTTCGACTCTTTCAATCAGCGGCAAAGGGAACTCGGTTAACGCCAGACTGCCGATACTGTCCGTCTGGACTCTCACGCCATCGATCAGCAACACCATGTTGGTGCTGTCTTGGCCGCGCAAAAAAAATGAGGTGACGGTGCCGGGGCCACCGTTGCGTCCGAATTCAAAGCCCGCTTGCCCTTGCAGCAAGTCCGCCAACGTGGTGGCCTGTGAGGCGTCGATCTGCTCTCGGGTGATGACGGAGGCAGACGGCAACACCTCAGCCAGGGGAATTTCAAAGCGGCTGGCCGTGACCACAACAGGATTCAATTCGCGAGGCTGAGACCAAGCGACGTGGTGACAACACAAAGCAAGCAGGCCGGCGGAATACAGGGACGCGACTGGTCCAGAACAGGTGCGAATGCGCATGACGAATACCCGGTTAACACCCTCACCGCCTTCCCCGACAGTGCTTGGGTCATGTGGCGGTACTTGCGTACCGCCGCCTTGTTGGCCGGTATCCGGGCTGACGGAGACAACCTCTGTCGCCTTCCCACAAGCTTGTTCAAGGCCTGCAGTGGCAGTGTTGACAGAAGCGGAGCCCAAGGGCTCGTCCGCTTGACCGTTGCGGGGGCAGCGCAGGTTGGGTGGTGTCGAGCCATCGACCGCCATCTCCTGCTTCCCGTTGAACTGCGCGAGTGTGAACCACCTGCGCGAGCACCAACGGTTAACATTCTAAAATACCCTTGCCATCACCACAACCCTCAGGTACCTGCATGAGCAAAACCCGCCAGACGTCAGCCAAGACCCCCAAGACTGCCAAAGCCAACAAATCGTTGGCGCGTCAGCGTCTCAAGCCCTCTCAGCTGCGCTCGCGCGCCTGGTTTGACAATCCGGCCAACGCCGACATGACCGCGCTCTACCTGGAGCGCACCATGAACTACGGCCTGTCGTTTGACGAGCTGCAATCCGGCCGTCCGGTGATTGGCATTGCGCAATCCGGTTCCGACATCTCCCCCTGCAACCGCCACCACCTGGTGCTGGCCGAGCGCATCCGCGAAGGTGTGCGGGATGCCGGCGGCATCGTGCTGGAGTTTCCCATCCACCCGATTCAGGAAACCTGCAAACGCCCCACAGCGGCACTGGACCGCAACCTGCAATACCTCTCGCTGGTGGAATTGCTCTATGGCTACCCCATCGATGGCGTGGTGCTGACCACCGGCTGCGACAAAACCACCCCGGCCCAGATCATGGCAGCTGCCACCGTGGACATCCCCGCCATTGCGCTCAACTCTGGCCCCATGCTCAATGGCTGGTTTGAGGGTGAGCGCACCGGCTCGGGCACCATTGTGTGGAAAGCGCGCGAGTTGATGGCGGCCGGCAAGATCGACTACCCACAATTCCTCAAGCTGGTGGCCTCGTCGGCCCCCTCGACCGGCCACTGCAACACCATGGGCACGGCCTCCACGATGAACTCGCTGGCCGAAGCCCTCGGCATGACGCTGCCTGGCAGCGCAGCCATTCCCGCTCCGTACCGCGATCGCCAGGAAATGGCTTACTTGACAGGCCGTCGCATTGTCGAGATGGTGTGGGAAAACCTCAAACCCTCCGACATCCTCACCCGCAACGCCTTTGAAAACGCCATCGTGGTGAACTCGGCCATCGGGGGCTCCACCAACGCGCCCATCCACATCAACGCCATCGCGCGCCACATTGGGGTGGAACTGGACAACGACGACTGGGAAAAGATTGGCTACAACCTGCCGCTCTTGGTCAATCTGCAACCGGCTGGCAAATACCTGGGTGAAGACTTCTATCGAGCCGGTGGTGTGCCAGCGGTGGTGGCCGAGTTGATCGAGCAGGGCAAGATCAAGCCCGCCCTCACCGCCAATGGCAAGACGTTGGCCGACAACTGCAAGGGGCACTTCACCTCCAACGCGGACGTCATCAAGCCCTTCAAGAAGCCCATGCAGAAAAAGGCTGGCTTCCTGCACATGAAAGGCAATCTGTTTGATTCGGCCATCATGAAGACCAGCGTCATCACCGATGAGTTCCGTCAACGTTACCTGGAAAATCCTGCCGACCCCATGGCCTTCGAGGGCCGTGCCGTGGTGTTCGATGGTCCCGAGGATTACCACCACCGCATAGACGACCCCAAGATGAAGATCGATGCCAACACCTTGTTGTTCATTCGCGGCGTGGGGCCGGTGGGCTACCCTGGTGCCGCCGAGGTGGTCAACATGCGTCCCCCGGCCTACTTGCTCAAGAAGGGCATCACCTCCCTGCCCTGCATTGGCGATGGTCGTCAATCGGGCACCTCGGGCTCTCCCTCCATCCTGAACGCCTCGCCCGAGGCCGCCACGGGTGGTGGCCTGGCGGTCCTCAAGACCGGCGATCGTGTGCGCATCGACCTGAAGAAGCGCACCGCCAATATCCTCATTTCAAATGAAGAACTGGCCCAGCGACACGCCGATCTCAAGGCCAAGGGCGGTTACAAATTCCCCAAGAGCCAGACGCCCTGGCAAGAAATCCAGCGCGGCATCGTGGATGAACTGTCCAACGGCATGGTGCTCAAACCCGCGGTCAAGTACCAGAAAATTCACGCCACCTTTGGCGTGCCACGCGACAACCATTGAGCACAAACTGGGGTTGATGCAGCAGGCGTCACGCCCATCCCCTCGCACTGCATCAGAAAGCCGGGACCACGTGCCCGGCTTTTTTTCATGCTCGCATCTGTGCGTATCCTGTCCCACAGACGAGGGGACGCCTGCCCCCGATACTGGCACGCATGTATCAGGATCGCCACGACGCAGCCCTTCAACTCGCCAGCCGTTTGGGCGCCTACCGAGGGCAGCACCCCCTGGTGCTGGGCATTCCGCGTGGTGGTGTGCCCATGGCCCATTGCATCGCCAACGCGCTCGAGGGCGAGCTGGATGTCGTCATGGCGCGAAAAATGGCACACCCCTTGTTGCCGGAATATGCGATCGGCGCGGTGAATGAAGGTGGTTGGACGTACTACTCGCCCTTTGCCGACACGCTGATCCGTAGCCCTCTTGAGCTGGATGTTGAAAAACTGCGTCAACTTGACCTGATACGCCAACGCCGCGCGCAATACACCCCGACCAGAGAACCCCTGGAGATCAGAGGCCGGCTTGTCATCGTGGTGGACGATGGCGTGGCCACCGGTGCCACCATGGTGGCTGCACTGCAGGAGGTGCGGTCTCGCCTGCCCCGCAAGCTGGTCTGTGCGGTCCCGGTGGCGTCGCATGAGTCGCTTCGACAGATACGGCCTTGGGTGGATGAGTTGGTGTGCCTGCAAGCACCCGCCCAGCTGGAAGCCATCAGCCTGCATTACCGGCAGTTCGCACCCGTGAGCGACGCCGAGGTGGTGCGTTGCCTGCAAGCCTCGTGTCGTCCCGCACAGAAATCTCAGCAGAAGCCTCCACACGCACCTCAACAGGAACCTCCACAGGAACCTCAACATGAGCCCCAAACAACTCGCGTTTCATGATGATGCACGGCTGCGCATTCGCCGCGGTATCGACACATTGGCCGAGGCGGTGAAAGTGACCCTGGGTCCACGGGGTCGTACCGTCATCCTAGAGCGTGAATTCGGGGCCCCACAGATTGTGAACTCCGGCGTGCTGGTGGCCAAGTCGGTTGAATTGGAAGACCGGTTTGAGAACATCGGTGCTCAGCTGTTGCGCGAGGTGGCCGTGCGAACCAGTGACATGGCGGGAGATGGCACCACCACCGCCACCGTGCTGGGGCATATGATGATTCAGGAAGGCTTGCGCTATCTGGCGGGCGGCATGAATCCCATGGATCTCAAGCGCGGCATTGACAAGGCCATCCAGTGGGTGGTGGAGGAGCTCAAGCGCATGGCGCAGCCCTGCGCCACCAGCCAGGACATTGCGCATGTCGCCAGCATCTCGGCCAACAACGACCCGTCCATTGGCGAGTTGCTGGCGCAGGCCATCGAACAGGTGGGGCGCGAGGGCGCCATTTCGATTGAGGATGGCTCCGGACTGGTGAGCGTGCTGGAGGTGGTCGAGGGCCTGCAGTTTGACCGCGGCTTCCTCTCGCCTTATTTCATCAACCGCGCGGACCGTCAGGCGGTGGTGCTGGAAGATGCCTGGGTGCTGTTGTGCGAATACAAGCTGGCCTCGCTCAACGACTTGCTCCCCCTGCTGGAGGAAGTGGTCAAAAGCGGCCGTCCCTTGCTGGTCATCGCCGAGGATTTGGACACCGAAGTGCTCGCCGCCCTGGTGATCAACACGATGCGCGGTGCCTTGAAATTGTGTGCGGTCAAGGCGCCGGGATTTGGCGAAGCGCGCAAACAGCTGCTGGCCGACATGGCTGTGTTGCTGGGTGGGTCGGTGCTCAGTGAATTGACCGGCAAATCGGTCAACAAGGTGACGCTGACCGAACTGGGACGGGTCAAGCGCATCGAAATCACCAAGGACAACACCACCTTGATTGGCGGCGCGGGCGACCCCAAGGCCATCACCGAGCGGGTGGCGGCCCTGCGTCGCGAACGCGAGTCCTGCACCTCCGATTACGACCGAAACAAGCTCGACGAGCGAATGGCCAAACTCTCGGGGGGCGTGGCGCTCATCAAGGTGGGGGCGGCGACAGAGACCGAACTGAAAGAGCGCAAGATCCGGGTCGAGGACGCGTTGCATGCCACCCGTGCAGCGGTCGAGGAAGGCGTTGTGCCCGGCGGCGGCGTGGCCCTGCTGCGGGCGCGGCAAGTGCTGCGGGATCGACAGGGAGACACCCTGGATGAGACCTCAGGCATTCAATTGGTGGCCCGCGCTCTGGAAGAGCCCCTGCGCCGCATCGTGGGCAACGCAGGCGTTGAGCCCTCGGTGGTGCTGAACCATGTGGACGCTTCGCACGACGCTGCCTTTGGCTACAACGCCGCCCGCAATGTGTATGGCGACCTCATCAAGGCGGGTGTGATCGACCCGGTGAAGGTCACACGGCTGGCCTTGCAAAACGCAGCGTCCATCGCCAGCCTCATCTTGATGACCGACTGCGTCATCGTCTCACAACCCAGCAAAACAGAACCCCCAAGCCCGCCAGGGCTTGGTCTGGAGTCGATGTAGCTCAGGGTTCGTGACGCACCAGGTACAAGGCCGGCGGCGTGATGGCGGATTGGTGAACCTGGGTTCGTGCGGCCTCCCGCTCCACATTGACCCTTAGCAACCGGGACAGGTCGCCCACCTCCTGGGCAATCGCCTCAACCAGGTCATCAATGGAGATCAAGCCTGACAGACTGCCATCGGCATTGGCCACAAACAGGCGGCGAACCCCGTGCTGCAGCATGTGTGCAATGGCTTCTTGCAGCGTGGCGGTGATCGGCACCCCCACCAACTGCGGATGGCACAGACTGGCGGCGGTGCATTCGTCCACGGATTTGCCTTGTGCCAATGCGTCCACCACGATGTCCCGGTCGGTCAACACCCCAATGACATGGGCAGCGTCTTGCGGATCGGTGACGGCCAGCGCGCCCACATGGTGTTTGCGCATGACCTCCGCCGCTTTGCGGGCTGAGGCCTGACCCGCCACACACACAATTTCGCGGTGACACAAGGAAGCAAGCGACATGGATGATCTCCTGTAAAAAACCCGTGCCAGGCCGAATGCCACAGCACGGGGTGGAGGTCATCCTAGGCGGGGCTGAGGAGCTGGTCCGTGCGGCGACAGACCCATGCGCTCAGCCCCGGAACGGTGGTCAACGAACCACGGCGATGGTTTCGCGCTTGCCAGCCTTGTAGGTGAAGAGCGTCAAGGCGCCATTCTTGATGTCGCCTTTTTCATCGAACCCAATGGTGCCTGTGACGCCTTTGTAGCCCGTGGTTTTCGCCAGCGTTGGCAAATATTTGGCAGGGTCAGCGGAGTTGGACTTGACCATGGCCTCCACCATCACGTTCACCGCGTCGAACACATAGGGCGCGTACAGCTGCACATCGGTGTTGAAGCGCTTCTTGTAGCGAACCGCAAAGTCCTCCATGCCTTTCTTGAGCGCGCCATCCACGCCGCCCGCTTCCGCGCAGACCACTTGACCGTCGGCCATGGCGTCCCCGGCGAGCTTGGCCAGCTCTGCCGTGCAGATGCCGTCACCGCCCATGTACTTGGCCTGGATGCCCAGAGACTTCATCTGCTTGAGCATGGGGCCGGCCACGGCGTCCATGCCCCCGAAGAAGATGATGTCGGGCTTCTTGCCTTTGAGGGTGGTGAGAATGGGCATGAAATCGGTCGCTTTGTCGGAGGTGAATTCACGCCCGATCACCTTGCCGCCAGCGGCCTTCACCGCCTTTTCGAATTCGTCCGCCACTCCTTGTCCATAGGCCGTGCGGTCATCGATCACCGCAATGGCCTGACCTTTCAGGTCCTTGGTGGCATACCGACCCAGCAAGCCACCCAGGTGTACGTCATCGGCCACCACACGGAAGGCGGTCTTGTAGCCCTGGCGGGTGTACTTGGGGTTGGTGGCCGAGGGCGAAATCTGGGGAATGCCTGCATCGCTGTACAGCTTGGAGGCCGGGATGGTGGTGCCCGAGTTCAAGTGCCCGATCACCCCACTGACTTTCTGGTCGATGAGCTTTTGCGCAGCAGCCGTTCCCTGCTTGGGGTCGGCCGCATCGTCCTCGGCCAGCAACTCAAAGCGCACTTTCTTGCCTCCGATCGTCACGCCCTTGGCATTGAGCTCTTCGATCGCCAGCCGGGCGCCGTTTTCATTGTCCTTGCCCAGGTGGGCAATGGCACCACTGACCGGTCCCACATGACCGATCTTGATGACCTCTTGAGCCTGAACCAGCCCCACGCCCAGCATGAGGCCGGCACCCAACAGCGCTTTCAATTTCATCGTGAACTCCTGATAAAGAATGCAGTGAAGCAAATTATGCGGGTGAAGCGGCGGCCTGAGCCCCCGTGGGGACTTAGATAAATCCCTAGGTTGTCTCCGCCTTCAGCTTCAAATCGTGCCGGGTGATGGTGTAGCCCCGGTCGGCATAGTGTTTCCAGCGACCCCTGGCAGCCTGCCGATCGGCATCATCCAGGGTCACCACCTCGATCACCCGCTCGAAGGACTCGAACCCGGCTGGCACGGCTGCGCCCAGGTTCACCAGCACCTGGTGGTGGGTGTCCAGCAACTCGCGGGAGAGTGCATCGCACAGCACCACCCCAGAGGCGTGGACTTCCTGTGCCGGCGCTGGCCAGCAGCTGTGGGGAATGAACTCCAACGGTGCAAACGTCCAGAGCAAGCTGTCCAGGTGCGACAGGTCCTCGGGGGCCGTCACCACCACCACGCGCGCGCCTGCATGGGTGGCCTTGCGCAGCAAGCGGCAGGCGTAGGCCCACTTGTCGGGGGCATTGAAGTGAAACGCCACCTCGGTCATGGCATCAGGCTTTGGCGGTCTTGCGTTGGCGAACTGCAGGGCTTGCAGCATGGCCACCCGCTTTGGCCGGCACATGGAGCAGGTAGGACAGCAACAGGCCCACCGGTCGACCGGTTGACCCCTTGGCGCCGCCACTCTTCCAGGCGGTTCCGGCAATATCCAGATGGGCCCACGGTGCCTCTCCAGCAAAGCGCTGGAGGAATTTCGCGGCTGTCACCGAACCGGCTGAACGGTCGCCAACGTTGGCCACATCGGCGAAATTGGATTTCAGGCCCTCTGCGTATTCGTCGTCCAGGGGCATGCGCCAGCACGGATCGAAGGCCCGATCGCCCGCCTGCACCAGGGCCTGGGCGAGGTCATCGTCCGTGGCAAACAGACCGCTTCGGTGATGGCCCAGGGCAATCACACACGCGCCGGTGAGGGTGGCAATGTCAATCACCGCCTGGGGCTTGAAGCGTTTGGCATAGGTCAGCGCATCACACAAGATGAGGCGCCCTTCGGCGTCGGTGTTCAGGATCTCGATGGTTTGTCCCGACATGCTGGTGACCACGTCGCCGGGTTTGAGCGCACGGCCATCGGGCATGTTTTCGCAGGTCGGGATAAGCCCCACCACCGACACATCGGGCTGCAACTCGGCCAGGGCCTTGAAGGTGCCCAGCACGCTGGCTGCACCACACATGTCGAACTTCATTTCGTCCATGCCGGCGCCAGGCTTGAGCGAGATGCCACCGGTATCAAAGGTGATGCCCTTGCCCACCAGCACCACAGGCGCCTGGCGAGATGCACTGCCCTTTTTGCGGTACTGCAAGACGATGAAGCGCAGGCTCTCCTCGGAGCCCTGTGCCACGGCCATGAATGACCCCATGCCCAGTCGCTTGACCTCGGCTGGCCCCATCACCTCACACCGAATGCCAGGCTCGCGGCCCAGGGACTGGGCCACCTTGGCCAGGTGAGCCGGGGTGGCATGGTTGGCGGGGCGGTTGCCCCACTCGCGCGCCAAGGTCATGCCAGCCACGCGTGCGCAGCCTTCTTTGAACGCGGGTTTCGCGGCGGCCGTGTCAGCCACGCCCAGCACCACGGTTTTGAGCGCTGCGGCTTCGGCGCTGGGCTTGGTGGCGGTGTACACATAATTGCCATCCGCAACGGCTTGCACCGCCGCGGCCGACTGGCCCTCCTGGCCAGCGGGCAGCAACACGGTGGCGTGCTGGGCCTTGGATGCCTTGATAGCCGACGCTGCTGCAGCCAGGGCCTGGCGTAACTGCCGGGGCTGGCCATCGCCCGCCCCCACCAACAACAGCCGAGAGGCCCGAAAACCGGGCACTTTCCACATGGACAGGGTCTGGCCAGGTTTGGCCTGGAAATCGCCCGACCGATGGGCCTGCACCAGGAGTGTGCCCAACGGGTCGGAGGCCGTCTTGGGCAGATCCGTCACCAACACGGTCAGGATGTCGGTGACGTGCTGGGCTGCACGCTGGCTGGGCAGGGACTTCAGTTCAAAGTTCATAATGGCGGTTTTCCTTCATTGGCGATGTTATTCCATTCCTCCCTGCGACAGGAACTGGCCCGTAGCCTGGCGGCGACCGTGCTGGTGCTGCTCACCATCGTGATGACGATGATGCTGATCCGCACCCTGGGCCTGGCCTCGCAGGGCAACGTCAACCCCTCCGAAGTGGGGCTGGTGCTGGGCTACACCATGCTGGGGCATCTGCCCACCTTGCTCACCATGAGCCTGTTCATGTCCATGGTCTGGACCTTTTCTCGCATGTTCCGAGACAGCGAGATGATCATCTGGCTCACCAGCGGTCGCAGTCTCCTGTCTTTTCTGCGGCCCATGCTGCAATTTGCCTGGCCTATTCTGTTGCTGGTGCTGTGCATGACCGTGTGGGTCTGGCCCTGGTCAAACCAGCAAATCCAGCAACTGAAAGACCGCTTCGAACAGCGCGGCGACCTGGAGCGGGTGTCACCCGGTGAGTTTCAAGAATCGGCCAATGGACAACGGGTGTTTTTCATCGACAAAAACCAGGTGCGAGACAAAGAGGGGCACAACGTGTTCGTGGCAGCCAACACGCCCAACGGGCAGACGGTGACCTCGGCGCAAACCGGTCGTGTCGAAACGCTCTCCGATGTGCGCTACCTGATGCTGATGGAGGGGCAACGGCTGGAAATCCGCCGTGACGATCAGCGCCTGCGCATCAGCGAGTTCAAGCAATACGGTTCCCAGGTGGGCTCGCAGCAGGTTGTCACCGTCACGCCCGTGCCCAAGTCGATCAGCTCGTGGCAACTGGTGCTACAGCCCACGGCGGATCACCTGGCCGAACTGGCCTGGCGCATCGGGCTGGGCTTGGCGGGGTTCAACATGGTGTTGATTGCGCTGGCCATGGCCCGCATCAACCCTCGCGGCGCGCGCAACGGCCACCTCATCACAGCGTTCTTCACCTTCATCGTGTACTACAACCTCATCAACCTGGGGCAAAGCTGGATCTCGGCAGGTCGCATCAGCTTTGGCGCGCTGCTGTTGCTGCTGCATGGGGGGGCCTTTGCCATCGCACTGGGCTTGTTGTGGGTGCGGGATCGGCAATGGTCGGTCAGCGCCTGGTGGCCGCGCTCAGCCAGCCCTGCCCCCGCGAATGGAGGCGCCGCATGAGCATCTTGCGTCGGCTGATTTACGGCGAGGTGCTGCTCACCGTGGGGTTTGTCTGCCTGGTGTTCCTCGGCCTGTTTTTCTTTTTCGACCTGATCGATGAACTGCAGTGGGTGGGCAAGGGCCGCAGCGGCGGCTACCAGGTGACCCACGTTCTCACGTATGTCTCGCTCATGGTTCCCAGCCACATTTACGAAGTGCTGCCCATCGCGGTGCTGATTGGCACCATCGCGGTGATGGCCCGGTTGGCGCAAAGCTCGGAGTTCACCATCTTGCGCACCAGCGGTCTGGGCCCTGTGCAAGCCCTGCGCACCTTGAGTGGCTTGGGTCTCTTTTTTGTGCTCCTCACCTTTGTGGTGGGGGACTACCTGTCCCCCTGGGCCGATCGCCAGGGGCAACTGCTCAAGGCACGACACCTGCAACAAATCACCGTCGGTCAAACCGGCGCCTGGCTGCGTGAAAAGCAACCGGACACTCTCCGCTCGGTGAACATTCAGTCGCTCAGCCCGGATGGCGACATGAAAGGGATCCGGATTTTTGAATTCGACCGCCAGGGCATGCTCTTGTCCTTCACGCAGGCCGCACAAGGCACATTCGCCGAGGACGAGGACGCCTGGTTGCTGTCGGACGTGAACCGTGACGAATTCAGCGTGCGCAACGGTCAGCGAACCGAGTTGCGACGCGCACACCTCGACCGTCTGGTGTGGGCCAGCGGCATTACCCAGGACATGGTGTCGGTGGCGTTGCTCAAGCCCTCACGCATGGGCACGATCGATTTGTTCGAGTACATCCGGCACCTGGAAGACAACGCCCAGACGGCACAACGCTATGAAATCGAGTTCTGGAAAAAAGTGTTTTACCCCATCAGCTGCCTGGTGATGGTGGTGCTGGCCCTGCCCTTTGCTTACCTGCATTTTCGAAGCGGCAACATTGCCACGTATGTGTTTGTGGGCGTGCTGATCGGCATCAGTTTCTTCCTGCTCAACAACGTCTTTGGCTACATCGGCAACCTGAGCCAGTGGGCGCCCTGGCTGGCTGCCGCTGCGCCTGGCATCATCTACAGCCTGGTCTCACTGGCCGCCTTTGGCTGGTTGGTACTGAAACAATGAAGGGCCCTCTCCCCACCATGAACACCCCTTCAACAGTCCCCACCCCCACCGCGCTTGTCCTGATCGGACACGGTTCGCGGGACCCGCTCTGGCGTGTCCCGATCGAAACCCTGGCGGAACGCGTGTCACAGCGCTCCCCCGCCATGGCCGTGCGGTGCGCCTACCTGGAGTGGGCCAGCCCCGATGTCCAAGCAGCCGTCGAGGCACTGGTGTCTCAAGGGCATGCACGCATCCGGTTGATGCCGCTCTTTTTCGGCATGGGCAAGCACGCTCGGGAAGACATGCCGGCCTTGGTTCAGGCACTGCGCGAGCAGCATCCCGGCCTCGAACTGCAGGTCATGCCCTCTGCCGGCGAGATGTCCGAAGTGCTCGATCTGCTGGCTGGCCTGGCGCTTCAGGACCTGTGAGGCAATCACGCGAGATACCCTGGCTATTTTCTGAATTGGCATAATAACGAGACTTCTTATGGATTTTCGTTATGAACCTTCATCAATTCAGATTCGTCCAGGAAGCCGCACGCCGCAACCTCAACCTCACCGAAGCCGCCAAGGCCTTGCACACCTCGCAGCCTGGGGTCTCCAAAGCCATCATTGAACTCGAGGGTGAGCTCGGCATCGACATCTTCACCCGCCACGGCAAGCGCCTCAAGCGCATCACCGAGCCGGGACAGCAGGTGCTGCGCAGCATCGAGGTGATCCTGCGCGAGGTCAACAACCTCAAGCGCATTGGTGAACAGTTCAGTGCCCAGGACAGTGGCACCCTGTCCATCGCCACCACACACACCCAGGCGCGCTATGTGCTGCCCGTGCCGGTGGCCAAGTTGCGAGCGACCTATCCCAAGGTGAACATCAGTTTGCACCAGGGGGCTCCCGATCAGGTGGCCCGCATGGTGATGGACGAGGTGGCGGAAATCGGTATCGCCACCGAGTCCCTGTCGGACTATCCTGAACTGGTCACCCTGCCCTGCTACGAATGGGAGCACGTGCTGGTATTACCCCGCGACCACCCGTTGACGCGCAAGACCCGCATCAGCCTGGACGATCTCGCCGAGGAACCCCTGATCACCTACCACCCCTCGTTCACGGGACGCACGCGCATCGACAACGCTTTTGCAGCCAGGCAACTCACGCCCCGCATCGCCCTCGAGGCCATTGACTCCGACGTGATCAAAACCTATGTGGGTCTGGGTATGGGGGTGGGCATTGTGGCCGAGATGGCGGTGCGTGAGCAACTCGACCCGTCCTTGGTGGTGGTTCCTGCCGGTTACTTGTTTGGCCACAACACGGCACGTGTCGCGTTCAAGCGCAATGCCTATTTGCGCCACTTTGTCCTGGACTTTGCCGGCATGTTGAGTGAACGACTGGATCAGCGCATCATCCACCGTGCTCTGGAGGGGAAACCCACCGACTTCGGGCTGTGAGCACCTAAGCCGACGTGCCTGAGCGTGGTTGCAACGCGTCCTGGCGTCCCTACTGCTGCAACAAGGCCCAAGCCTTGTCCAGCCGTTTGACACTCACCGGTTGCGGCGTGCGCAATTCCTGGGCAAAAAAGCTCACCCGCAGCTCCTCCAGCAACCAACGGTATTCACGGCTGCGCTCGTCCATCACCCCTTTGCGCTCGGCCACCAAACGCCAGTAGCGCTGGTCGAGCGGTTTCAGCTCGACGCGTTTGGCCACATCGCGGGCCGGATCGGCTCGCAGTTTGTCCAGACGCAACTGCATGGCTTTGAGGTAGCGCGGGAAGTGTTGCAACTGCGGATAAGGGGTATCGACCAGGAACCGTTTGCCCACCAGGCGCTGAAGTTGTTGCTGCAGTTCCTCGACCACCTCGGGATGGCCCTTGGTGTCCTTGAGCTTGCGTTGCACCTGGGCAAACTCGCTCAGCACGGTACCGCACAGGCGCGCCACCTCCTGCGCGATCAGATTCAGACGACCGCGGCCCTCCTGTAAGCGTTGCTGAAAGGACGCGTCGCTGTCGGGCAAGGGGTCCAGGAGGAAGGCTCGGTCCAACGACAGATCGATCAGCTGGGCCAGCAGTTCATCGCTCGACCCACCACCCGACCCGTCGGGTCGCTTGCCCACCTGCAGGTAGGTCATCACCATGGCTTGCAGACCCGGAATGTTTTTTTCCAGGTATTTGAGCGCGTCACGGATGTGCAGCGCAAAGAGACGGCGCAACCCGCCCCGGTGTCGGGCCGCTGCCAGGTCGGGTTCATCGAACACCTCAATGGTGACAGCGTCCTGTTGATCCACCAGGGCAGGAAACCCCACCAGGGTTTGCGAACCTTTGCGAATCTCCATCAACTCGGGAAGCTCGCCAAAGGACCACCGGGTGTAACGCTGGTCGAATGGAGGCGGTGAAGAGGGTGTGGAGGGCGAGGCCTCGTTGGCTATCGCCTTCTGACCTGCCGAGGGCGTTACACCGCGTTGGGTCGTGGGTGCAGTGGGGGTGGAAGCGTTGCGTTGCGGTGCTGACTGCACCGACGAATCCGCTGGCGCGGGGACAGGCGCGGCCGGCGACGCGCGCAAGGCTGCCAGCGCTTGAAAGGCGCCGCGGGCCTGAGACCCCCACTGCGCCTTCAGCGCGCCCAGGTTGCGGCCTTGCGCCAACTGGCGGCCGTGCTCATCCACCACACGGATGTTCATGAACAGGTGCGGTGACACCATGTCCGCCTTGAAGTCGGTGCGCTTGATGTCGAGTTGCACCCGCGCTTTCACATGTGTTTGCAAAGCTTCAAACAAGGACCCGTGTGCAAACACCTCCGGCACACTCAAGGCCTGCGCCAATTGCGTCGCACTCTCGGGCAAGGGCACCAGGCGGGCCCGCGGCTTTTGCGGCAGGCTTTTGAGCAAGGCCTGGATTTTGTCCTTGAGCATGCCAGGCACCAGCCACTCGGTTCGTTCTTCGTTCACCTGGTTGAGGACAAAAAGCGGAACGGTGACGGTCAAGCCAGCCCGCGCATCACCCGGCTCGTGAAGGTATTGAGCGGCGCAATCGACCCCGCCTAGACGCACCATCTTGGGAAAGGCCTCGGTGGTGACCCCAGCTGCCTCATGGCGCATCAACTCGGCTTGCGTGAGCGTGAGGGGCGCCGCCTGCCCCGGCGCCGCCTCGCGACTCGCTTGACGGTACCAGCGCTCCACCGTCTTGCCGTTGCAAACGTCCGCAGGCAACTGTTGGTCGTAAAAGGCATAGATCAGGGCCTCGTCCACGAGCACGTCCTGACGCCGTGACTTGTGCTCCAGGTCCATGACCTTGCGGATTTGCTTGCGGTTAGCCGCCAGGAAGGGCAACTCGGTGTCCCACTGCCCGTCGACCA
>JACCDO010228393.1_pt1 | contig 22534 bp, 61 predicted proteins | sample 7446101 | NCBI WGS metagenome assembly JACCDO01 (sample SAMN15323440, study PRJNA562643) | freshwater metagenome | isolation source: river surface water | place: USA:Blue River Watershed | collected 2017-08-16
AACTGAAGAAACAGTAACTGAAGGTAAGGAACCACTATTAGTATATGGCAATAAACGAAAGAAGACAAGAGAACAGAGTTCTGTCTAACCGCGAAATTCGCGCCCGCGAAGTTCGACTAATCAACTCCGATGGTAGTAACTTAGGCGTGCTACCCTATTTTAAAGCTCTTAATCTAGCATCAGACCAAGAACTGGATCTTATCTTAATTAATGGTAATACAAACCCACCTGTTTGCAAAATAGGAGACGTTGGTAAGTATAAGTATGATATGCAAAAGCGCCAAAAGGAGCTCGATAAAAAGAGCAGGGAAAGCAGAATTGAAATCAAAGAAGTTCAGCTTCGGCCTGGTATCGACAAACACGACTTGGATGTGAAAATTAAACACATCAAAGAATGGTTAACTGAAGGCGATAAAGTAAAAATTGTCATTAAATTTAGAGGTAGAGAAATGGCTAATACTGGACAGGGATTAACTATCATTGATAATATCTTAACCGAAGTGCCTAGTGCTAAGTTAGAGGGTAACAGCGAACTTCAGGGAAATAGAATGACAGCAACATTATTTCAAGGTAAGACAAAATGAGCAAGAAACAAGGACCACTAATGGGAAGCACAGTTATTGTGCAAAACGATAACTGGGAAAAAGCCCTAAGACTTTTTAAGAAGAAAATTACCGAAAGCGGTAAACTTATGGAACTCAAAGAAAAAGAGTTTTATGAGAAGCCTAGCGTTACAAAACGTAAAACAAAAAATCAACAAGCACGTCGAGCACAGCGCAAACGTGAAGCAGAAGCATTACCTAAAAAATTATATTAAAATGAATCCTGACGATATAAAAGCTACGCCATTTGTTTGGGAAACAGACAACATGGGAACAGGTATTATCGCACAAGAAGTAACATCTATTAATTTGAGTGATATCAGTGATATCAATTTATCAACATTAGATACGATTACTCTAACACCAGCTCAACCAACTATTACTATTGCATCGGGTGCTGTTGGCACTAGTAGTTATAATTGGAACACTGGTTCTAGTGTAAGTTTCACTGATCCCTACGAGGAAATGGAAAAACGATTAAAAGCACTGGAAGATATTATAGCCGAAGAAAAAGCAATCAGGGATCAATGTCCAGCAGTTAAAACAGCCTACGATGAATATAGATTGCTTTTAGTTTTGGCGAAACGCACTCCTGGCGACTCGTTGACAGACGAATGAAATTAGCGTATAAATATACATATACAACGCCAATAGGGTTGTATATCGGGCAAGTAGCCCAAAACGTTCTTGCTTATTAAAGGAGAAAATTATGAACGCATTAACACGATTTGACACAACAGCTCTAAATCAACTAAACAGAGCACTTGTTGGTTTTGACCGCTTATTTACTGAGCGTCTTGCACAAAATCAACCTTATCCACCTTACAACATTATCAAGAAAGATGACAACAACTACGAGATTGAAATCGCAGTTGCTGGATTTACTCTTGAAGAAATTGATGTTGAAGTCAATCAAAATGTCCTAACAATTTCTGGTCAGCGTAAGCGCGAAGAAGATGCAGATGTAGAATACTTACATCGCGGACTTGCTTATCGTAGCTTTGAAAAGAGCCTGACTCTTGCAGAGCACATGGAAGTAGGAACAGCATCTATTAGAGATGGCGTTTTACGAATTGCTATCACTAGAATTGTTCCTGAGGCGTTAAAACCACGCAAAGTTCAAGTTGTCGGTTACGATAACTAATACTTTGATCTTGGGGAGTATTTGCTCCCCAAGATAAATACTTTTGAAAGACAGAAAATGAGCGTAATGGCAGAAACCAGTCAATCCACTAAACAAGATGTGGTCATTAAAAGACCAAGTATGTATAAAGTTATCTTTAACAATGATGACGCTACTCCAGCTGACTTTGTTAAAGAGTTACTAAAATTAATTTTCCACCATAACGACGAACGTGCCGAAAATATTACCATGGAAATACACGAACAAGGTAAAGGCATTGCAGGAATCTATACATTCGAAATAGCCGAACAAAAGCATAATGAAGCTACTCATATTGCTAGAACAAACGGCCACCCCTTAAACATTAATCTAGAATCAGAATAATGGACTCAAAAATCCAAGAAACACTGGACATTCTCCAGGAAGAATGTGCCGAGGTAATTGTTGAAGTTAGCAAATGCCGCAGATTTGGCCTGAACAGCACACACTATAAAACAGGCCAGACTCATTCAACTATGCTAGAAAACGAAATCGGTGACGTTTTAGCAATGGTTGATATCTTAATTAATCAGGGCATAGTTTCAGAACAACGTCTAGCAGAAGCAAAAACTGCCAAAACTGAAAAGCTCAAGCAGTGGTCCAATATATTCAAGTAACTATATAATTTGTTGCAACGCAACATAAATACTCAGTAGAAACACTAATATGGTTTCTACTTAGACCCAAGACAAAATCAAGGAGAATTTATGTTGTTAGCATTCTTACAAAGAATATTTAAATTTGACACTAGAACAGATCTAGAGCGTTATGTAACCAGTAAATATCCGCAATCTGCGGCTGATGTAGATCATTTAATGAAGCAATGGTCCTACAAAAATCAAGGAGGCTGGTTATGATTAAGAATATTTTAAAATACATTTGGGATGTGTTAGTTGAACTCGGCGAAGCAAAGCAAGAACGTATGCGCCAAAATAATTACAAAATGTGGTATTAAATCATGCACTTAGTTCGCAGAGTATTGCCACACGAGTATAAAAAATATCGAAAGCATTTAAAATCTTTGGATGCTGAAAGTAGGGTATTAAGATTCGGCTTTCCTGTTACAGACGAAGTAATTGATAATTTCTGTAGCGATATAGAAAAGAATAAAGACGATCATGTTCTATTTTGCGTTGAAGATAATAATTTAAACTTTATCGGCATTGGCCATGTTGCAACTAAAGGTTCAATGGAACTAGCGTTTAGCGTTCATCAGGACTATCGTAAAAAAGGCATAGGTAGTGCCCTAATGGCTAGAACAGTAAGTTATTGTAGAACACATAATTTATTAACCGGTCAAATGGTTTGCCTTAGCACAAATACAGCTATCAAACGACTCTGTATTAAGCACGGCATTACGATGGAAACAGATCGCACAGAAACGTTTGGACATATCCATTTAGATCCACCCAAAATTAATACGTTTTTAGACGAGCAAACTCTGGCCACTGCGGCTGCTACTGACTATTTCATTAAACGAGCAGTTAATTTTTGGACTGTTAGCCCCAATTAAACGCATACTATTGATTTCGTGTTATACTACTAAATATGAAAGTAGCAGGAGGTCAATTATGTCCAAAGCCAAACGTAATATAGAAAATACCAAACTATTTAGAATGGTACAAAAGTTTGATGAATTTGACTGCAAATTCAGGCCTACTATTGCTGACTGTCGCGAATTGTTTCGCAACATAAACAAACAAGTTTTTAACAATGAACTTAAAATGCCAGCGTTCAGACTTGTATACTCTGGAGCATTCTGGGGCGAATGCACAGGCAATCTAGACGACTATTCCAAATGCACGATAAAAATGAATAAAAGCTTCTTGTCTAAGAGGCTTTTTGTTTATACAATGGCACACGAAATGGTCCACCAATGGGAATGGTTGAACTATGGAGACATGACCCATGGCCCTAAATTTTTTATTTGGAAAGAAGAACTATCGAAGTTCGGTATCACACTGAGTAGAAAATACAGAATCAAACACTATAAATTAACCTAAGAGGAAAACATGATCCTAGGAATAGGCACAGACATTACAAACGTAGATAGATTTATCAATAGCCAACAGCACATGGAGCGAATGGCAAATAGAATTTTAACAGACCACGAACTAAAAGAGTTTAATAACCTAAAAGAAAATCATGGCAGGTACCTTGCAAAAAAATGGGCCGCAAAAGAAGCAGTGAGCAAGGCATTTGGCACAGGCATTGCCGGCGACACTAAATTTAAAAGTATCGAAATACGTCACGATTATAATGGCAAGCCCGTCGTTATATTTTGGAATAAACTAAAAGACAACGCAGAGACTCTAAGGTTACGCTGTCATTTAAGTATAAGTGACGAAGCAGATACTGTGGTAGCATACACAGTTATCGAGTATCCGGGTTAATTGACACTAATTCAAAATATTGTTAATATAGTCTTTTAACAAGGAGAGGCTATGTTAGCAATTACTAACTATGTAAACAAGTATAGTTCCACTTCTAAATCCAAAGCTATTGTGCCTTATGACAAAGTAAGAGCCACAGAAAAATGGATAGAGTATGCTTTAGACATTGTAGACATGCAAGCGGCTCTTATGCTTACAAAAAACTTAAATGAAAAATTTAAGTTAATGGAAGCCCTGGAAGTTGCAGAGCGTAAAAAAGCCTATATGTATAAACACAAAAATTTTGATGTCAATCGAGCTTTACACATTTTTAGCAAAGTGCGAGACCTGCCTAAAAAATAAATTGACACAAATTGGCTTATAGTATATACTATGGCTAAATGGGGGACTAGCAGAAAACAGACCCACTGCTCAGTTTTAAACGACAAATTACTGCGCCCCTTCGTTAGTAAGCACTAACTAATACTAAAGTATTAGGTAGTATTTTGTCCAATTATTGACACAAATTGGGTTTTATCATATAATAATACTATGATGAAACGTAAAGCACGAAACGACCGCAATCACGCAATTTACACTATCACTAACATTGTGACAGGTGAGTTTTACATTGGCGTGACTGTATGCTCCGGCAACGTCCGCAAAGCACTCAAAGTTCGTATCCAAAAGCACATTCGTCGTGCCCTTACTGAAAACAAAGACTGGGCACTTTGCCAAAACATCCGTGAACACGGTGTTGATGCTTTTACATACGGCCTAGTGGAAGTTGTTCGTGGCAAGGCAGATGCCCATGCACGTGAGCGTGAATTGACAAAAGAATTTAACCCTTCCCTTAACACACTGTAAGGAGGTCCTATGACTGTTACTGTAGCAAAATTCAAAAATCAACTTTTCGAAGTTGTGAAGGTTGCTGACCAAGTTCAGTTTAGCGAAGACCGCGGATGGGTCCTTGTGACACCCGACGTCGGAGCACCCGAACGCAAGAAAATGACATTCAAGTGGATGCCTGCTAGCACTCCATTTGAGTGGGTCCGCACCTTTACGTTCTAAATTGACACAAATTGGTTTAGAACGTATAATACACTTATCGTTAAACAAAAAGGAGTTTACAAATGGCTACTCGTTCTACTATTGCACTCGAATTTGCAGACGGCACCGTTCAGCAAGTTTATTGCCACTGGGATGGCTACTTGGAGCACAACGGTGCTATCTTGTTTGAGCACTATGCCGATCCGTTCAAACTGCGCGATTTGATTGATATGGGCGATGTTAGTTCGCTGGGCCGTGTAGTTGGCGAGAAGCATCCCTTCAGCCCGCACGAAAGTGCAGATGCTAAGGCCGCTTATGACATTGCTATGGATGCAGGTTACACTACATTTTATGGTCGTGACCGTAGCGAAGACGGTGTGAGTGCTCGTAAGTTTGTTAACTTCGAAGACTACAAGGCTAACCACCAGTATGAAGAATACGAATACATTCTTCGTCCTGACGGTAACTGGTATGTGTCTCAATATGGTCGTCCTTATGTTTTGCTCAGCAAGGCTCTGCAGACTGTTAAGGAGGCTGCATAATGGGTGCAATTAAAGATTTAGCATACGACATTGAGTCGTTGTATATTGAAGGTTTCGGTGCAAAGAACATTGCAAAGCAATTAGGTTGCCCGCAAGAAATGGTAGAAGATTGGATCAAGGAGAATGGACTAGGTTCGTTTTCCTTGCAGGACGAATTTAGTCCGTTTGTAACTGTTAACTCTTAAAATGGAATTCTCTAAGCGTTATAATGAAGAAGGTCAAGTTGCGGTGCTAATCAGCCCCGGCTTCGGTGCCGGCTGGAGCACGTGGGCAGATTCTTCAATTGAAGAAGCCGTGTTGTTTGACAGCCGGCTTGTTGATGCAGTCTTGGCTAAAATGCCTGCTGATCAATTTGTTGACCTTTGCGAGAGCTTGGGTTATGACAACTATAAAGGCGGCGCAGAAGATTTAGTAGTAGAGTGGCTTGACGTAGGCACTCGTTTTACTGTAGAAGAATATGATGGTAGCGAAAGCCTACGCACATTCAGTGATTTGTGCTATGTGGCATAAGGAATAAAAATGGCAGGATATCAAGCAGTGTTGGAACTTCGCCGGTTGGAAGCAGACTTGGACTCTATGGGTCTTATGCTTTGCAACCCTAAGAACGGTAGTTGGAGTAGCGATAATTTCAGCGACCGTGCTGGCGTTAAACCTAAGGATGCAGATAGCTTGCCGATTTATAATCGTGATGCTGAACTATTCACAGGTTCGCTAGAACAAATCCGCACCTGGCTTGTTGGTGCTAAGTGGGCACGTGAATATGACATGATGCTTCGTCTAAGCGACGAAAAGAAGCGCACCAAGAAAGAAGACGAATACCGTCATCGTGAAATGTTGCGTAACTTGTCTAAGGACTATACTGAAAAAAAGGAAACAGTAAAATGAATGATGAGAATCCTAAAGACCCTCTTGAGATGACTGCTGAAGAGCGCAAGAAAATTGAAATCAGGTTTGCTCCTGGTTGCTTTGATAACTTCGAAGGCACACAAGAAGAACTAGACAAGTTAATGTCTGACATCCAAGGCATGATTGAATCTGGAGAGCTTTTTGAAAAAGCTCGTCCGGTGGATATCGACGACATGGACGAAGAAGAATTGGCTAAACTTGCTTCTGCTATGCTTAGTGAAGAAGAACTAGAGGAATTGTTTAAAGAAGGTATGCCCGATGTTCGCGGCAAAAGGAATCTACAATGAACAGCAGATTTTTAGCTATGTGGGACTGCGATGGTCTCGAGACCATGTTTGATATTACAGGCATGGAACACGATGCTATGATTGCAGGCCTCAAGGACGAAGCATTTAAGACCCCGTTTAATCTCAGTATGATGATTATGCGAGCACGTTTTAATACGCAACGTAGTTATGAAATTTATACCTTCGAAGTTGAAGGTGAACTTTCATTGAAAGAAATGATTCAAATGTTCAACAATAGTCCGCAGTATTTTGCAGAACTTATCCGAGAGAAGGGTAATAAAATTCACAGCGACTATAGCCCACGTAGAAAGGTGATTGCATAATGCCAACAGTATATACAGAAGTTGAAGTAGACGTCGGTTTAGAAGATTTCGATGACGAGGACCTTATCGAGGAACTTGAGAGTCGAGGAAAAGGTTTCGAGATCGCTAGCCGCAACGGAACTGAAATTGTTAGATTGATTTATGAAAAGCGTAGACTTGGACAAGATTACCAACATGAACTAGATGAACTAATTTACATGGCTATAGGAAAAATTCTATAATGCACAACCTTCCTCGAGTTAGAATTCCTTGCGGTGCTTCGGCATCATTTGACGAATCTAGCGGCATTAGTTATCGTTGTGAAGATTGCGGCGCCGTTGTTGGCAGTATCGGACAACCTAACCGGTGTAAAGAGGAAGCTAAAAAATACGATTTAATAGAAGCCTTAGGTGGCAAAGGATGGAGATATGATGAACACATTATCGATTAAGTTAATTTCTTTTTTAAGTTTAAGTTTCTTTTCAGTAACGGTTTTATCTCAGCCGAGCCCACCGGTACCTTCACCGGCTACTGTTTATAGGAATATAGAAAATCTTGCGATTAAAAATCAAGTTGCAAGTTCTACAAAACCAGTTACTTTAGTTAGAAAAGATCCTACTGAAAAACAAAAAACATTAGCAAACAATCATTTATCTCTACCTGGTAATATTGCCCTTATGTTAATTGACAAAGGCGAGGTTGTGTTTGAAGGCTATCAAAAAGGTCCCACAGAAGTTAATAGGTTGGTTAGCTTTTCTATGGGCAAATCAATTATGTCTCTTGTAGTAGGTGAAGCATATTGCGACAATAAAATTACCAGCCTGGACGATCCTGCTGAGAAATATGCACCAGAATTAAAAGGAAAGCATATCGGAAAAGCATCTATTAGGCAATTACTTACTATGAGTAGTGGCGCAAAAATTCCAAGCAGCCACCACGGCCAACCTTATTATATGGCCACACACAATCTTTTAATGCGTAGCGATTCGATGAAAAACATTATTGCCAAGCATGACAACGATGACAATAAATCATTCCTTGGAAATGCCTGGGGATATAGTAACATGGATACTGATGCTCTTTATTTTGTCGTAAAAGGTGCAACGAATAACGGCTTTGCAGATTTTTATAAAACCAATTTGGTAGAAAAAGCTGGCCTAAAAGATACAACCTATTGGGGTTTGGATGCAGACGGCAACGAGATCACTCATTCCTTTTACTTTGCCACTCTGCAAGATTGGGCTCGGATAGGTCTTTATATTAGGGATCACATTAAAAATAAACAGCAAACTTGTATGGGCAAGTATATCACCGAAGCAACGTCTAGGCAAGTAAATGCCAAAAGCCCGGAGTTTGCAAACTACGGCTACCAATTCTTCGTTAATAACAAGACAACTTCTTTAAACGATTTTTGGATGGTAGGTTTCGGTGGTCAACGTATTGGTTTCGATATGGAGAAGGATAAAATTATTTTGAACTTTTCTTGGCAACCAAATCCTGAAAATTCACACTTCTTGCTAAAACAATTTTAAATTGGCATAAATTAATTTCTTTGCTATAATGCTACTATGACATGAAATATGTAGAGGCAGTATGGCAAAAGTTAAAATTGTTAAATTAAACAGACGGTATAAACTGTATAAAGAAAACGGATGCACCCATGCTATTCGATTTGATGGCTGGAATTCCGAAGCTGGCAAAGTAGAAAGTTTCTTTCGTGAAAGATACGGTAGTGAATATGCTTATAACACTTACGGGGCATGGAAGACACACTGGGGCAAGTCAACCGGGCCTGGACCTCGCCCATACTATGTTGGCGTCAAAGATGAACAAATGATTTTTATGGCCAAGTTGGCCGGAGTAGTATAAGGAGATTGACATGAGTCAAATTCTAGTTTGGAAATGTGATCAGACAGGTAAACTGTTTGAGGATCAAACAAAATACAAAAGCCACCTGCGTAAGCTGGCTCGCGAGCGTAACACCAAGCGTAAGCTGATGGTTGCCGAAGCAGTTGCTGATCAAAAGTGGAACGAACTCTACGAGTGCGAACAAACTATTGAACAGTGGCGTGACATGGTTATTGCTAACCAAGACATGTTCTGGGCAGAAGCCGCTAAGAGCGATCCTTACGACTGGAAGTATGTTGGTAAGACACACAGCCGTGGTAAGAACGGTGTTGTTTGCCCAGTCCCTCGTCTACTGGAGTTCACTGAATTCAGCGTTCGTTGGAATCCGCAGGTTAGCAACAGCCATAGTTGTCCACACAATGGTGTTACCAATTGGGGCGGCAAAGAACAAATCGACGGTCAGCCTGCACCTCGAAGCTACCCAGGTTGGAGTGGCCGTGCTGAGTGGATTGTTGCTTGGCCTAAAGAATGGGACGGTGTCTACTTAGGCGGTGATCTGTTCAAAGGCTTGTTTGGTCATGGTGGCCGTCAACGTGCTCACACAGGCACAGGTGGTGGAGGTGGTATGCGTTGGAGCGAAAAGCACAAGTGCTATGTTCAGAGCTTTGGTTACGACTTCCGTATGTATGCCGCGGACTGGCCTGGTATGGCTCGTGCCGAAGGCATGAAGCAGTTCAAAGAAGTTCTTGCTGGCATCCGTGAACGTGTTGACTACAGCCCGGAGGTTGCATGAGTAATGACAAGGCCTTTTTTGGCACAATACTTGCCATGATGGCCTTGTTCTTTGGCTACCCTGTAGCGGCATTCTTTATCTTTTTAATTGCGGTGATGTAATGACTTATATTCTTGTTATTTGGACTATTGTTGGTGCCCATGCTCATGGTTACGCCGCATATCAAAAACTTCATCAGGATTGGCGGCCTATTGGCGAATTCCATAATGCTCCCGATACAGGCAAGAATGCTCAACAAATGTGTGAAGAAGCCGCAAGGCAACTTGCACTTAAAGCTGACGCTTATCGTTGCGTGAGGTCTAAATGAGTCTAACTTATTATAAAATCCGTAGTAAAAAGGATCCTGAACTATTTCGCAAAGCAGACGGCACTTGGAACAAATCGGGCAAAGTCTATGATACTCTAGGGAAACTTCGCACTACAATTACATTGAATATGAACAGCTACAGTGAATACGTTCGTGAAAAAGTTAAGGACTGGGAAATTGTAGAATACGAAGTTCGTATCAAAGAAGTTAAGCATTTGGCAGATGTAATAGATCCAAAGAAAATTTTTGAATTGTTAGGAAAGTAAATGATTAGACTACACCTTACTATAGAAAATCCATGGAGCGATAAGTTTGATCCTGGTTATTTCTTTGGCGGCAAAATTACAAAAAACAAATGCTGGGAATTTCAGGCCTATCGTAGCAACACTATAATTGAAGGCACCGTTGAACTTACTCATAGGCAAGACCATGCAGGCCTAAGACTTGAGTTTGGTCTTCTTAGTCTTAGTTTTGTTTTTCAAATCTACGATAGCAGGCATTGGAATTACGATAAGAAACAGTGGGAAATTTATAAAGACTGATATGCAAACCACTAAGAAAAAAATACTTATATTAGGTGATAGTTTTGCAGATCCTAACGACGGAAACATTACACCGGATTTTGTATGTTACTACCACGAACTAGCAAAGAATTATAATATTACTAATTTTGGTTTAGCCAGTAGTAACCTTCCGCATTCTTACAGGTTGTATCAAATTCATAAGGCTGACTATGACAAAGTTATTGTAATGGTAACAGCCCCGGGCAGAATAAAGTTACCTGAAATTGGTAAATTGCTTCTTAACGAAGTAAACGACTATCATCGAAAAACAGAATTTTTACCCAACTTGTGGACAGTGCAAGGCTTAAAAAAGCAAAATCAATTCAATACAACATCTGCTCAAAAGATATTATCGGCCGCCGAAGACTATTTCATTTATCTTTCTAATGAAGAAGATAATATGCTTTGCCAAGATCTTATGTTAGAAAAGATGAAAGATGAAAACACATTGTTAATTCCTTGCTTTAAAGAAAGTTGGGCATCTGTAGAACGAAATTTGTTTGAGATGAGTTATATTGAGCTTACGAAGAATAATCAAAAGAAAGTTTTCCCAGACAACAGACCTAATCATTTTAATCAATCTAATCATAAACTTTTAGCAGTAACATTAAGCGAATGGATAGAAACAGGAAAGTTTTCTTGGGATCAGTTATATAAAACATCAAAATGAAAAAACTTTATTATGTCAAACAAGGAAGAAAATATGTCCCGGTGTCAGAATACGACAGCGATCTTATGTCTAGTTTTCCAAAGGGCGCTCACATCGTTATGTCTTATCCTGGCGGGCAGTCTACTCGCTACGGGATTGATCCTGCTTACGCACCCCTGATTGCTGCCGGCCGTGTTGCTGAAGATGCAATCTGCACAGCTATTCATAAACAAAGCGAAGCCAAGCCCAAAGAGCGTCCTATTACAGAACGTCAACGTGCCGCTTGGGAAGAAATGAAGGCGGCATTTGGCGATGAATTCTTTAGTCTTACTTTTAGTTGCACACGAGACCTTGCCGAAGTAGGAGTCAAGGCTATGCAGGATGAAGCTAATAAATTACTAGAGCACCCTAGTGTTAAAGAAGCTTATGAACATTTCTTGTTTATAGCCAAATTGGTTACTGATGAAAATAAAAAGCAATAAAAAATCCAACAAGGTTCTTCTAGAGTTTGACGAGTTCTACGCTATAGAAGAACCTGTTCGTGCGGATGTAATCGACGTTGTAGCTAAGGAGTTTGGCGGCAGACGAATGGCTTACAACATGTGGGAATTTGAAAATAAAGCCAAAGCCGAAGAATTTGTCTTTATGTATAGGTTGAAGTATGCAAATCAAAGTTAAAAAAACCGACAAGCGACACACTGGTCATTTACAATTTAAATACTATGTGGAAATTAAAGCCAAAGAGTATAATGAATATAAACTGGTCATGGAAAAGTTTTTTGAGCTACGGCAATGGTGCTGGGAAACTTGGGGACCAAGTAGAGAAGTAGATCAATACAGTTCTATAGAAGGCAGTTGGAAAGAAGATCAAAATCACGCATGGTCGTGGGTTAATGATCAATATCGTGCTAGACTTTATCTTGGTGGCAAAGAAGAAGCTGCCTTCTTTACATTAAAGTGGTCATGACAACACGAGTTTTTCACTGGGCATTTCACAACGGCGTAGATCCTATTAATCCAGGAAGTCAATGGCCGATGGTTCCTGACCGTGGGTGGACATGTTGGGTCTATCCTGAAGACGATCACGAGTTTGAACAATGGATGGAAGTAAATTGTCCTACAGCAGAATGCATTCATCGTTTTAATAGCGGTGATCCTATGTATACTGTTAACATTACCAGTGACGAAGAATGTATGATTTTTAAACTCAAGTGGCAAACATGAGAAAACTTAATAAAAAATATTGGCCTGTAATGGTTAAGATTGATTACGATTATCGAAAAGAAGATGACATTTTTCGGTGGTGTAAAGAAAATTTGCCCGATAAGTATCAATGGACAGTTACTGGATCTAACACATTTTATTTTAAGCATCCAGAAGATGCTATGATGTTTAAATTGAAGTGGGGTGCGTAATGGACCTGTTAGACGACAAATATATGGATATTCTTGCTGAAGAAATACGCAAGGAAATTGATGCCGAAATACTGTTTGATCTATTTAAGAAACAAGGATGGCACCCAGTTGAGGATTGTAGTAATTTGAGCTTTAACAAGCCTTTGTTAGATAGTGTAGAGTATTGGCTGACTAATATGTGTGCCGGACGATACCATATTAAAAATCATACTACTTACATTTTTGAGCTTCAAGAAGATGCTATGATGTTTAGATTGAAATGGTCGTAATGGTAAGAGTTACCTTACCATATGATCCACTATGGACGGCATTAGATTGGGCAAAAGAAAATTGCCCAACCTATATCACCAATGATATGCATATGAGAGGTTACAATGATTTTGATGCTACTAGAATAGACTACTTTTTTGCAGACGAACAAGATGCATTTAAATTTGTTTTAAGGTGGGTATGAAAATAGATGACATAAGACGCCTCGTTGATAAAGTCTCTGAAGAGATGAAAGGACGTTGGGAATTTTATCGTCATCGTGTTGACTTAAAAAGACGAGGTTGGACCGAAGAACAATATCAAAATTACAACGATCCCGACAGAAATCTACGTGCTAGCCGTATCAAAGATTATTATCATGGCTATCCTTACATTGTAGTATTTACAACCTCTAGAGGAGATCCTTGGACGAGATATCCGAGTTGGATAGAAGCATATAAGGCTATAGAGGAATGGTGTAAAGAAAACTGCCAAGGCAAATGGCGAACTGAGATTCATCGTGTTATACAAGACTATTGGGGCAACTGGGAAATGAATGATGTTGGAGGAGGAGATGCCCTATTTTTTGCGTTTAAAGATGTTAATGATGCCTTTATGTTTAAGTTGAAGTGGGGTGGCGGATGACTGTAACTTATAAAACTAATGCAAGATTTCCTGGTATTAACTTTCCTGTATTGCATAAAGTAGTCTACGCTAAAACAGCCAACGACGTCGAAGCTAGGTATCAACGTAGTTATAAAGATTATCTAGTTGACGAATGGCTCGAAGAAAACTGTCAGCATCCTTATTATCACAGCCCTGGTTATCTTAGAGAAAAGTTTATTGAATTTGAATGCGACGAAGAAGCACTAATGTTTGCATTGAGGTGGTCATAATGGAATATTTTTGGAGCGATGGCGGCAATAATCGTCCTGTGTTTAGATACAGAGTTAAAGTGCCAAAATGCACAACCGAGATGTATAAATGGTGCGAAGAATTTGATGATGAAGGCAAATATTTTCGTCGCTGGCATGTTGAATGGAAAACAACGCATCTTGACAAACAATATGAAGTAGTCCAATTTGAATGGGAACATGCGGCCTTTATGTTCAAACTTACATGGGGCGGTGAGTGAAAATTAAATGGGGCAGAAGCATAGGTTGGCATCTAGATCAGGCTAATATGAAAGTAACACAAATTATCACAGACGGGTGCGATTGCTACCCGTGGCACGAAGTATATGCTTGGTGGCCAGTCAAAACTATAACAGGAAAATGGATATGGTTGGAAAAGGTATTCAAGCGCAAAATATGGTTGGTATGGGGCGCGAGCTTTCACATGGAGCCAGAAACTGAATTTGCAACATTTTTTGAGCTAGTAGCTGATACTGATGATAGATACAATGTATAAATGGCAAAAAGACCTATGGGCGGCATGTGCAGGAAGTGATCCAAGAGAAATGAAAATCATAATGAGCGGTAGACAAATTGGTAAAAGTGTTATGGCACAAATGTGGAACCAGGTTCAAGCAGAACCAATTCCAGAATACTGTAAAATAATCGATAAATCGAAAGTTGACACTAAACAGTTTTATACTATACAATGTAGTAAGGCGATAGCCGATTGGGTAAGACAACAACCAGGAGAGGACACGCAATGGTATCAGCATATAGATCATAATTGGATTATGGATAGAACTAAATTTGATATAGACGAAGATTTGTATCTGATGTTAAAACTGAGGTGGGGATGTTAAAAGTTGTATTAACAGATTTCGTTTTAAATGACATACTTGAAACTGTTAATAGTCTTCGCAAACAGGGATATACGCAAGGAGTTGATTTTGACTTTGCTTACTATCCTGAAAAAATTGACAGCGATAATTTCGTTTATCACACCATACAAAAACGTAAGTTAGAATTTACCTTTTACGACGAGCAATTAGGGCTACTATTTAAACTAAAGCAGGGACAATGAAAATTACAAGTAAATCGGCAACCACAGTGCTAGAGTGGTTGAATACACAAAAAATAAAATACCATATTGACCCATTTAAGTCTGATCCTATTCACGGTAAATATTGTTTAACATTTTTTGATAAACAAGAAGAGTTAATGACTAGACTTAAATGGGGCATTGTGTGATAGAACTTTTAAAAGACAATTATATGTATGGAACAGGCCACGGAGCAGACTGGCATGTTCACATTGACCCGCCGAAGAAAAAAGTTAAGTCCTACTACGAAGAATCCATTGATGCAATAGAATACATCTATGCAAGCAAAACAGGAAAGTTTCAGATATTTTATAGTGGCGGTGTTGACGGGCAGTATGTCATTGAACTATGTCGTCGACTTAAAATGCCATTTGATGTAGTAATTATACATCTTAAAGATGGACAAAATAATCTGTTGAACGGGCACGACATTGTTCATGCCCATGAATATTGCAAATCTAGAAACATAACACCACGAGTATATGATTTAAACTTTACTGAGTTTGTAGACTCTGGCAAGATGCTTGAAATAGCAGAGTCTATTACTTGTTGTTCTATTGCTCTGCCTGGCACTATGCACATATGTAGCCAAGTCGACGGATTTTTGTTATTAGGTACCGACCCTGCTTACATTAAAAAAGAAAATAACGAATGGTTTTTTCAGGAACTAGAATATAATCATGGATCTCTAAGATACTTTGACAAGTATAAAATAAATGGAGTTCCTTGCTTTTTACAATATACAGCTGAGATGACTCTGTCATACTTAATAGATCCTGCTGTTAAAAAGTTAGTCAGTAACGCAGATCCTCTTAGAGAAGGAAACAATGCTGTTAAGGCTTTAGTATTCAATAACGGATCTGACTTTAATATTCCTGTCTACGACCCTGCTACTTCTAAGAAAAAATATACAGGATATGAAAGAATATATAATTCTGAGTTTGAAAAAACTCATCCTAACTTAGCAATTTACGATAACGACCTTAGAAAAAAATGGAATGGAGAATACTTAGAACCATACTATGATTGTGTGTCTAGGTTATCAATTAATCAATGATTAGAGTTTTAATTTTTTTAACACTGTTTTTTGCAGAACTTAGCTTTGCCCAAACAAGTTACGGTGTTTTTAATTATTCTACTGTAGAATACGAACATAGCAAGAACACTGATGAAGTAAGAAGTATTGCTAGCATTACAAAACTTTTTACAGCCAAAGCTATATTAGATAGTAGAGTAAGTCTAAGCGAAGAAGTCAAAGTCCAAGGAAAATCCAACGGCCGTTTTGCTAAAGGCGTATATATTGAACGATATGAACTTTTACGTGCAATGCTAATGAGTAGCGATAATTTAGCCGCAGAAAGTTTAGCAAATGCACACCCTGGAGGTTACGAACAATTCTTACAAGATGTTGCCCTAAACATCAGCGACATGAATTTAAAAAATACAGTCATTATTGATAGCACAGGTTTGTTGCCCGGCAATCAAAGTTCAATCAATGATCTCACAGAGTTTTTATTTTCATTAAGAAAGTATCCTTTGATACAGCAACTTAGCAGTGAAAAATTCCATACAACCGAATATCGCAAGGGAAAGAAAACTGTCAGGGTAATATTAAAGAATACTAACCCACAAATGTGGACCTATGACAATATTATTTTAACTAAGACCGGCTTCACTAATCCAGCCGGCCGTTGCTTGGCAATGCTAGTTGAAAAAGGCGGCCAGCTTTATTCTGTAATAAGTTTAGGCAGTAAAACAGTTATACAGCGTAGCAAGAACATTACGGAGTTAATGAATGAAATCGGCGGAAAGTAAAAAGCATCCACTTAAAATAAGTTGGAGTCTGGGCGATGGTTATGGCGAGCCATGGAATGAAATATGTGCCCAAGTTGTCGAAAAGTTTGGTTTACCTGGAGACAAATATACTACAGAGATTTCAACCAATTGGATGATATTTTATTTTCGAGAAGCAGAAGATTTGCTTATAGCCAAATTAACCTTAGGCGAAACACAGGGATTTTAAATTGAAAACAGTAGCAATAACAGGGCATACACAAGGTATAGGAATTGCCGTATCTGATTATTTTAAAAATAAAGGATACAATATTCTTGGGTTTAGTAGAACTACAGGTTATGACATTAATAACGAAAACGATCGTATTAGAATCGTAGAAGAATCTAAAGGCGCAGACATTTTTGTTAATAATGCCTACGACTTTAAAACAAACAGTATGGGGCAAAATTTGATATTATATCAGATGACTAAGCTATGGGAAAATGAAAATAAAATTATCATAAACGTTTCTAGTATCGGCGGCGACTTTCCTGAACCTACAGTTCCTTATAATATTAATAAAAACAAACAAGACAGTCATTTAAAATTAGCCAGTCACAAAGCAAAAAAACTGCATACCATTAATCTAAAACCATTTTGGGTTAATACAGATTGGGTTAATAATAGATGGCCTGATATTGCTAAAGGCACACTTAATTGGCCTAATATTGGCAGAGTAGAAGTTACAGACATTATTAAAGTTTTAGATTTTACATTATCCAACTTAGACTCAATGAGAATAACAGAAATCTCAATCTATCCTAAATTTGACACAAATTGACTTTGGCATTATAATAGATACATAGCGTAACAAAACAGGAGTTGAGATGGGCTATCGTGTTATGAATCCCGTGGACAATATGCGTGAAAAGTATGGTCCTCGCAAGGGCTTAGAAGGCCCGTTCAACTACGATGGTCGCGTTCTTTACTACGATCCAAAAGAAGGCGCTTACTACGATCCAACCACAGACTTCTATGTAGAGAACGATGAGTTGGCTATCATCATGAAGATGTCCAACGTATAAGGAGCCGTCATGGCTACAGTATTTTTTTGTCTAATATGTTGTTTTATTACATATTATTTTACGAAAAGAAGTTCGGTTGAATTTATAGATTATGGTCCTTCTTTAAAGTTCCTAGGAGAAGATTTTTTTCGGATCAAAAAGAATTTCTATCAACATAAAGAACAAAATGTAATGATTGCTTACCATCCTACAAAAGGTCAACTTTTCTTTTCTATAGATAAGGAACCTATTTCATCTGATGATGCGTTAGTAAGACTAGCTCCTTTTAATTTCTTAATTGAAAATCCCGAGACTTGGACTGATGAACCACATCCTGTAACAGATAGATGGAGTGTATATACCCATCACGGAATGTATTGCACTATGTTTGAAGGAAACAAGCAGATTCCTGAATTAACTAACAAAATGATTTGGCCACCTGTAAAATATCAAAAAACGATAAATTGACAAAAATTGGCTTCGGCAGTATAATACTTACATAGCGTAACAAAACAGGAGTTCAAAATGTATCACAATCAAAGACACGGCGGCCCTTACGATCGTGGTTCTGCAGATTCTTACTACGGTCGTGAATATAATCCTCACTACTTCGTCGGCGACTCTTACAATAGCCCAAAGATCGAATTGGCTCAAATGACACCCGATGAAATCGTAGCCTACACCGCAGGCTATCGCGACAATGAAGCTTCTGGCAACAAGAAAGAATATTGACACAAATTGGTTTTGGGCTTATAATACATACATAGCGTAACAAAACAGGAGTTGATATGCGTACCAAGACAATCATCGAAGGCTTCAAAAACAGCCAGAAATTCCGTTTCATTCTTACTGCTCAAAGCGGCGAGGATGTGGGCATGGTTATCACCATTCAGCAGATGTCAGAAACCTTTGCCACTGGCAATGCCCGGGCCGCAGTTTGGAACGCCTTGATTAAACTTAGCCATCTGCGTTATATGGCCAATAAAGATAAAGAAACTCTGCCCACTGGCTTGGTTACTGACGCTAACGGTTTCCGCCAAGTGCAAGTCGATTTGCATTAATTGACACAAATTGGTTTTGGCAGTATAATACATACATAGCGTAACAAAACAGGAGTTGAAATGTCTACCATTCAAGAAGTTAATTCTGCAATTATGTTTGGCACTTGGTCTAACGTGGAGCTCGAAAGCATGATTGATGCTATCAAGTTCGCCCGGGCTAGCCTGGCTAAGCAGAACAAGAATCAATTCCGTGTTGGCAGTTCTGTTAAGTTTTACAGTACCAAGCGTCGCCAGACGTTCACGGGCACTGTGACTAAAGTGGCAATCAAATATATCACTGTTAACACTGGTGGCAGTCTGTGGCGAGTTCCTGCTAACATGCTCGAATCCGCTTAATTGACACAAATTGGTTTTGGTTGTATAATACATACATAGCGTAACAAAACAGGAGTTGAAATGAAACAAGAATACACTTTGCGCATTTACAAGGCAGACAAGCGTCTTACTCGTGTTTCTAAGTATGGTAGCCGCAACCAGATTGGCTGGCGTTGTGTTGGCACTTACCAATTTCAAGGCCGCGACGAAGCTGGTATGGAACGCGAAATCCGCGAACTCAAGCCCTTGTATCCTGCTCCTACATTCAAGTTTGAATACGAGCCTACTTACAAGACTGTCAAGAATTTGATGACTGGTAAGGATGTGCAAATTGCCGCAGACACTCCTTGGTGTTGCAATCCTGCTAGTGAAACCTACTGGTCAATGTAATTGACACAAATTGGTTTTGGGCTTATAATACATACATAGCGTAACAAAACAGGAGTTGAAATGAATACCAGTCCTACTATCAAAGCAGAAGATTTTAAGACCATTCATAACGCACTTTGCGAAATGCGTAGTGTCTACGAAACCATCCAAGGTGTTGTTCGTGAGCCTATCACTGACAAGTTGGCCTCTGCGATTCGCGAAATGGAAACAGGCTTGAAAGATGCCTACGAGCAAGACAACAAGGCCTTTGATGACAAGTATGCACATTATGATGATGTTCGTGGTCAACTAGGCTTGGACAATTCTGTTTGGAGCATCTTTGAAGTTAACAATCTCAGCGACCGTCATCCCTTTGAAGGTGCTGACCGTGTTGTTTACAAAGACCACTGGGGCGAGAAGCCTGTAGGTTGCAGTATCAACGGCCTTACTTGGGCGGCATTGTATGTTGCGGCCAATGCTTGCATCCGTGACAGTGGCGACAAGCATCACATTTATATTGAGCAGTTCAAGCCTGCCAAAGACGATCCTCGCACACTAATCCTTTCTACAGGAAGCTAAAATGACGCTTCGAGAATTGATGATTGAATATATCTTGTTTGCTTTTGATGAACAAGAGCTTATGGAAAAATTCCAAGTAACAGAAGACGAACTGCCTGATATTGCAGACGTTGACCTACTAGAAATTTACGATCAAACTTTACTTTCACCCGTTAAGGAGTAATTATGGGACTAGACATGTATCTGAATGCCAAGCGTTATATCAGCAAATATAGCGACGAAGAACTTGGCACTAAACTAGCACAAGAATTTCCTGAGCTTACTAAGATTGGCAAGTCGTTGAATGGCGTTAGTGTAGAGGCAATGTATTGGCGCAAGGCCAATGCAATTCACGCATGGTTCGTTAGAAACGTGCAAAACGGCACAGACGATTGCGGCCATTATTATGTAAGTCGAGACCAGCTTCGAGAACTTCTTGACACCATCGAACAGGCTCTTGACAATCGCGACAGTTCTCAACTGCCGCCTACTGGTGGATTCTTTTTCGGTAGCACAGAAGTAGATGACTGGTACTGGGAAGATCTAAAAAATACTCGAGACGCTCTAGAAACTGTTGTTAACAGTTACACAGACGACTGGGATTTTGAATATCACTCAAGCTGGTAATACCAATATTATGGACAACTTTATTAAATACGGGCATCATGCTAAAATTCTTCTTTCAACGCCGCCCAAAACAAATCGAGACTGATACTCCATACAACGAGTATCGGGATCCTTATCTCGAACAAATCACCGAACAATTACTCTTGAACGAAAAACAGAAATCTGTTACACTACAAGAACAAAAACTAGAAAAGGAAGTTAAATGAGTTTAGTCCCAATGGTTCTCGAGCGCACCGGTAATAGCGAACGAGCAATGGATCTTTATAGCCGATTGATGCGAGATCGAGTTATCTTGCTAGAAGGCGAAGTGCATGATCAAATGGCTAACTTGATTGTTGGCCAACTGTTATTCTTGGAGAGCGAAGATGCTGAACGAGATATTACAATGTTTATTAATAGCCCAGGCGGTAGTGTCACAGCCGGTATGGCTATTTACGATACGATGCAGTTCATCCGACCCAACGTATCCACCTATGTTATGGGCCAGGCCTGCTCTATGGGAAGCCTACTTGCTCAAGCAGGTGCCGCAGGAAAGCGGTTTATTCTCCCGAACGCACGACACATGATTCACCAGCCAAGTGGCGGAGCACGAGGGCAGGCTACGGATATGCAGATCCAAGTTAATGAAATCTTGGAAATGAAACGTAACCTAACCAATATCTATGTCAAGCATAACAGTCGCGGAAAGTCATACGACGAACTTGCAAAAGATATGGAACGAGATTACTTTATGAGTGCTCAGCAGGCTGTTGAGTATGGGTTGGCAGATCAAGTTATTGAACGTCGATGATGGAAATTATTTGGGGCTTTATTGTTGGCTGGGCTATTACGTGGCTAATTCTTAAACTTATTGCAGGCTACCTTCGTGCAAAGAACGAAGTTCTCAAAGAAGAACTTGACGACTTGCAAAAGCGTGTTAAGGAAAAGTTTATTCACGTAAACATTGAAAAGCACGGCGATGTCTTTTATCTTTTTGAAAAAGATACAGATAGGTTCATTGCACAAGGAACGAACATGCAAGAACTCAAAGATCACTGTGATTCGCGATTTAAGAAAAGTGTGATTTTTGCTGACGATAACGATCTTAAATCGGCAGGCCTAATCTAATTTAGATGTTGACAGCCCATCTGAATCTTTGTTATAATAAGGCTGTGTTTTTAAACTTTTGAGGTAATAAAATGTCAGGAATGACTTGGACTGTGACTTGTGGTAAATTCCGTAAAACCTTTTTGGATTTCCAATCAGCTAAGGCTGAGGCAGAAAAAGAAAGTTGGTTGCAGGATCGCGCCGCAGAGATCAAAACCAATTTGGGCAAGGTAAAACGAGTCCGTATTCGTCAATCAGAGCGTCAGTGATGGGCTATCGTAAGGACTGGGATTCTAATGCTATAAAGCATTGGCTTTGGAAAATGTCCTACGAGTGTTCTAGTCCTTACAATGATGGCTTTGTGGCGTTTGAAGTTAAAAAAGAAATGTTAGAAATTAAATTTCTCCTAGATGACCTATTGGCAGATTGTCCAAAGTTTGCGGGAGAAGAAGATATTCACCATGAACGTTTAGTAAAGAAGTTAAAATGAGCTATACTGAAGATCAATACAATGCATTCGAACAGCGTATGCATGAAGCTCATCCCGAAATGTTTGCCAAACCATATGGTGGCTTTGCTGTGGGTGCTGGATGGTGGCCAATTATCGAGGCACTATGTAATAATATCCAAAGCCACAT
>JACCDO010927003.1_pt1 | contig 22533 bp, 9 predicted proteins | sample 7446101 | NCBI WGS metagenome assembly JACCDO01 (sample SAMN15323440, study PRJNA562643) | freshwater metagenome | isolation source: river surface water | place: USA:Blue River Watershed | collected 2017-08-16
CTCTCAGACCTGCTCACCTAGATAGGGAGGAGAGACTGACTCCTCTAGTAGCACTAGGTCTTCCAAGCATGCTAAGCGCGCATCTCTGTCGGCGATCACTCGCATATTCGCGCGGCTCTGGCGTGTTTGGCGCATTGGGCCATGGCGATCTCTATGATAGCGAGAAATTCAAGAAAATTGCAGGTAGATATATGCTCTCTTATTGCATGACGCAGTGCTAATAACTAACTGCTTCTATGTCTAGGACTGAATATTGAGCACGAAGATATCAAGACTGTGAGTTGTGGATGGGGGCATTCGGTTGTATTACTCAGAAATGGTCAAATGTACTTGTTCGGCAGACCTTATGACTTCGGTACATTGATGAGGTTCTAGTCTTCTTCACCTTTCTTTACGCACAACTCACTCATTCATTCATAGAATCAACCAATTCAAGGCTTTGTCATCGGCATTAGCGCGGTTTGTGAGTAATTTTAGCAATTACTATTTCTATTACACCAGCGACAAGAAAGAACAAGAACTTACTCATGAAATTGGTTTTTTTACAACACCATTTTTATGTAACGAGGAGTTCTCTCTCGTGGACCAAGTCGTGGCTTCTGCGGGGCTGACGGTCGGACTAACCAAGGACGGAGAGCCATTCAGCTTTGGCATGAACAGATGGGGTCAGTGTGGGATGGACATCAAGGATGCCGTCAACACAACAGGGAACAAGGAGGCAGTGCATATATACAAACCAACCAAGATAAAGTTCACCGCGTCGCCATTTACGAATAAAATCCCTGTGAAATTCAAACAAATTGATGCGGGATTTCAGCATTGTATAGCGCTTAGTGCTGATGGTGACGTGTACACGTGGGGCAAGGGAAACCGAGGACAGCTAGGTGATGGCGCAGGTGAAACCAGTGTATATCCTGTTTCTATTGCATTAGACAACTTCTTTACCAACAAGGCAAGGAAGCAAGCAATACAAGAGCAGACGTACACTAAGGGTGTCGCGGTGAGTGCTGGTTTCTCTCACACTGCCGTGCTTGGGAGTGACGGTAATGTGTACGTGTGGGGCAAGGGCATGTCGACGACCGCCAAGCCCAAGAAGCACGTGGCCTCGATGGATATCTACGAGGACCAGCTAATCCCGCGCAAAATAGTGTTACCGGACAGCTCCAAAGCGGTGGAAATCTGCTGCAGCAACTTTTCGTTGGTGATAAAGAGTGAAAAAGGGAATTTGTGGGCGGTGGGAATAGGCGAGTACGATCGCAACGCCATCGTCGAGCCAACGTTGGTGCTGCAAGCTGAGGCGGACGCGGCCTTTGACGACGATGGTATTCCCTGCGTCATGCCCGCGTCTGCTCGGCTAATGAAAGGTCACCAACGAGTGACGGTAGTAGGGAAGAGAGATGATGAGGGATTACGAAGGGGCGCAGAGGGCAATCCGACCGATTTGAAGGAGAAACTTAGTATATTCGAGATAATTTTGCACAAGAAGGAGGCCTACTTGAAGGAGTTCCACGTAGATATTCCGCAGCCACTCACTGCTAGCGGAGACGTGGAGCTAGGGCACTACTCCGTCGGCTGGCAGCACTCACTCGCCACTTTCAAGTCAACAAAACCATAACCCACTCACTCACTCACAGCCAAGGCATCGAGCGAGCTCGGACACTACCTCGCGGGGCTGGCGGAGGAGGTGTTGAGTGAACTCAGACACTCACCTCCTCGCGGGCTGGCAGAAGATGTGTGAGCTCGGGCACTCACTACTCCGTGGGGTGGCAGAGGAGGCGCGGGCTGGCAGACGACAGGACCATAGAAAGAATGTAGAATGACTGTATATTTACTTACTTATTAGATAAAACGCTTTTATTCTCCGAGTTTTCGTCTTTGGACGCGGTCTTGCCGCGCTGGCTGAAGAGCGACGACACGTTCTTCATCATGGACGTGGCCACCGCGTTCTTGGGCGCCGCGCTGCTAGTGGTGCTTGCTTTTGTTATGGTTTCCGTTGCTTTGATAGCATTTGATGCCGCTGCTAGTGTGGCACTGAGGTTGCTGCTGGTCTTGGACGCGGGTTTAGCTATTCGGGACACAGTAGTAGCTGCAGGAGGAGCAGGTAGCACACTAGTAGTTGTGACCGCTGGTATAGCAGGTGCAGCGTTGGCAGCTGTGCTATTTCCCTCTTTTCCCTCACTAAATTCAGGATTTTCTTGCGTGACGTCGTCCTTGTCGCCGCTCCACCGCTTGGTGCCGTGGGTTGTGGTGTGCAAATGCATTAACTCGATCTTCTCTTGCGCTTTACCCTTCAATAAAGCCACAGTTTGTGAGGATAAGTGAGTCAAGTCGATGCCGGGCACCACACCAGAAGGCAAGCCATTGAGGGATCCAACGGCTCTCAACAGGCTTGCATGCGCACTTATGATCTTCTCCGACAGCACCTCATACTTCTTCTTCCCATTCTTCCGGAATTTCTCTTCCTCTACTAACGCCTTGCTATTTCCTGTCAGCAACGCGACTCTGTTCTGCTTCGAACTCGCTTCAAACTCTTCCATTTCCACCACGTGCTTCGTCAACAGGTTGTCAAGACGAGTTATTTCCACAATACTGTCGTTGATCACTGTGTAACGCCCTACTTCCGTGCGTAGGTACAGCACCTGACTGAGGTGCTCGCTTGTCTGTTGCTTGTACAGCGCCAAGAAGCTGTTCAACGTCTTGGTTATCCACTCTTCTTCCACTAGCTCAGCGATGGCGCAGAGCTCATCCACAGCCGCCGCAACATGGCTGCCCTCGGCAACAGACTTGGTGTTTGCAGCCAAATCTATCTTGCAGTCACGAGAAAGCATCGTGAGTCGATGTTGTAACTGCTCTCTCACCTGCAAGGCGCGTGCATTGATGTTGGTAGTGTGCGAGAGCAAGTCCGCCACTTCCTCCCTACTGAACACCTCGAAGCCTTCCTTGACGCTGTAGCTAACACCGTCTTGTATCTGTCCGTTGATAGTGTCAACGAATTTAAACAGCAGCTCATGCACGGTGTTGCGGTTGCTTTTGAGGACGTTCAAGACGGATTGCATGCACTCAAACATGGTAACTAGCTGGCTTGCGCCAGGTGGGTTGGCTGACGACGAGGACAGCATGAGGTTGACCACCATCGACGAGGTGTTCTCGTTGCCGTTGGCGCCAAGTGCGCCGGTCAGGGATTGCTTGTCATGCACACCTAGTGCCTGCGCTAGACTCACGCAGTTACTTCGGAGTGTCACTAGCTTGTTAGTGTTGTTAGCGCGCAACACGTTGAGCTTCTTGATCTCATTGTTCCAAGCGAGCACAATGCTGTCAGTCAAGACAATGTCGACATCAAGCACCTGGCGGGCGAGTGCAATCACGGACTCGCTGTCCTCAACACACACCTCGTCTAGTGACAGCTTCATCAGGCTTTGCAGCGACAAAGGCAAGTCGCTTATCTCGATCCACATCTCCGCGAGCAAGTCCAACAGCTTCTCTTTGATGACCACCATTGCGTCCTTCTTCGCGATGATTTCTGCTTGTCGACGGCTTACTTCATTGCGGTAGTGAGCTAGTTGCGGCAAGAGAAGGGACTCGGAACAAGCGTCCACGTGTGTCGAGGCATCTCCGCTGCACACTACTCGGTTGAACAGGTCCAACGTCTCACGCAGGTACTGGATCTGCTGCAGCACCTGCACATGCTCGTCCTCGTACCTCTCAACCGCCTTAATACTTGCGATTTCACTGGCGTTAGTGATGCTATCGACGACTTCAGTGCGACTAGCGCCAGCTACACCTAGTTTGTCCCATATACTCACTAGCTTATCGATGCATTGACTGCTGACGGCGGTGCTGCTGGAGGCGCTGGACGCGCTCATCTTGCTGCGCAACACTTGGTTCGTCAACTGGTTCTCCACCTCCACAAGCTTGCTATTGAGGGCAGCAATCTGCTCTTTCGACTCTTCTTCTGATTGTAAAGAGGCTTCCAACAGCTTTTCTAACTCATTAGCACGGCGGACCGACACCTGCAGCGCTAGGGATGACTCGCCACCGGTCTCATTGCCGGGACTCTTGTCACCGCCATCTGCTGGTGTGTTATGCGCCTTGATCAACGCCCACATGTCAGACACACGCTGTAACTCGGCCTTCTCTAATCCCTCTTTCATCTGCTGCTTGACAGCGTTCAACTGCTTTTCTAGCTCCATAACCTTGTCGGATGCGCTTGTTACATTTTCAGTTGCAGTGCGAAGAGCTTCATGCGCAGATGACAGTTGCTCTGCTTGGTTTGCTTTCTCACTCAATAAATCCCAGATTAACGGTCGGAACTGACTCAAAGAGATACCGGCGATGATCTCCTTCCCGAGTTCCTCCCACGAGTCCTCCTTCTTGTCCTTGGCCTTGTCTAGGAGGTTAGCTAAGTCATCCAAGTCCGCGTTATAGAAGTCTAACTCACGTGTGATGCGATCAATGTTGTTCTCAACTATCAACACACTCTTACTTACCTCAACAAGGTCAGATGCGTAGCTTGCGATGTCTACCGCGGGATCACTACTGGCTTGGAGGGATGCGAGGTAGCTCGTGGCATCCAAGTCGAACTCATCACTGTCAAACGCGGCATACACCGCAGTGATACTCTCTACTAATCCCTTCTTCTTTGCCATCAACTCCTCTAAATCAACAGCCTCTTGCACTAGTTCCTTATTCAAGTCATTCAACACTGAAGTTTTCTTGTTGAAGAGCATTCTTGCTCTCTTCTTCTCCACGCGATCCGCCACCAGGTTGTCCAGCATCGTCTTAGAGGTCGTGAGGTGCTCTAACTCACTCTCACTCAATCCGCTGCGCATGTCCACACCCTCATTCTTGGAGGAAATCCCTATTTTCTGCCTATTACGATTTTGAATCTTTAACAACTGAGTGATGTGCTCTTCACACGCACGCAACTTGCTGTTGATGCGACCCAGCTCGCGGTCCTTGTGCCCCAACACCCGCTCTTTCTTCACGAGCTCGTTCTTCAAACTGTTCATCTGGCGCTGCTTCTTGATGTCGCTCTTCTTCAATGAGGACATCTTGACCTAGTGAGTGAGTGAGTGAGTGAGTAAGTCAGTGAGTGAGTAAGTCAGTGAGTGAGTGAGTGAGTGAGTGAGTGAGTAAGCCAGTGAGTGAGCGAGTAAGTAAGTAAGGGCATCAGCGAGTAAGTAAGCGCATGAGTGAGTGAGTAGGCTACCTGTTGCTCCTTCTTCAGCTTCTGGAACTGCACCGCTTGTATTTTCTGCTGCTTCAACATGTTAATCTTGCTTTCTTTGAGTTTCGTGAGCTCTTTTTGCAGGTTTTCCACTTGTTTGCTCTCTCGTTGCATCAGTTTGTAGGCGTTTTCCTTGGTTTTCCTCTCTTCGCGCATGCGTTGCAGCTCCTCTTTCACCTTGACAAACCGCTCCTTCATCACCTCGATGGCTTTGCTGTTGCCGCCACCTGCAGCCGCGTGACTTGACTCGTGTTCAGCACCTTTCTTAGCTTTTTCTAGCGCAGTTTCAAGCTCTCTTCGCTCGCTTTCCAGGCTCTCAATGGCGCCCAAAAGCTTCTCGAAGTCGGACTTCATCACTGCGTAGCCTTTGACGGTTTCCAGCAACTTATTGAGGATTTCTTCCTTCTCCTCAATAGCCTTGTCGATCACGACAATCTCTTTGATGTCCTTCTCACTTGCTGCTTCTCCTGCTAGCTCTTGACTTACTATTTCCTTCTCTTTATTCACTAATGTAAGCATTCTTGCTACTAATTTCTCTGTTTCTTCAGGATCTTGGGCCTCAAAAACACTCTCACGGTTGATTCCCATGACATTCAACACACTTTCACGCCCTCTTTTGCTCTTGGCAACGGCGCTGTGGTGGTCGTAACCGAACATGGAGTCGGCGTAAGACATGTTAGCGGCACTGATTTCATTATCGTTCTCATCACCGCCTTCCTCGTCACTGTCAACTGCCGCCGAGGCGTGGATTGGGCGATCCTCGTTATACGGTACTTTCGACTGTTGAAGTGGCCGTTGGAATGGTTTGTGGTTGATTGGCGACAGGAAAGAAGGGGGATTACACACCGATAAGCGTACTTTACGAGGTGAAGGACCCACTCCAGGACCGTGAAGCTTCTGCTCGATCGCGGCGTTCACCATGTTGATGTACTCAATGACTTCGGGACGACTCAACACCTCGTCCTCCTTGCTGTACCCACTTGACTTGGCCATGGCAACTGGCGACACGTTAGGAAGCGGAGAGAGACCGTTCTGCATGTCCCGAGTCTGTTTCTCATTGAACATGTACGCCACCGCCTTGATCATCCAAGTCTTGACCGAGTACTTCAACCGCCGCAATTCCAATTGCAATTTGTCCATGTTTTTCACAGGTTTATTTTGAATATTTCTTGCTTGTTTTGCATAATTCAGTGTGGAATGGGACTCACTTTCGTTGGATTCCGCGGGACTCACGCAAGCCAAGAACAAGGTCTGCGAGTTACCACCTAACGCATCTTTAAGTAGATGAGTAAGTTTTGAGTTACGGTAAGGGATATAACCCAGCTTAATGCCCTGTTTGATCCGTTGGTCATCAGCTAGTGCGTTGATGACTTGTCCCAGGTTGAAGAGACCCGAGTTGATTTGGATTCCTTCCTTCAAACGTTGACCTTCAGCACCTGTTCGCTTGATGCGTTCTGAACCAGCTAAATCTACGAAGGTTAGCTTGGATGTCATGTGGTGCACGTCGTCGTCAACTCCTCCTTTGCTAGATTGCACGGTTTGGTCGAGTAATATGGTAAAGACAGCGTGAGAGCGAGAGGACCCGCTGTTCATGTTGGTGGACCCAGTGATACGGTTTCTTGTACCTTGACACAATAATTCTAATGCTGCAGCTGCAGTTGACACTTCAACTTCTTGCTGTCCTTGGACAAACACACGTCCAGTCTCATCCTCTCGCACCATTAGTGATGGGCGATCATGCAAGCTGTTGCTAGCCTTGGTAGTGGCGTGACCAGTCACACTGTTACTGGTATTCGATCCTGAAGAGATAAGGTCGAAGACGTCTTCTCCGTATATCTCCAAAAATGATACTTTAACCTTTGTTTCTAGTCTTTCACCTTCAATTGATTGAGATAAATTCTCAAACAAGTCATTCATGAAGCGAGGAATCAATCCTTGTTGCTCTGGATCTTCAACAGCATTCAAGTCAGATGTTCCCATAGTATATGTTTTCCCCGAACCAGTCTGACCATACGCCATGATAGTAACATTATATCCTTCAAGAAAACTTTTTAACATTGGTGATGCAGTTTGAGTATATAACTCATGCTAAAAATGGAGAGTAATTAATAAAGTAATTATATTATTAGTAAGAGGCGATACCTGAGTCAATTCCATACCAAAGACATGATCGAACGTGTATGTTTGACCTTTAAAGTCAATAGAGTGTCCATTGTAACTAGTAAATACCACTGTTTGCGAGTAAGAAAGTAAGTAAAGTAAGTAAATGAGCGAGTTAATGATGCTTGAATACCTGGTTGATGACGTTCCTTTGGCAACAGAGTGCGGATTCTAACGCCTACTTTCACTGACGAACTGTGTGAGCTCGTTGCTGCTGCCATGTGAATACTAGACGAATCTCTCAGGGAGACACTTATTAGTCTGAAACTAAACCTACTTTCCTTTTTTTAGCGACTAAATTGCTTAACGGTCAGTTTGGATCGGGTCAAATTTTAGAGGAACCAGGAATTAGCTGAGAGGATAAGAAGATGCGGGTGACATCCATTATATGGAAGCAGCGACAACTCGCACTGATTTGTCACGTTAGTTAAGCTTATTTCACTTCGTTGCTTTCTTCTGGTTCAATGACTTTTCAGGGATTAATGACCGCTGGAAAATTTCGCTCGAAATTGCTATCGATGAGCCTCTCGTAGTCTTGCCATGGTATGATGGCACTCTTTTCTCCGAGTTGTTTGGCACTGTCACTGGCATTATTATGGATTGTGCTACACAGTGAAGTGTTAGCAGCGCCACCAGGTCGCATCTATAAATTTGGCACCCGAGTAATTGCCTCTATTGTTGCTTGTGGCATTCCATTAACAACCATTGCTGATAGTAGTGGAAGCAACTATATACAGCAGGGGATGAAGCTGTTTACTCAAGGGAAAATTGCAGAAAGTATTAAACTATACGACGAAGCTGAAAAAATTGATAATAGATATTCCAAGTATTTATGGCAACGAGGAATCAGCTATTACTACAACAATGAATTTAGTAAAGCCAAATCGCAGTTTGAGATCGACGCCAAGATATCACCTCAAGACACGGAAGAGAGACTCTGGGCATACTTGTGCAATTCAAAACTCATTTCTCGTAATGAAGAAAATTCAATCATGGAAAGACCATTACCCGATCGAAGAAATTATATGAATTATATTTACGCAGCGTATCATGACGGCAAAGATATCTCCATCGACCCAGCTGACAATGTTAACAGAAGCACCGATTACTTCTACCTGAATTTGTACGCAGGACTGCTCGAGGAAGCACGTGGAAATCCAACCAAGTCATTGCAGTATATTACAGATGCGGTGAACTCGATCTACGCCAAGGCATCGCAAGACTACATGATTGATGTTGCTAGAATCCACCTGCAACTGCGGAGTAAGACCTAAAACGTGGAAGAAAAGTGTATTGTATGTATGCTAATGAGAATAAATACATGTAATTCTACTCTAACTCCCTATTCTGCACCGATCTCTTCGTCTACTGGGTGCACCAAAGACGTACCCGAAGAGTTCCTCTCTGTCGACGTGAGCAGGATGTTTCCTTTCTTCAATAAAGCCAAATTGCCCTCTAGATCCCTGATTCTGTTGTAGTCTTCGAGGATTGACTCGACAGTTACAACGGTCCCCGTGATTTTTTCGCTATTATTTTTCATACTTTCGAATATAATCTTAGAATTGTGAATCAACTCGTCGCATCGCTTGACTGTGAGGGATGCGTTGTATAACCAAGCGCGTAAATCTGCCAAGACGGCGATAGTCGTGAGCCACAAAAAAAACATTGCAATAATAATTGAAGCAATAGCCACTGTTTCCTCAGAGACTAGCGGTTCACCAGCGTACAGTCTATGATACGCAGTTTTGGACTTGCCCTCCGAGTAGGTATATAAGGCTGCACCCATTCCCGTGTAATGCATACCATTTGTGGCTATCATGGCAATTATTGAGGAAGCAAGTCTTAGTGCTTCAATATAAGGATATACTGCAAGTAACCTGAATAAAATCCAGTAAGCAACCGTAGCAGTGACCGCAGCGATTATGACACTTAAAAACACAATTCCTCCTTGATACTCAACCGTTCCATCCATGACTATTGAAGTCAAACCTATATAGTGCATCACACAAACACCCGTGCCGGTTATAATGCCACCAATAACTATCCAATGGAGATCTTTAAACAATGTCTTGAATATAAATTTCATTTTTGTGTCAATTTTAGATATTTCTGAGATTTTTTTGGTTCTAATTTCAACCACATATTTATTGACATGTTCAGCCTCATCGTAGGTGAACATTTTATCCTTTGATGCAATCCACAAGCCAGCGTATGTGGTCAATAGGACAGCAACCAGTGAAATCATTAGGTATCCTACATCGTATTTCATCATAATGCGTTCTCCATTGTGTCTCTCAAGTCGCATTCCTTGCATTCCTATTTGATGCATGACCCAAATGGCTATACCACCCAGCGAACAGCTCATCAATGTCAACAATATTGACTTTGGCAGTAATTTGGGTCTATTCTCTTTTGTCGTTAATCGAAACTGCTCTCCCAAGGTTATAGTAACATAAGCACCTAAAAAAGCGAAGGCAAATGATAATGCCACATTTTCAGGTACCCACACCTTTTCTAAACGTTCTGGCATTTTGTCTAGTTGATCAGTTGCGTCACGTAACTTTTCTCCGGAGGTGGAAATCGGTAGTGTGTGACACCGCACCAGGAAACAAGTGCGACCGGCCCCCGCTGACCGACCGGCCCTCCAAAAGAAAGTAATTTGCATTTTGCATATAAAGTTACCAGCTAATACGGAATGCTCTTGTTAATCTTATAATTTGTATTATAAATCGTTGTTTATACATATTTGAAATAAATTAAAAAAGTTTATAATGACAGCATGAATAGCACCCAAACCACTTTGAGGGAAATCAAAGTCTTATCAGGCATATCAGGCATATCAGGCATATCAGGCATTAATTAGCTCATCGACTAGGTCAGGCACCTGGGATTGATTGTCGTCTAAACTAGCAATAACCGTTCCTTTTTTATTAAATTTAGATAATGTAGGTACACATTTTAATTTTATCTAGTTAAATTTTAAGGTAAAATAAAAAGTAGCGATGAAAATATACAATGGTAATACCTTATCATGCACTCTGTACAAGTAAGTGGGCTGTCTATACTCCTCTCTGACCACTGGACACTCAATCAATGTTACATTCAATGAGCCAAATTTATCGCTAATAATTGGCTCTGCTGCCACACAGTCTGGACACCAAGACTTACCCGTTGCTTCATTCTTTGCCCCTGTAGCATAAAGAAATAAGCGAAGATAAAGAACTCCGAGTAATACATTTGATTACCTGTAAATAACACGAAGCAAGGTTTGTCAACTTCCAGTGCCTTGGACAAGGTTGCGTCGAATTCGGAAGGATTACTGCAGATTATGTGCTCCATCTTTCTCCTATTAATAGATGGAAAGCTTAAACAACGCCTTGCGAGCAAAGAGCGAACAAGAATTTCTCAACTGAAGGTTCGATACCTCGCTGAATTTACAGGCTTACAGGGCCTGGACCGCGATTTCACAGTTGCACAAAACCACAGAATAAGCGGCGTAGACACCACTAGAAAGAAGTTCTTGATCCTATTACCCGTAATTCCTATATATATTAATTCCGTCTACTTAAATCCGCAAGTTAGGTACTGGTCGTAAATCCCTCGTCCCGGCGGCACTTGAAGCGCGGATTGTCTCGAAGACTTCATTCTTCCACGAACGAAACAACTGCCAACAATCACTTGTGATCTACCAATAATCGTCGTTCTTCACTTAAAGGGCACCCTTCGAGCCTGTACATAGGAATGGTCATGTGGTTCATATGCTGGTTGGCGTTCATTGTGACGAGATGCACAGGAAGATCTTCAAATCCTACATTATCCATGACATACGGTGCCAAACACGTAGAATTCGGAAGTACAGGTACATCAGTACCTGCAAGTCTTAGCCCTTCAGTGAGCACCACACATTGTTACTTTGACACGTCAAAGAAATGCTCCCAATCTACTGACGGAAACTGTGTAATTGACAACAGACCATGCAACTCAAATCGCTCATATTTAAACAGTATCTATAAAAAACAACGAAGCACAACAAACGTGTACGAAACGATACAACCCTCGTCTAAGCCCATCAATTCTAAAGCTACGAATAATAAGAACCAAGTCAATAGTGTCAATGAGATCCTGCAAGGTTACAATATTTATAATTTTAACGAAAAAAATAGCGCTGATAGAAGCAACAACAATGAAAATAACAACAAACAATTGAAAAAAACCGTTGAAATGTACCAAGATCACTCGAGTACCACCAGCAGCAGCGACAGCGATGGACCCAGATCCCCGTGGTTGGCCAGCACCAGGCCAGCCTTCTACTTCGTGTCACAGGTGCTCTTCCTCATCCATAACTCACTCAAAGTCTCGTGTTTCGCAATATTCAAATACATTCGCAGCCTGCAAAACAGGGACACCAGCAGCAACATGTGACCGTTGAAGGAAAGCCAGCAGCAACATGTGACCGTTGAAGGGAAGCCAGCAGCAACATGTGACCGTTGAAGGAAGTTGTTTTAATTTTAGTTTCTTATTTTACAAATGTATATCTCACTACGCAAAAATATTCGCATCGCCTACCTTGTATACCTCCTCGCTGTCCTCAACGGCTATGTGGTCGTGCGACCCAACCTCAAAGTTGTGCCAGGCACGGATGTATCCTTCTTCTAAGTTATGCACAAAGCGCGCCGTGTCGTAAGCAGCACAATTTTCACGCACTGCCTCAATATGCCTGCGCATACTAAACAGTCTCTCGCTATCCTGCGCCAAGGTCACCGCTAGCTCTTCGTACTGCGCATATGACGAGGTGATGAGCTCGTCTAGCCCGATGGAGTGCAGGATAGACGCACTTGCACGACTCACCATTTTCTCTTGCGGCAACGCGATCAGCGGGGTGCCACTCCACAAGATATCTAATGCAGTGGTTTGCGCGCTGTAGTTGGGTGTGTCGAGGAAGAGATCCGCCAGGAAGCCGCGCTTGATATGGTCTGCCTTCGGCACCACGTCCGAGAACACCAACTGATCATCACGTATTCCCCTCTTTCTTGCTTCAATCTTAATATTGTCTTCACCAGCCGAAGGAAAGCGCAACAACCACAACACGGAGTTAGGTACTCGCTTCAATATATTCATCCACACTTCGAATATCGCCGAGTCAATCTTGTATAACTGATTGAAGTTACAGAAGACGAAGGAGTCCTCGGACAGACCGTACTGTGCTCTCACTGGCATGTTCTTCATCTCAAGGATATCGCGGCAGCTCTGTTTGTGGTCGTTGATGCAATAGGTATGTGGAAGAGAGATCACTTTCTCGCTGTAGAATTGCTTCAAGTGCTCAGGGATCGAGATGGGATCAGCCACGATGTACTCCATGAAGTCCGAGCCCATTGTGCCACTGTATCCCAGGAACGAGATCTGCACAGGCGCTGGATGCATGGCAAATATCTCATTCCTTGCCCCTTTCGTGTATCCGTTGAGGTTGACTAGGATGTGCACGTTGTCGTTGGCAATAAGTTGCGCGGCATCTGCAGGATGCAACAATGACAAGTCCTTGAAGGTTTCTACTTCATTCTCAATCTTATGTCGCCACGAGGACTGGTCCGAGCTAGTCAACGCATAGCATGTCACATCGAAATGCGCGCGATCATGCAGCGCAAAGAGGGATTGGATGCTGTGCGACAGCGGATGGTTCCCGAAATCCGACGAAACGTAGCCAATTTTGAACCTAATATTCTTCGGTTTGGGTCTGAATATGTAGCGTTGGTGGTCGTACAAGCACACGTTCATGATGGTGCGGTAGCTGTAGGACTGCGCTATAAGCAGCAACTCTGCCAGGGAGAAAGGGAAGCAAAGAGCGTGTTGGGGATGCAACGATGGTACCACCATAGCAGGGCTCTGCCCCGACACCGACGAGGCCGACAATGCCTGGGCACTCGCGCTATTGCTAGCATTGTTACTGATGTGATGAAGTGTGCGCTGTAAGTTTTGTAGTTGAATTATTTGTGCCACCTTGGTGAAGTCCTCGTCATACGTGTTCCAGTCACACACGAGGATGTTGGAATGCGCCAGGTTTGCGATGGCGTCCGGCAAGTGTTGGTTGCATTGAAGAGCTTGGCGGTAGTACTGAATGGCCTCCATATACTTGCCAATGTCTTTGTAGCACGCTGCCAGGTTGGAGTAGGCTTCGGCATGGATCGGCTTGATTTTCACTGCGGTTAGATAGCATTTGATGGCATCTTCGTGCTTATTGATCTCTTTGTAGGTGTTGCCCATGTTCGAGTAGGCATCCGCGAAGAGGGGATCAATGATGATTGCCTCGTGAAAGTGGCTGAGAGCCTGGTCATGCTTCCATTGTTCCTTCAATATTGAACCTAGATTACAATGAGCAGCAGCAAAGGTTGGCAGTAATCGGATAGCTGTGACATAGCAGTGAATAGCTTCCTTCACAAATCCCTTGTCCTTCAACGAGTTACCCAAGTTATTATAGGCATGTGGGTGATCAGGCTTCAACCTAAGTGCGGTTCGGTAGCAGAGAATTGCCTCGTCGACACGACCGTCCTCACGCAGTGCGTTACCCAAGTTATTATGCGCATCTGGAAAGTTAGGTTCTAGTTGAATGGAGTACTTGAACGCCTTGATTGCCTCGTTAATATTACCCATCTCGTAGTAACAAGATCCAATGTTACCATGCGCAATAGCAAAATCAGGTCGTAGCTTGATGGCTGTTGTGTAGCAAGCCAACGCATCGTCTAGCTTCCCTTGGTCCTTCAGGGCATTCCCTAAGTTGCTGTGAGCATCCGCAAACTCGGGACATAGCCGTATGGCCTCTCTATAGTATGCAATAGCAGATGCTAGCTGGCCTTCCTCCTTGAATACTCCTGCAAGATTGTTCCAAGCAATGGGGAAATCTGGCTTGATTCGGATAGCTTCTAGGTAGCATTTCTTGGAGGCCTCTAAATCCCCGTTTGCTTTGTATAAATTTCCTAAATTACTATGAGCATCAACCAATGCTGGATTGAGTACCAACGCCATTTGATACGTCTCCATCGCTTCTTGATTCTTTCCTAGTTGCATATAGGCGCACGCCAAGTTATTGTAAGCATCGCAATATCTTGGTTTCAGTTTAATTGCTTTTAAATAGAATTGAATGGACGCATTGATGTCACCCAACTCTTTCAACGCATTACCCAAGTTGCTATATCCTTCAGCAAAATTAGGATCTACTCTTATACTTTGTTGATTATAAAATATACTTTCACTAAAATTTCTTAATTGGAAATGAATTGCACCTAATAATAGAAGATTATCCGTACGATAAGCATCGGCATCATAAGCTGTCTCACAACATGTTAATGCATCGTGATAATGTCCAGAATTAAATAATGAAAATGCCTTTGCTACAATCATATTCACTTTGGTCTCGGCGATATTCTGACGGTTCAATAGCGAGATGCCGACAGTGGAGAGAGTCTCTGGCTCTGGAACTGTTTGTTTCAGTGGTAGTTGACTCGTAGATTGGGCTAATTGATCTTTTGCATCAACTATTGTTACCTTCTTAGTAAGTTTACCAGTTGCCATCAAGTCTGAAGAAACACTAGGGGGGTTGGATGCACTTCCATCCTGAAGACTAGTCAGAGACCGTGACAATTCACTGTTTCCAGCGAGTTTCCTTGGCATTTTTCTGTGTGTGTTTTTGTCTGTTATCCGGTTATCAGTTTTTTTGGGTCCGCAGTCCGGGAGTGGGATCTGCTGTAAACAAGCAAGTAAAAAAGGTGTTGAATGAGACGAGGCGCGCGTGAGTGACTCGCAAAGCACATAGTCACGTGTTTGCAGCTTGCGATGTGTTAATTGGATCTTGTTACTGATTAGAACTTGTAAGCGCAGCGGCAATGTTGACGTCGTTATCGTCTCTGTTTATCGCATTAACGACTATTCGTTACTGAGTTGTTTAGATGCGAATACATAGTCAAATAGTCACTGATTACTGAGTGATAATGTCTCTCATTTCTTAGCGGCCCTTCGCTAAACTGTTTCTTATCGAGGAAAGAGGAAAAAAAGGAAGATTGAATGATTGCGTGAGGTAGTGCCTAAGTGAGTGAGAGAAGGAGGACTCAATTGATTGAATCGGGAAATGCCGCACAAATTTCATAATAATACATTGAGTGCAGCCACCGATGTATCCCTGAGAAAGGTGATAAAGCATGTAGCAAACATCAAGGGGAAAATGGGACCACATGCTCGACAAAGCGAAGTTGTTCGCGCAGTCATAAAAACTGATTTGAAGAAAGTGAAGCGAGTGAGGTGGTCTGAAGATGTTCGCACTGTATCAGGTGACGAAGAGATTGACGATGATAGTGATTGTATGAGTTACGATAGTAAAGAGTTTGAGCTACCACTTCTTCGTCCAGAAGACATTGCAGATGCAATTAATATGAAAGATGGTGCTGCTATACAAGCTGCAAAACGAAAAAAGAAATTAAATCAACAAAGAATGTTAAAAGTAAAAGAATTAGAGGAAACTGGACTGTACCGTCATAGTAGTAGTAGCCACCACGACATCAGCAATAAGAGCTTTAGAGAAGTGTTAGGCTCGACAGCGCATGGAGAAACCTCACTATACTCAATTGACAAATATAAAACCGCAGTTACGAATACAAGCAATTCCTATAAGACAACCAATTCTACATTACCAACTATCCTGAAAGACACCTTCCCGACTAAAGTGAACAATATCAACGTGAATAACAACGTGAGCAAGGCGCAAGCGAAGCTGTTGCGCGCCAAAACAGAGGCTACGTTAGAGCTAAATATCGCGAAAGCAACCGTGAAAGCAGATATTACTAATAACCGCGTGACTTCCACTCAAGATCTCGAGCTTCTGAAGGAAAAAGCACTGGATTTGTACGAGGAAGCGAATGAGAAATGGTGCGCTCATCACGGCAAGCGGGTCACTGGCGAGTACAACAACAAAGAGAAGCGACAGCTTCGCTGTTGGTTCAAGGAGTTAGATTATGACCACAGCGGTGAAGTGAATGTGAATGAGCTACAAGACGCGCTGATTTCATCAGGAATACTCAAGACAAGAGAGCAAGTGAAGCGCGTGCTGACAAACGCCGATAAGAACAGGTCCGCGGGCATTGACTTCGACGAGTTTATGCTAGCCATCAACTCTAATACACTCGCAGACAAGAGGAAGATGAAGATCCTGCAGTCAATGAACAACAACGACTACGGCTTCAACACGTCCACGCTCATCTCGGTGCTGCGGCGGAAGAAGATATGGAATTCAGTTGTAAAACAGAATAAAAAGCGAGCAAAAGAGTTTGATGAGCAGTTTGCCAAGTCACTGAATCAGAAGCAGATCCGCCGCGACAAGGAGAAGGCGGGGAGGGTGTTGGAGGCCCTCGAGGAAAAACACAGCAAAAGTATCCGTTTACACGACGAGTATCTGGACAATATCAGCGGGGTAATGAGCTACATGCAGACCAGATACGACGAGGAAAGACGCAAAGAGCTGTTGGAGCTGCAGAGCAGCACCGAGTCCAACTGCCGGATCAGGCGCATTCCCAACATCCAAGACGAAGAAGGGCTCATAGACGAGGATTTCATGTAGTTATGTGTACATTGTATTCAAATAAACAAATTAATAGATTAGTTACTGCTTCTCGTGCTGTCGCTGTCGCTGTCGCTGTCACTGCTGCTGGACTCGCTGCGAGACTCTTCAGTCTCCGGCTCCTCGCTGCTGCTGGAGTCACTGCTACTGGACTCGCTGCTTACTGTTGGCTCGTTAGAAGAAGTCGTCGAGGACAGGCTGTCTACGTCTACTTGGGCCGTCTGGTACTGGTCCATTGCGGTCTGCCGGGTGTTGTGAGGATCGTGGTCTTCGTCAGATGATGAGTCATATTTTGCTTCAAAATTCTCTCGGTAGAATTCATTGAGTTGCTCTTTCTCTTGTGGTGTGTAACCCTTCTCTAGTCCCACTTTCAATGGCTCTGGGGACTCTGAACGTTTGCTTGGGGTAAAGGCCGATACGCCACTCTCACCATCATCAGACGAGCTACTACTACTGGCCATATCTGCAATAGCCAACCCTCGCAGCTTCCTCTGGGATTCAATGTCAATAAGCCCATTCCTGCGACGGCGATTGATTGCTGGTAACAACACGTCGAGCTTGCGCAGGTTGAAGATCAAGATGTGACCATAGAGGAGGATAAAGGCGACCACGGCTAGGGCGATGATCCACGGCTCTTCGGAGAACTTGGAGAACAACAGCAGGAACGTAACAAAGAGTATCGGCTGTGTGACACGAATAAATATCCGTTGGATAGTGAGTGGAAGCTGACTTAGTCGCACCAGACACTTCCATATCACCTTGCCAACACTCATGCTTGCACGACTCCTCCTGCGCCACAGCTTGCCCACGTAGCCAGGGAGATACGACTGGTAGTGATTGATGATGATGGACTCGGGCAAGTTGCTGTAGCTCGCAGCCACTTTCTTCGAAACAAAGAAAAAAGCCGTTGCATCGAGGTAAACATTCTTCATTTTGCCTGCGTTAAATGACCAAAATCCTTCGACACTAGCCGTTATCACGTCGAACGCATCGCGGATCTCCGGCTTCACCATGCAAGGAATGATATAGTGCATCCAGACGCACTCGAGTGACTCGTTGAATATAATCTCAAGAATCAGCTGGAAAATGCATCCATAGAGCAGTGTGAGCTGCCACTGCAGCCCCCTCGTCACGCCCGCCTGCACGGAATAGTAGAACATGAAGGCGTTCATGCACACCAGCAGCACCACCAGCGACACCTTCCAGGTCAGAGTAGTGACGCGGTTATGCGCGAAATGATTCAAGCTTTTTTGTTTGAATATATGGAATGCAGAGGTGTTTTTGCCCAGCAGGTCGCACACAAACAGGTGCATCAGGCGCACACCAATGTGCGACGGCTCGGTCATAAACCGCAAGTCTTCGAGGTAATTAGTGCTCTCTGCGTGGACGTTCTTGATCACTTGTTTCATTCGCTTCTCAGCTTGTTCAGTGACAAGACCGTCGCCGTCGAGCGACCATATCTCGTCGAATGCGTGCAAGTCCTCGCCTTCCAGCATGCTTCGCTGCACAGTGATGTTGTCCCTCAACTCTTCGAACCGCAACTCCTCGTAGGTATTTCGGATATTTTTATGTGACCGCAATAACACAGGTGGTGACACCGGTGCGATTGCCCTGAAGGATTTCCCACTCAACGACAACGACAGCAAGGTAGGCTGTCTCAAGTCACTCACCTTCTCACTCGCCACCTCGCTGTCTTCACTATAATCACTTTTCACTTCGTCGTCTGCGTCGCCGTTACGAGAGCCGCCGGTTCGCTCAATGATCTGGTGTAGGTGGTTGACCTTCAGTCGTTCCTTGTGCATTTCCAGCGAGGAAGAGATGCCTCGCAGCACTTCAATGCGTTTCATGATCCGCTGATAGGCATCCAACCCTTGCCCAGACACCGTGAACACACTCTCACCGACGTTACGCCGCATGTTCTTGCGAGCAGGGATGACGACCTCATTGTCAACGCTGCTACCGCGATTCACAACCTTGCGTGTCCGCATGGCCTGCTTCACCGTCTGCAACGAGTCCTGCCTGATTAAATTCTTCAAGTTGGATTGCATGAAGTCCGAGCTTGCTTCTGGCTGGACTTTTGCGCCGCCGCGAAGGTTCATTGGAGCACTAATCCCCGCGAATATTTGGTCAAACAACCAACCAATACCACAATTCACACCGGATATCAGCACGGCGAAGTACAGCAACATGACATAAGACACCTGGACCTCTTGGTACACGCACTGATAGCTGTCGTAGCTAGTGTTGTGCTGCCACTCGCATGCTGACACCGTGGAATCGAACAAGGATTTCTTAGATAGACAGTCCTCGCTGTTACTCTGCTCCGCACACACTCCGTTGTCAACGGGCGACTGCAGCGAGTAGAGCAAGCATAGCGAGAACACCAAAAAGGTTTGCGTTGTTACAATCCTGATAATCCCCACCGCTTTAGCCGTTACATCTGTGTCTCGACCAAACGGACGCAAGTACAAGTGATTGCTGACTATTTCTGCGGCGAGCTTCTTGAAGCCGGTTTCTCGGATGAAGACACTAGGGAACAGCTCGCGGATGTAGTTCGTCAGGTACTCCTTCAGCTCCGCGACGGCTTCTTGCGTGGAGTCGCGCTTAGCGTGGATATTACCGATACCTAGCTTCCTCCTGCTGACTGTTGGCGTGGCAGTACTAACGTCACTGACAGGTTGCACCTTCTTCATTTCCTTGCTCTCTGCGGCCTTTTGGTTGAGACTGACCATCAACAGCAGCACGCCAATACTCCAGATACTACCGAACAGTAAGAGGATGACGTATGCTCTGCTCGCGTCATCAGCGGTGATGACGCCGCCTTGGTGACTGGAGGTGTCTAGGAAGGTATCAATGCTGTACTGGGTAATAGCCGCGGTATCAATGCTACCGGCGGACGACGACAAGTGCCGTTGAGGTGTGAGTATGCGACGCCTAGATATCGCGCAACTGCAAGTTACATTCATACTAGTGTACTCCAAAACAGTGCAACTAACCCCGCCATCAACAGTTGTTGAGGAACTCGACACATCCAAGAGGTTACAAGCTGGGATATAGGCAGTATCAGGACATGTCGTCACCTCATTGTAGCTGTAAGGCAAGTTGGTGCACTTGTGCGACAGCACTACGCCGGACACAGGACACGTGTAGTTGGTCTCGGACACTTCATACGCCTCGCACGTAGTGTTCAGCACGTAGCTATACTCCGTAACCTCGTAGGTTTCATTGAAGTTATTGATGACGGTGAATACGACGTCCGACGCCAACATGGTGGTGTCCGACACCTCAATCCGCAGGGGATTGCTGGAGAAATTATTGTCACCAAACACTAGCGCGTTGAAGGAAATAGCTGATACAAAGAAAGAGTCGGTAGACGCGTAGACTGGGTATGTCGTAATGGGCGCACTCACGCCTACGTATGCCTCAAGGGTTGTCAACGGCAACGTCATGGACACGTTACTTGCGCCGGTAGACCCGGTAATACTGGCAATGGAGGCTCTAAAATTGGTATATAAGACGTCGACCTGATCCTGTCCTTCCACCAGCTGACTACCAACCACGTTGCCGTAGCTAGTTACAAGGTCCAGCAACGAGGACGCGTCGCTTGCGACATCAGACACAACATCCACGACGCCAAGAATGCTGGTGAAGACGGATGACGTGTAATCTAGTTCCAACGCACTGGCACCACTGAAAATAGTCGAGGTTAGAGTCGCTACTGACGCGGCGGTTGTGGCATTGAGGGTCTCACTTTCAGACGCAATTGAAGCAATTGAGGAGGCCCACGTAGTGACATCACTCTTGGAGCCCGTAGCACCAGTGACTATCCCGCTTAACGTTTTCACCATGGAACCCTTGAGCGCGACGACACTAGCTAGCTCGGCGGTAGTATATTCACAGAATTTCCCGCCATAACCACTGTAACACGCACACACAGCATCGCACGTTGCATCTATATCATAGCAAGTGGAGACGCTAACTCCGGTGGCGACGTTGTAAAATTCACAATCGCCTTGATTGCTGCAAGACGCCTGGCAGACTTTAGACACGAAGCTATCGGAAGACAGCAGCGTTGCAAGGTCTGACTGCGAGTAACACTTGGCATTGCTGTCACCGCTCACACCCAGGTAATTGGTCGAGCAAGAGCCACATGTATGATCAACGGAAGCGCAGCTGTCTCGATTCAACAGACCGCAATCGGGTGCGAGAGTACAGTTAACTTTGTTGAGGCTGTTACTTATCATCGACAATGTCACTAGCGAGAGGTAGTCATTGGTACCTGCGACTGCATCCAACACAGACGATAGCACACCTACGTATGAAGCTGTGTCCAGGTCCAATGAAGTCACCTCCGTTGTTGCAGTTGCACTGGTGCTAACGTCGTAGTAATCGTACACGTTGACTACCAATGTAAGCGCGTAATTATCACTTGCTTCGCCCACTGGCAGCTGCGTTACAGCGTACATATTTTCACTCTTGAGGGCAATAATGTCATCAATATCCCCCGCTTCAATGTAATACTCATACGTCAAAGGCAAGTCTTCATCGGTCCAATAAGACGCGCGCAGCATGTAGTCAGTAGTGAACTCTACCCCGGTGCTTGGGGAGACAGTGAACGTACCTGAAGTAGGCGGTCCGTTGGTCACCACTTGGATGGAGGCGACTGAACTGTCACACGAGAGAGAGAATACGTAGACACTGCGCTCTGCTAACACATAACTCGACAGCTTCAACGTAAATTGCTTATCCGACGTTACAGTTGCCTCGATCGGCGTTAGAGCAACGGATGTCATGTTAATAGAGCTGTCATCCACATCCCAAGTAGCGTCACACGCGGACGTGGTCTCAATGCTTCCCACGATACTCAACATTGTGGAGACATCGAACGAGTTGATTGGCGACGTGGTAACTATGCTTACAACAGGACTGTCCTCTTCAATAATGTATATGTCGGAGTAGGTAGATGCAGTCCTGTCGCCACCGTCACTAACAGTTAGCGTGAACCTAAAAGTATAACCGACGTAGTTGACGTCGTACTCGTGCACTGCAAGGAGACTGTCCGATATATACGTGTAGCTAATGTGCGAGCACGAGTCGCTGTAGGTAGGAGCTACCATGGCACACGACCAGGTGTACTCTAGCCCCACCCCCACGACTCGCTGATCCTCATCGTAACTATTTGTGCCGTTTAAATAAAGGTCTTCGTTAAAGCGCAGGGTCTGCGTCAAGCCTCCGTCGATGACAGGGATGAGATCACCCACTTGCACAACTATCAACACCTCGGTGCGGGTTGATGTGCCCGAGTATGTGGCTGTCACTTGAGCGTAGTAGTAACTACCAGCGGAGAGAGCATACGACGACAACTCATATTTGTACTCAGTAGCTGTTGGTACAGCAACTACTGCTCTGTCACTATCATAAAGCTTCCAAGTGTAGGAAATACCCGTGTACGTCACATTCCCATCGCACAAGGTGACATACGCAGAGCTACTCAACACAAGGTCGTCGTAGGAGTAGACATACTTGACACTGTCGCCCGAGATCGTGA
>JACCDO010198696.1_pt1 | contig 22528 bp, 17 predicted proteins | sample 7446101 | NCBI WGS metagenome assembly JACCDO01 (sample SAMN15323440, study PRJNA562643) | freshwater metagenome | isolation source: river surface water | place: USA:Blue River Watershed | collected 2017-08-16
ATCATTTGTATATTCGCTTTGATCTTTGGGGGTAAGGGTTTTCTGATGAGCAATTCTATGGTAGCAAAGAGAATATGCCCTCCATCTAACCCTGGGATCGGTACCAAATTGAGCACACCCACACCAATACTCAATACAACCAACAACATGATAAAACGATCAAAACCCGCTTTTGCATTTTCTCCAGCCAAATAAAAAATCGTGACTGGTCCACCGAGTTGAGTAGGACTCACATTGCCTTTAAACATCCCCCCCAAAGTCATGACTGATTTAGATAATTCAGTAAAAACAAAGTCCTTGGTTTTATACCAAGCATAGGCAAATCTCTCTTGATTAGATACCATAATGGCATCCATTCTAGCATCTGGTCTTGATAAAGAATATAATTGAAAACCCAAAGGCCAATAGGTCAATTCTCCAGCAAGGGCATTTTTATGGATTTGAGATTCAAGCTTGAGTTCTACAAGAATACTGACACCATCCCTAAGCAAAGTAATCATCTTGGATTTTTGGGGTTCATGCTGTATTCTGCTGGCAATGAATGATGCGAGTTTATTGGGTTGCCCATCAACACTGGTGATACAATCCCCCACTTGAAATACTTTGGATGCTGGGAGTTGAGGATGTATGGATGAAATACAATTGGCTGCAGAACTCAATCCCAATGCATCTAATTTCAATACCTGATCTTGAGCCAATCCCCATGTATTCTTGGGGGGCAATGTAATCTCTAGGAAATGTGCAGATTGTAAGAAATCCACATGCTCATCTAAAGCACTTAAACGCTCTACAGTGATTTGTATTTCTTCATCTGCTTTAAGCGATTGAATCGCGCTTTCAACTTCATAAAATCTCTTGATTTCTTGTGTATTGATCCTGGTAATACGATCAAAGGGCTTGAGTCCATATTTGTCAAAGATACTTTGAGATGTCACCATTATATCTGAAGCCAAAGCATAGGGTTGAAAACCAATGACTGGATAAGATACTTTGCTAGAAATAAATTTATCTGTTTCTTGGATCAGCTTAGGACGCACATCAAATTCAAGGATTTGATCGTTTCTCTTGAGTTTAATATGCAAAGGTGGCCCATCCAAAACACTGCCTTTGACAAATTGAGAGATCTGCCAAAAAGCATAAATCTGTTGCCCATTGATTTCAATTACTTCATCCCCATCCCTAATCCCAGCTTGATATCCAGGCAAACCTTCATCCAATGCCCCAATATGACTGCTAATCTCTTGATCAAAAAGCTTTGAATAATAAAAGAATGGAATCAACACCAAGAAAGGCAAAACAAAATTCATCAAAGGCCCAGCAAAGAAAATCAAGATTTTAGTCAATGGACTCTTATCTGAGAGAGAACGTCCTTGATCTTCATCATGTTGTTCTTCTTGTAGTTCAGCCAATGCTTCTTCTGAAAACTCATCTTTGGACAAATCCCCAAATTCCTTTTCCATCCCATGTAAACGCACATATCCCCCTAATGGGATCCATGCGATTCTATATTCTGTTTCACCGATTTTCTTGCTGATAATGGGTTGTCCAAAACCAATGGAAAAGATATGAACTTTAACATTACTCAATTTAGCAACAATAAAATGCCCAAATTCATGGATTGTGACAATAGCGCCAAGCAATACCAAAAAGGCGAGAAGTGCAATCATAGTTTTACCTTATTTATCAATTCATCGAGTGCCTATGATATTTTAGGCGACAAATACTTTAACATAATAATAAACAAAGGGTGAAACAAATAATAAAGCATCCACACGATCAAGCACCCCACCATGCCCTGGAATCAATGTACCACTGTCTTTGACCCCAGTAGCCCTCTTAAATAAAGATTCAAATAAATCTCCAGCCACACCAATGGTGACACCCACCATACCCAAAATCAAACAATCCACAGTAGAGAGTTGGCTACATGCTGGGAAATAAGCTTTGGCAAGAAAAGCCCCACCAGTGCCTAATAACAAGCCCCCAATATAACCTTCAATGGTTTTTTTAGGACTCAAATTGGGCGCAAGCTTATGCTTACCCAAGAATTTACCAGCAAAATATCCACCAGTATCTCCACCAAAAGTCACACACATGGTCAACAATACCCAACCGATTTTATGACCATCAGTACTCTCTTCCAATAAACGCAAAGAGAGTAGAGAAGGCAATGTGGCCCCCAAATAGATCACGCCCATCAAATCAATGCTCAATCTCTTTGGACTCTCTTCCACAGGTAAAGGATTTCTGAGTGTTGCAAACGCAAGTGCGAGAAACACAAAGGGTAATATCCAAGAGAAATCGATATACGCAAAATACTTCTCAAGCACTGGTTGAAAACTAAGAAGTAGAACCAAAAGAGAAAGAGGTAATCTTTGAAGCAAAGATCGATCCATTCTAAACATCCTTTGATATTCATCTGTGCCAATCACAGCAAACAAGCCCACCAAAATCGCAAAAGACCACCAAGGGCCATAGAGCAGGATCGCAAGCGCTCCAATGCCCATCACAATACCAGAGATCATTCTTTCAAGCATATCGTATTCCTCATAAAAAACATGACTTCTATTGTTTATTTAATTTATTTATCCCATTGTCAAGCATAAAAGATTGGATTTTTATTGGTGTTTAAGATAGCTAATGAATCAATCATAAAAATAACTCAATACCTAAAGGATTTTTTGATGAGCAAATCAGATGAAAAAGTACCTAGCGATACCACTCAATATCAACAAAACTACAATGATAATGCTTTTTGGGAAACAGTGAAGAAATATGCCAAAAAACTAGGTGGAGAAGCTCTTTATAATGCCTTACTGTTATACTATGTCATGCAAGATTCAAATACACCAATGCAACAAAAATTATTAATTGCTGGGACTCTAGGATATTTGATTTTACCGATTGATCTCATCCCAGATTTTATCCCTGTTTTGGGTTTAACAGATGATATTTCCGCAATTGTTGCTGCTGTCAAAATGGTTGCTGAAAATATCACAGCAACCCATCAAGAAATGGCAAAAGCAAAGATTAGAGAATGGCTAGGTGAAGACGCTTAAACCTTAAGATTTGAGATTTGAGCTGTGGTTAAACCAAATCTTCTCTCTCTCTTTTGATAGTGCCTAATCGCTTCTTCTACATCTTTATCTTCAAATTCAGGCCAAGTTTGATTGCTAAAATAAAATTCAGTATAAGCACTCTGCCAAATTAAAAAATTACTAATCCTTAATTCCCCACTCGTTCTAATCATTAAATCTGGGTCTGGCAATTGGGGCAAATATAAATGATCTTGTATGGTTTGCGCATTGATCTCCAAAGGGTTAATTTGATTCTCTTGTACCAAAACAGCGATTTTTTGCATCGCTTCCACAAGCTCTTCTCTTCCCCCGTAACTCAAAGCCAAAGTCAAAGTCATCCCCTTAAAATCTTTGGTTTGTTCCTTGAGAAAAGCAATGGCTTGTCTGACATTATCAGGTAAATCATTGATTCTACCGATGGTTTCAAAACGGATTTGATTGCTGATAAAAGTTTCTTTTTCTTCATAGATATAATTGAGAAGAAGCTTCATTAACGTTTGAACTTCATCTTCTGGTCGTCCCCAATTTTGAACGCTAAATGCATATAATGTGAGATATTGAACACCGATTTTAGAACAATAAGTCACAATGGCATTTACTCTTTTTGCCCCTTGAATATGCCCTTCGCTTCTATTCATCTGATGGCTTTGAGCCCATCTCCCATTGCCATCCATAATCATGGCAATATGTTTTGGTATTTGACTGAAAACGCTCAAAATAATCCCCTTTGATCTAGTATTTTATCTTTTGCTTTTTAGCATATTAATTTTGTATGAGTAGTAATATTTTTTCATAGTAATTTAAAAGAGATGAGAGTTCTTTGCTTTGGGGATATTTTAGACTTAAAGATTTAAGCAAAGAAATGGCATGATTGATTTCTCCTTGATAACGGTAAATCAAAACCAGTAAGAAATTTTTTTGATCATCTATGCTCAAACCATCGATTTGTTTCAGCAAAATATCATCCATTTCTTCATATTGCACCTTAGCTTGAAGCATCAAAAGTTGATAATGTAATCTGCTTAAATCATTGGATAAAATACGATAAGCTTCATTGATCTTTTTATAGATTTGATTGATTTTATCATAGGTCACTGGATGTTGTTTTTTGATCTCTCGATGTCGATCTGGATGCAATACCAGTGATCTTTGATGAAATCTTTCTTGGATCTCTTCCAAACGACAATCTGTGCCTAATTCCAAGATTTGATAATAATTGAGTTGTCCTAATTTCATCCAAACCATATCAATGGCTTTGGCGATTTTAGGGGGCAATAATTCTAAATCTACCACTGGTGTGCTATTGAGAATCAAACGATAAGATTCTTGGAGCAATTGTTCTGCATTAAAGGGATAAGTCAAATAGAGACTGACGCCTTCTTTGAGATACTGCTTTCGATGTTCTTCATGGTTACCAAGAATAATCACTGCACAAAAGGCAAAATGTGGATGTTGCTTTAATTGTTGAATCGATTGAAGCAAATGGGGAAATGAGTATTCATTGATGATCAGTAATCTAGGAAAGATCGCACTGGGTTGAAAGAGAAATGATAAATCATTGTTTTGATCGAGTTGTGCTTGAACTTCTAGATGTTTAAATGCAACACTTTCTTGATTAGGGGCAAGCAAATATTGTGCGATGGTTAACCTAAGATTCTCTAAAATCTGTGGCTGATGATGAAGGATTAAAATCGGTGTTTTCACATTCATATCTCTATCTCAATTTTGCTGTAAATTTTGTTTCATTTTCTGTATTTCTTCATCTGAATAACCAGAAGAAACACGAATTCTAATATTTTGAGCCAGATTTGTCTCCAAATCCCGAGCTGTGACTGAAAGCAAACCGTCAGTATCGATCTCAAAAATCACTTCGATTTCCAATGTACCCCTAGGTGCAGGTCTTAAACCGTATAATTCGATTTCCCCTAATTTTGTATTCTCTGCTGCCAAACGGCTTTCCCCTTGGAAAATAGGGATTTTTACGATTTGTTGTTGATCCATTGTTGTGGTAAATACCCTCTTGTATTCACAAGGCACAGCTGTATTCTTCAAAATCAATTTCTCACAAAAACCATTGACTGTTTGTACACCCAAAGATGCTGGGATCAAATCCAAAAGCAAAGGATTGTGTTTGGTGCTTTGTACAGAGAATTGGGTATTTAACATCGCCCCTTGAATCGCTGCCCCAATGGCAACAACTTCATCTGGATCTATATCTGTTCTTGGTTCTTTATCGAAATAACTATTGACCATTTCCCGAACCAAAGGCACTCTTGTAGACCCACCTACCAAAATCACATCATCGATTTGTTGGGCTTTGATGGGCAAAGAAGAAAACGCTTCATCGCAAATCAAAAAAGTTCGTTGAATAATCTCAGCACAATAATGCTTAAAAATATCCCTACCAATACTCAAGTTCAAAGGGATATGTTGCCCATCTAACTCAACCATTTCACTGATTTGTATCTTATCCGCATCACTTAATTTCTTTTTAATCATCTCTGCAATTTGCTTGAGTTGCCCCTTAAGATAAGGTGACTCGATATTGGCAAGTTGATATTTATTGAGCAGATGTGCTTGTAATACTTTGGCTAAACGATTGTCAAAATCATCTCCCCCTAGATAAGTATCCCCTGCTGTTGAAAGCACTTCAAAGATATTATTCTTGATACGAAGCACAGTCATATCAAAAGTCCCACCCCCAAAATCATAGATCGCTAGATTCGCATCCACGGCTTTACCATAACCATAAGCAAGTGCCGCTGCTGTAGGTTCATTGATCATACGCAATACTTCTAAACCAGCGAGTTCACCAGCGAGTTTAGTCATTTGCCTCTGATTATCATTAAAATTCGCTGGTACAGTAATCACAGCTTTCGTCACAGGTTGACCGAGATAACTCTCTGCCAAATCCTTCATTCGATGTAAAATCAATGCTGAAATCTCTGGCAATGCATAGCATTCCCCCCTGCTATTGATCATACAATTATTATTCTCTCCCCTTTCCACAAGATAAGGGAGTTGCGCAATCATTCTTTGAGCTTGGGGACTGTCAAAAGGCCAACCAATGAGTCTTTTGGCGGAATATATGGCATTCACTGGGTCTGTAATTAATTCTCTTTTGGCTTCATTACCCACAACCACTGAACCATCTTCCAAAAAAGATACCACAGATGCTTGTATGCGATTGCCGTTCTCATCCGGAATCACATGTACTTGCCCATTTAACATCACTGCTACACAAGAATTCGTCGTTCCCAAATCTATACCAATCACTAGCTCTTCCAAAGTAGGCTCCCATCAAGAATGATCGTTTATGTAAATCAAGAATAGATTAACAATTTCAATAAAAAACTCAATCTTTATCATGAAGACAAACAGTGTTTTCTTGAAGATCAAGATTCTTGTTGATATGATCTTCACTTATGTTTTTATCTATATTTCCCTTAAATCCTATGGTTTGACGATGTTACATCCTATCTATACACAACGCAGAGCAAAGCTTTTGAAGTCCTTGGATCATCAAGCAATTGCATTGATTCCTTCATACCAAGAAATGGGTAGAAACTACCCTGCAAACCCTTATTTACACTTTAGATCATCAAGTCATTTCTTGTATTTATTGGGTAAAAACTACAGTAACGCTTACCTTGTGTGCATTGCTGGTGAAAAAACAAGATTATACATGGAAGAGAATACAATGAGCGATCAACTCTGGCATGGGTTAATGCCTAGTTTTGAAGAACTCTCTATATTGCATGATTGTCAAGTGATTGCCATTGATCGTTTGGCAGAAGATTTAAAAAAACTAGGGCTAGATCGAGTATCTACCATTCCTTCTTTTTATCCACATATACGTGAAAAACAATCCCAACTCTTAGGCAGAGAGATTTTATCGCCTACACAATGTAGTGACAAAGATGCCACACTCTGTGAGGCAATGATTGCACTTCGATTGATCCATGATGAATATGCGATTGAAGAATTAAACACAGCAGCCCAACTCACCAAACAAGCACATCTCCTAGGGATGAAAAAAACAAAAATCAACCAAAGCACAGCAGAACTCTATGCCCTAATGCTAGGTGAATTACAAAAGAATGGTTTAACAAGTTCTTACCCACCCATTATTACCACACATGGAGAAGTACTACACTGCCATCACTACAAAGATATTTTAAGAGATGGAGATCTTTTGCTTGTTGATTTTGGCGCAGAAACTGAAACAGGTTGGGCGGGTGATGTCACCAGAACTTGGCCAGTCAATGGCAGATTTGATCCTTACCAAAGAGAAATCTATGCTTTGGTTTTGGATATACAAAAAAGAGCCATTGATATGGTGAAACCCGGCACAGAATACAGAAAAATCCATGAATTCACAGGATTTGCTTTGGCTCAAGGTCTCAAAGATATCGGTATCTTGCAAGGTGATAGCGCTCAATCTCTTTTTGAACAAAATGCCCATGCGTTATTCTTCCCACATGGTATCGGTCATTTAATAGGATTAGATGTGCATGATATGGAAGACTTGGGTGATCGGGCTGGTTATGGCAAAGGACGCATAAGAAGCAAAACCTTTGGCGCTGGTTATCTACGATTGGATCGTACTTTACAAGAAGGCATGGCAGTCACGATTGAACCAGGATTTTATCAAGTAGAAGCCTTATTAAAAAATACAGATTTTGCAGGTCAACAACTCAAATCTCTTGTCAATTGGGAGAGATTGGCTCAATTTAAATCAGTCAGAGGCATTAGAATAGAAGATGATATTTTGGTAGGTGCTCAAGGTCCAATTAATTTAACAGCGGATATTCCAAAGGATATTGATCAAATTGAAAGCATTGTAGGACAACTCAATTAATCTATTTCTTTGCTTGTCCTCGATTTAATCGTTGCTTTAATGTTTTACCAGGTTTGAAAAAAGGAGCATATTTGGGCTCAACAGCAACACTTTCGCCAGTCTTTGGGTTTCTTCCTACATAAGAATCATATTCTCTTACTTCAAATGAACCAAATCCTCTAATCTCTATTCTATGATGCTTTTTAAGTGCATTGGCCATACTATCAAAGACTAAATTCACAGCAACTTCTGCTTCTTTGAGAGAGTATTCTCCGCTTTCCATGATCATTTCTATGAGCTGTCCTTTAGTAACTGCTTTTTCTTCTGTCATGTGATATTTCCTTGGGCTATCGCCATTTTGAATTGATACATATACTCAGATGATCTTGATCTCATCGGATAAAACTTATTTGCAATAATCGTGCTAGTTAAAAAAAAATTAAAACATTTTTATTAATAAATAATAAATACAAGCACTTAAAAATCAATCTGCATTCATACGATCAAATCAAGCATCTTGGTCAATCTTAGCAGTGGGGTTTCAATGACATGAATAGCACACTTGAAAAAAAACATAAAATCCCTAATCTAGGAATACTGCTGATGAAGAATTGTATCTATCATCGCATAGGAGAAGATTTTCATGGACAGTTTCGCAATCGAAAAACAATCATATTTCAGTCATCCCCATCCATTATATGCCCAAGAACTCAAAAAATTATTCGATTTAAGCTTATTTGGAGAGAGATTAGATCTACAAAACCCTTATCGATTAAATGCTTTATTACAAAACCCATTATCTTGTTTTAAAAGCATTATCATCGGCGGAACAAATGGAAAGGGCAGTACTTGTGCTTATATCGAAGCACTGGCAAAATCAGCAAATCTCAAGGTAGGTTTATTTACATCTCCCCATTTGATTTCTTTTAGGGAAAGAATCAAAGTGGATGGCAACATGATCCCTCAAGGCAAAGTGGTAGAAGGATTAAAATATCTCTTTAAACTCACAGAAAAAGAAGAGATTCATCAAACATTCTTTGAGATGACTTGGGCTTTGGCGCTTTGGTATTTTAGGGAAGAGAAAGTGGATTATGTGATCTGGGAAGTGGGACTTGGGGGTAGATTAGATGCGACAAATGCTTGTGAACCAGTGATCAGCGCTGTGGTCAGTGTGGGTTTAGATCATTGTCAAATTCTAGGCAATACCTTAGAAGAAATCGCTAGAGAAAAGGTAGGGATTTTTAGAAAAAATATCCCTTGTCTCACTTGTGATACTGGAGATGGCTTAAAGGCAATTCTCAGTCAGAGTCCTTATCCTGTCATTGAAGTAAAAGCCCTTGAAGAAATCAAAAATCTAGAGATTTTGGCTGGTGAGCATCAACAAAGAAATGCTTCACTCGCTTGGACCATCGCACAATCTTTGGGTTGGCCCACAACAATCAATGCTTTAACCCAAGTCAATTGGCCAGCAAGAATCGAGAAAATCAATGATTTTTATATCGATTGTACCCATAATCCTCATGGTGCTCAAGCACTGGCACAATGGATCAAACAACATGATACTCATCAAAAAATATTTTTGATTTTTGGAGCTGTACAAGGCAAAGATATAGAACAAATCTTAAGGATTCTCGCGCCTTTTGTCACAGAAATCATTTTTACCACACCACAATATCCAAGAAGAGTAAGTGCTCAGGAATTACATCAAAAATATGGCGATCTCTTTCAGATTTCCCATGTCATTGATTCAGTAAGCCAAGCCATAGTATTTCTGCAAAATCAAAGAGATCAAGGGAAAATCTCAAATCAAGATATTACACTCATTGCAGGATCATGCTATCTTGCTGGTGAAAGCAGAGCATATTTCTTAGATATTCCTTTTCCAGAAGAAGGCATTATTAGTACAGCAAGATAAATCAATGAATTAAACTGATTAAAAATAAAAAATCAATAAATCCAAAATGAAATGCCTAAAAATGCTTAAATCAATTGATTCTCAGCAATATTATATGCATATTCATAGCAAAAGATCGAATAGAGAGTGAAATGAATAAACCCGAATATATAGAAGCATTAAAGCAAAAAATCAAAGAAAATCATCAAATTCGCACCCATTTCTGGGCAGAAAATGGGATGCCAAAATATACAAATGCTTTAATTTTATCTCAAAGTCCTTATCTATTACAACATGCCCATAATCCTGTCAGTTGGAAAGAATGGGGAGATTTGGCATTTGAAGAAGCAAAACAAAGAGATGTGCCTATTTTTTTGAGTATAGGATATAGCACTTGCCATTGGTGCCATGTCATGGAAAGAGAATCTTTTGAAAATGAAGAGATCGCACAATATCTCAATGATCACTTTGTCAGCATTAAAGTAGATCGAGAAGAATTACCTGCGATTGATAGTGTGTATATGGATTTTGTACAACTCACCACTGGACATGGAGGTTGGCCATTATCTGTTTTTATTACACATGATCGTAGACCAATTTTTGGGGGAACATATTTTCCAGCCAAAGATGGGGATCGTGGGACTAAAGTTGGATTTTATACCTATCTCAAATTGATTTCTAAGAATTTTAAAGATGAACGTTTATTAAAACAAGCCGATGAACCCATCGATATTTTACAGAAATATGCGTTACAAGCACCAGCCACAACACTAGAAAAAGATTGGTTAGAACAAGCAACAGTGATGTGGCAAAAAGAATTTGATGCGACTTGGGGTGGCTTTGGTGGCGCACCTAAATTCCCTAGACCTTCAGTGCTAGAAGCCCTATTAAGAGCTTGGTTTAAAACGGGTGAATCTGAACTTCTTAAAATGGTAGAAATCACCATAGAACGCATGTATTGTGGTGGTATCTATGATCATATCGGAGGGGGATTTGCAAGATATAGCGTGGATAATCGTTGGTGGGTGCCACACTTTGAGAAAATGCTATATGATAATGCCCAAATTCTAGGCATTTTGGTTGAACTCTACCAAATCACCAAAAGACCATTATATGCCCAAATTGCACAAGATATCATCTTATATCTCAAGAGAGAAATGAGACATCCATTAAATGCGTTTTATGCTGCCACAGATGCTGATAGTTTGGATGAAAAAGGTGATTCACATGAAGGTGAATTTTTTGTTTGGCAATACCATGAGCTCAAACAAGCGATGACTGATGAACAATTTCAATGGTTTAATGCTACTTTTGGTATTAAAGAAAATGGGAATTTTGAAAGAAATAGAAATGTATTGTATCTCTATGAGCCCATGGATGAAGATGAAAGGGCTTATTTCAAAGAGATCAGACAAAACCTATACCAACTCAGAAATAAAAGATCTAAACCCAGCTTAGATGATAAGATTATCTGTTCTTGGAATGCCTTACTTATCGATTCTCTTTGTAAAGCTGGAAGTGTATTTGGCAATGATGAATGGGTAGAACTAGGCAAGAGTTGTGCAGATTTCCTATGGCATCATCTTTGGGATGGCAAAATCTTATATCGATCTTGGCGAAATGGAAGAAGAGCAAAACATCAAGGAACAATCGATGATTATATGACTTTAAGTTATGCTCTCATCTCTGTATTTGAAGCTACTGGTATAAGTGCTTATCTAGAAAAAGCCAAAAAATTATATGAAACAGCTGAAATCTTCTTTGATCAAGAAAGAGGTGGTTTTTTTAGATTAAACCCTCAAGAAAGAGCCAAATTACCCTTTGAAGAAAAACCCCTGATCGATAGCGCTGAACCCAGTGGGAATGCAATGGCTGTCTTTGTTGCGCTGAAACTATTTCAATTATTAGATGAACCCCATTACAGAGCACAAGCCCAAGGTACCCTCAAGAGTATCGCTTGTGTCATGGCAAAACAACCTACAGCGAGTCCTAAAGCACTCTCTGCGCTGAGTTATTATCTAGAAGGTAGACAACAATTATCTGTAGTTCAAGGTGGCAATGCCCAACATCCACTACAACGCGCAAATCATCTCACTTTTCACCCTTATACCATTCGATTGAATCTCAAAGAATTATCTAGTGATTTGCGTAAGCTTGTGCCAGCATTATCACAAAGACCTGATCAAAAGGATCAATGTGTTGCTTATCTTTGCTCAAGCAATGGATGTACACCAGTGATTGAAGATAGTAATATTTTGACTTCTTTGTTGAAGAGATTATAAAACTGAAAAAATCATTTATATTTATGGTCAAAAAATTTTGATTTATTTATGGTATATTAATATATGCTATTAATATTATTTATGATTTTCTTGAATTAAGTGCTAGAAATGTCTCATCAAAAATATAGTGTGCTATTGATGTCACACTTTGAATCTTACTATTTTAAATCTTTAAACGAAGAGATAATTTGAATTTTCGGTGTTGTAGGTTTATGCGTTAAAATCAATGCATCCTCCGGAGAAATCAGCACATTTTTTTCTTTAATCAGATCCTTATCCACATCTACTGATTTAGAACTAATATTATAATAAGCTGGTCTTAACACTTTCTCTGGGAGATAAGCATAATATAACTTTCCTTGATACTGATAGAAATATTGATTTTGACCGATATGATTCGAGCCTTTGACACTGAGTAACATCGCATTTTCCACCCCACTCAATTCCAAAGCTTTAGATAATGCCATCATATCCCCATTCTCAATCGTTGCCAACAAGAGATCTCCATTGCTAAATCTCCCTAATGCTGCCAAAGGTTCACCTGTTTTTGTGGCATCTTGAACCATATTTTTACCATAATAGATCAGCGTTTGACCTTGGATCAGGGTTTGAATATTGGATAATAATTGAACAGGACTCCCAGTATACCATTTATCCATTTCAGTGACATATTGATCATTGATCACAAAAGTCATTTCTTGATCAACAGCTGGGATATAATCTTTGCCTAGATATTTTAAACCATAACCCCCATTTTGACTTAATAGACTTGTTGCTACTAAACCAATAGGCAACCTTGCCACTTGAATGTCAGGCAAAGAGATTTCATTCTCAAATTCACTCCCACGTTGATAGCCAAGTGCCAAATGTGGTGTTAATCTTTCACTATCGATATAAACAAAAGAAACCTCTGAACTCAAAGGGGTAGATAAATAACTCACAGCAAGCCAAGGATCTACATCTTGAAAGGGGACTTGTTGCCATACACCTTCTTTGGCATTCCAAGTATTAGCAATACTTGTTGATTTGCTGGGAAATGCAGATGGGATACTTTGGGTTTTCATCAAATAGAAAAAGTCTTGATCAGTGCCTTCTAACCATTTTTGGGGATCTAAAGACATTTTTTGTATAGCTTTTACTGGATTTTTCGCAGATGGGAACAAAGCAAGTCCTGTTTGATCTTGATCACTGCTCAAAGACATGGCAAACTCTACACCTACAAGCTTTAGGGCTTTATTGATTTGGGCCACAGTAGCCGATTCAGACCATGCATAGATCAATGTGCCTTTGGGGGTAACACCTAAAGCAGAACGACTTAAATAGAGATCATCTAATTTACCATGTTCGCTTTGGGGTTGAATCACATTGAGATTTTGATTTTGTTCGCCTTGTGCATAAACCAAAGGTGCATAACTTTGTCTAAAACTTCCCCAATCCTCGATCAAAGCTTCTACTTCTGTATCCATTACACCTACAACAGCTTTCCCTTTTTGATTGATCGCAATCGTTGCAACACCTTGACGCATGGGACTTAAAATCTGTTGATCTTGAATTAAACCATGTTGTTGATAAATATCATTTGCCCCATTAAATGCAGCCACAACATTGCTTAAATCATCATTCTTGATCTTACCTGAACCAATGCCTTCTTGTTCTAATTTCTTGGGATCTCCACCCGCTACCAATTTTATCCCTAGTTTTCTCATATCAAAAGCAAACAGATGTACTGAAAGTTGAGGATGTTGTTCATCTACCCTAATAAAAGTCTTGAGTACATGTACTTCTTTTTCTTCACCCAGTTTCAGTTCCTTCCATACACCTTCTCCTGGATAAGCGCTTTTCACATCGATTTTGGGTGGGTACCAAGAAGATGTTTTGGCATCATTGATTGAAGAGATGGGACCTACTGGTTTAAATGATGGACTTTTGGGGTCTACTAGGATTTTGAAAAGCGTTTGATCGATCTCTGAACTCAGTTTAGATTTCAAATGTGTCAAAGAAATATCTTCATCTTTGGTGATCAACTCATAACTTCTTAGGGCATTTTGTATGCTTTGTACAAAAGTTGCTTGTTGTGCACTCCCCACTGAAACCAATTCGATCTCATCGCTTTTTGCATAGTTTTGATGATTACTATCACCTAAAGCTGTGATATGTTTATCATCCACTGATATCTTATACTTGGGATTTGCATCTGCCAAAATGATAAATTGATTGGATTGAGATTCTACCAAACGGGCTGTGCAATTCTTCAATGGTTTGGAAAATCTTGTGCTGAGAGATTCAGGTGAAAACCAAAGATCATAGTGGTGGGCTTCTTTGGCTTTTTCTAAGAGAACAACAACTTGTTTTTCAATAGGAACAGATTCTTCTTTGGCTTTTTGATGTGTGGCCCAATTGAGAAAGGTAATGCTCAGACAATTCCCAAACTTGTCTTTCTGTCCATATAATATCCTAGCAAAACCCAATTCTTTATTTTCACTGCTATCTGCAGCAAATAAGATATCTTCACTCATTGGATTAAGCGTTAGATTTCTAGGTGGACTAAAACCAATGGGGATTGCGTTTCTTCCCACAGTCACTTGCATCATATAAATATCTCTATCTGTTTTTTTCTGATTTGCCCAAGCAGAAAAAAAGACCAGATATTGATGTGCAATCAAAGCTTCCCTTTTCATCAAGTGTAGTTGTTCGCTTGAAGTCAAAAGCTTATATTCAGTTTCTAAGTGAGCAATAATATTGTGCTTAAGCGTATCTTTAAAATCTTTTTGGGTAATATCACTCTTTTGAAATTTTTCACTTGCTTGAGATGATGCTCTCCAATACGAGAGTGCAAGTGCACAAATCAAAGAAAGTGCCAATAATATGAGTTTGTTTTTCATAAAACCTCAATGTTTTTCAATCCTTAGTTATCTCTTTTACAAGGATTTCATTTTTGATCAAGCTTTGAATAAAGCTATTTCCATCTAATAAGGTGATTTTTCCTTTTCCACCCAGTTGAGCCATGCCATCTTTGATCACTTCACCAGTACTGATCATCATGCCATGTTGTGCATTAAAATGCTGTAAATGCTCTAGCAATAAATGAATGGTTTTTTGATCAATGGTATTTGATTTAAGTTGAGCCAAAATCAAAGTGGCTTGTTGCCTTGGCGAAATGGCATAAATTGCGATTCTACCACCTTTTTGTTGATGGATTTTCTGTATCTCATAGTATTCCAATTTCTTCAAATATTCGATGACCAAAGCTTCAAATTCCGCTTCTGTATAATTTCTTAAACAAGCAAGCATATTTGATACTTTTTCTGGATCAATCTCTTGATCTTCATATAATTTGAGATCGATTTCACCTTTAAACTGTGCTTTTTTCTTTTTTCTGAAGAGATGGATATCTGAGAGGTTTTGGGGCGTATTTTCTGTAGTGATATTGATCTCATTGTCAACCACAATTGTGGGCGAATGACTGAGATCAACTTCTTTGTTCTCTTGCTTTTTGGGGGATTGTGCGATTGCTACATTTTTTTGATGACTACTTTTGAGAATCCTATTGATTTGAGCTGACATACTGGGGGGTGGGAAATTTGATTTTACAGCATTATTCTCTATCTGGTCTAGGTATTTAATCTCAGTCAATGTACCTTGGGGAGATACATTGAATTCCTTCAGTGCTTTTTGATAGGTATTTTGAATTTCACTCCATAACCATTCAGCATATAAAGGATTCTTCTTGATCAAATCTGCAACAGCTTCTATTTTGACTGGCATAAGAGATTTTGCATTGATCAAAGATAAGAGTTTAAGGGGTTCATAATGATCATCGCTTTGATTGCTTTGAAACCTTGAACCAAATTCTTCAATCGAAACATCTAAATCATTGAGAGAACTTTCTTCTTCTATTTTTTCATTGTCATCTAAGATTGTGATTTCTTCATCTATATCTATGTCTTGTTCTATGGCTTGTTCTACCTCTACTGGTTGTGCTGTTTTATCTGTGATTTCTGCTTTGATAAATGCCGATATTTTCTCTTCGATTTCTGCCAAATGATCATCACTGTTCAATTCGGGTTTAATGAAAAAAACACCATTTCTTGGTTCAGTTAAAATAGAACTAAATGTGGTAAACTTCGATAAAAATTTTTGAAGTTTTAGGGGGTTAAGTTTTTGTTGACCAAGTTCTAATTCGATCTCTAATTCTCTACATTCTGCCTTTAAAAGTTCCCAAAGTCTTCGATTACTGAGTGGATGTTTTTCTTTTTGAAGAATGATAATCACTTGTTTTAATATCTGATGTTCAACCATTCATTTATCCCTTATATTTTTATAATTCTTGTTGATGATCGAGTGGTAGTAAGTCATTTTCTTGTTCAATTTCCCTACCATACATCGTTCCCATCACAATAGCGATAGGCAAAGTCATGAGATTTAAAAAAGGGATAGATACACATAAACTTGCGACCAAACCAACACTTACTGTTTTACCTAAACTCTTAAAGAGCAAAGAGAATCGCCTAGAGAATGCATACGATCTTCTCGCAAAAAGGGAATCACAAAGATCAAAGCAAAGTAAAAAAGGTGTCCATAGGAAAATTTGAATCAAAGGTGCTACAAAACCAACCACAGGGATAAATCCCAAAAACAAAAGTGTAATTGCACCGATTACCCCAAATAATACCACAAAAATACTGACCCCAAAACTTCTGATAATCCCAGAGAATAATCCCACTTCTACTTCTTTCCCCCCCAAGATATCATCACATTTTGTTGCCAAAGGCTCACATAATGGAAAGGCAACCAACATCACCAAAAAAGGAATCAAAAAGAAAACCAATACATTTAAAGCAAGTTTGATGATCCATACACTAAATGTGGCAAACCAGCCAGTTTGATGCTCAAAATATTGAGGTGCAGCATAAGCCAGAAATTGATCTCCATAAATCAAGATCACAGTGAAAGAAGCCAATGAAACCAACAAAGTCACAAGTGCTGGTACTAATGCATAGGGGATTAAACGGGTATTCTTGAGTAAAAAACGAAGCGCTTTAAAAAATAGTATCATTCCATGAAAAAAAGACATTTGACACTCTACCTATTGAGATGAAATCAGCTCTTTTACATAGCGAAATTTCAAGCTTTTGAAAAGCGATTAAAGAGATGAGTGATGAGATTCATGAGTTTAGGGGGATTTTATAGCTTTTTAAATATTTTCCAGCACGCGTCATCAAAAAACCATCTAACTCAAGCATCGTCGCTTGAAACGCAACTTCTTCTATGGTTTGATTTGAAAGCAATGCAAGTTCTTCTAGGGATAAAGGATTTTGATCTGAACATAGATCCCATAAAATCAATAATTGTGGGTCTTTGGGCTTTTCAAATTGTTGATCTCCATCGAAATTCAAATGCAATTGTTGATTTAAATTTTGATGATTTTGATATTTGACTAAACCTTCCAAAATAAAAGTTAAGATCAATGCACCTTCTTGTATTAATTGATGACAACCTTGATACAAAGGAGATAATATTGGACCAGGACATACCCATACTTGTTTTTTAAAACCCAAAGCAAATCTAGCTGTACTCAATGTTCCACTTTTTTCCCCTGCTTGCATCACAAATAATAATGCACTGCTACAAAGATATGCAATCCAACGGTTTCGCTCGATAAAAGTCCATTTATCTGCTTTTTGCATCGAAAAAAAAGGTGATAATGCGATGATTTGATCTGTGCGTGTTTCATGTATTTTAAATTTTTGTATGCTTGCATGGTATAAACCACAAGCAAAGACGATATATGTTTTAAGACCCTCTTTTAACGCCTGAATATGCGCACATTCATCAATACCCATAGCCCCCCCAGAAATCACATTTAAATCCAGTTCTTTGGCTTTTTTCACCAATTGTTGTGTGAATAAAATCCCATCCCGATCTGGTCCACGAGTGCCAACAATTCCCATGATTTGATGTGAATCTAATACACCAATCCCGCGAATTAAAGCCATTGCTTGGGGATTGATGATTTGTATCATAAAACCATGATTGATTTGTTTGAGCCATTGAAGTTCTTGATGAAGAGATTGTAAGAGAGATGAATCCCAAATTTTAAGAAATCTAGAGAGTTTAGGTGGGGTAGCAATTAAATTTCTAATGCTTGGAAAAAAATCAATCCAAAAATCAATCCATTGATCAACAGAAGCTGTTTTGAGGTGATGGCTGAGTTGATCAAAATGATGTTGGAGCTGAGAGATTTGATCTAATTTCTGCTTGATCTGCTCAATTTCTTCTTTTTTACCCATTGAGAGTTGATACATGATTTGATCGATGTGTATTGCTAGAGATATAGGATATTTTTGGCTCTCTGGTAATTGGTCGATTTGAGCGAGAAGAACAAGTAGGCTATGGCATTGTGCTTCAGAAAATGATGTGATATCTATGGCTTGATATGATAATGTATCGCTTTGATAGAGATAGAGAAAACTCATTTTACACCTGTTTTTTTTGTGGTAAAGCAAAGTTTGGGATGGGGATGCTCAATGATTTGAAAAACAAGCTTATCTTGAGCACTCATTGTATAACGATTGATTTGACAACCCTTGTTTTGATTTGACAAAACAGCGATCATTTCACCTTCATAAATCTCTTCAATACAATTTTGGCGCATCAGCCATTGTTTGAGATTGTCATCATGATCGCTATGACTGATATATTGGAAAATCCCATCTTCAAATCTAATCGCAAACCAACAATCCTGATTGTGAGAAGAATGATGTCTTTGATATCTGTAAAAAGACTCTATTTTCTTTTCATTGCTGATTGGACTGACGATTTTGGGGGTGATATACATGTATAATTGATATGCAACCCAAATGATCAAGAGATATGCTGTAATCAACAATGAATAGAGTACCTGATCGATGTTTTTCATTATATTTTTTAAACCTTTGTCAAAAAGTGGCAAAGGGGCTTATTCATGATTTAAAATGATTTGTTGCTTAAAAAAGCCATTGATGAAATGAGAGATAAATCATGAATCTTTTATTAAATTTGATTTGAAGCTTGAAACAAGCGTGAATTTTGCTAAAAGCAAATGCAACATCTTAAGAACAAATTATTCTTTTGAAGAAGCTCCACATTTCCTAAAAGAAAGAGATTTTCGTATGAAGATTCATGAACATCAAGGGAAGGAAATTTTAAAACAATTTAATGTTCCTGTTCCCCAAGGCTATGCTGCTTATAGTGTTGAAGAAGCCGTAGAAGTAGCAAAAAAATTACCCGGACCTGTATATGTCGTTAAAGCTCAAATTCATGCTGGCGGTCGTGGTAAAGGCGGCGGTGTTAAGTTAGCAAGATCTTTAGATGATGTCAGAACTTTATCATCACAAATTCTTGGTATGCAATTGATCACTCATCAAACAGGTCCTGAAGGTCAAAAAGTCCGTCGTCTTTTGATTGAAGAAGGTGCTGATATCAAAAAAGAGTACTATGTTGCTGTTGTGACTGATCGTTTAACCCAAAAAGTTTGCGTGATGGCTTCTAGTGAAGGTGGTATGGATATTGAAGAAGTGGCCCATAGTACACCCGAAAAGATTTTAAAAGAATTCTGTGCACCAGAAACTGGATTAACAGATGAACAAGCTGAAAAATTAGCTTTAGGTATCGGTGTACCAGCTGCTTCTATCGCTCAAGCTAAAGAAGTATTTAAGAACCTATACCGTGCTTATATGGAAACAGATTCTTCTCTTGCCGAGATCAATCCTTTGATTTTAGAAGGCAATGGCAATATCAAAGCTTTAGATGCTAAATTCAATTTTGATTCCAATGCTTTGTTTAGACATCCAGAAATCGTTGATTATCGCGATTTAGATGAAGAAGATCCAGCTGAAATTGAAGCTTCTAAATTTGATCTCGCTTATATTCAACTCGATGGTAATATCGGTTGTCTCGTGAATGGTGCTGGTCTTGCTATGGCTACCATGGATACCATTAAGCTTTTTGGTGGTGAACCTGCAAACTTCCTAGATGTAGGTGGTGGTGCAACCACAGAAAAGGTCACTGAAGCTTTTAAGATCATGTTAAAGAACCCAAATCTAAAGGCGATTTTAGTCAATATTTTTGGTGGTATCATGAAGTGTAACACCATCGCTGAAGGTGTGATCGCTGCTTGTAAAGCTGTGTCTTTAAATGTTCCCCTAGTTGTTCGTATGAAGGGAACCAATGAAGATTTGGGTAAGCAAATGTTGGCAGAATCAGGTTTACCTATTATTTCTGCTGATACCATGGCCGAAGCTGCTCAAAAAGTAGTTGCTGAAGCTTCTAAAGCCTAGTACAAAAAAAGGATTTATTGAAAATGTCTATTCTCATCAATCGCAATACTAAAGTCATTACCCAAGGGATCACTGGTAAAACAGGACAATTCCATACAAAGGGTTGTCGTGATTACGCAAATGGTGCCAATTGCTTTGTCGCTGGCGTTCATCCTAAAAAAGCTGGCGAAGATTTTGAAGGTATTCCTATCTATGCAACTGTTGCTGATGCTAAAGCTTCAACAGGTGCTACTGTTTCTGTGATTTATGTACCACCTAGTGGTGCTGCTGCTGCCATTTGGGAAGCTTGTGAAGCTGATTTAGATTTGGTGATTTGTATTACTGAAGGGATTCCAGTGAAGGATATGCTTGAAGTTCGCAATCGTATGAAGCGCGAAAACAAGAAGACCTTATTGCTCGGACCTAACTGTCCCGGTTTAATCACCCCTGAAGAAATCAAGATCGGTATTATGCCTGGTCATATCCATCGCAAGGGTAGAATCGGTGTTGTCAGCCGTTCTGGTACTTTGACTTATGAAGCAGTTGCTCAATTAACAGAACTCGGTTTAGGTCAATCCAGTGCAGTAGGGATTGGTGGTGACCCCATCAATGGCTTAAAGCATATCGATGTTCTCAAGATGTTCAATGATGATCCAGATACTGATGCTGTCATTATGATCGGTGAAATCGGTGGTCCAGATGAAGTGAATGCTGCTCTTTGGGCAAAAGATCACATGAAGAAACCTGTTGTCGGCTTTATCGCTGGTGTTACTGCACCTGCTGGTAAGAGAATGGGGCACGCTGGTGCTTTGATTTCTGGTGGTGATGATACAGCAGATGCTAAGCTCAGAATTATGGAAGAATGTGGCATTAAAACCACCAAGAATCCATCTGAAATGGGTAAACTCCTTAAATCAGTATTAAAATAAAAATATCTATTAAAAAATAATGTAATTTCCTTCAAATTCTAGGATAGTTGAAAGCCATCTATGACACCTAGGATTGATATGATGAATCAACTTTTAATTGCCACTGAAAATGAACATAAAAAAATAGAATTTGGCAGAATTTTAGAAGGATTTCCTTTAACTTCCCTCAAAGAACATCCTTTATCTGTACCCATCATCGAAGATGCTGATACTTTTGAAGGCAATGCCGCCATTAAAGCCAATCTTGCTTTCAAAGAAACTGGGATTTTAAGCCTAGGTGATGATAGCGGATTAGAAGTGGATGCGCTCAATGGTGAACCAGGGATTTATAGCGCTAGATATGTCCCTGGATCTGATTTGGATCGCGTGTATTTCTTGTTGCATAAAATGCAAGGCATCACTCAAAGAAGCGCAAGATTTAGATGTGCATTGGTGCTTACTGGTGCACCAAATCCCCAAACCCTTGGCGTAGAATCTCTCTTACATGAAAACCTCTATTGGCAAGATGGATTGTATATCGCCCAAGGCAAAATTGAAGGGGTGATTGGCACAGAACTTCAAGGCAGTCAAGGATTTGGCTATGATCCTATTTTTTATATAGACCCCAGTGTTTATTTCAAAAATGAAGTGCATGCTAACGCCTTGAAAAGTATAGCAGAATTAACACCCCAACAAAAAGACTTGATCTCTCATCGTGCAATGGCGCTCAAAGAAATGTTTAAAATTTTAAAAAAAATATTTGACATCACAAAATAATTCGTTAGTATAGCTTTCACAAACGAAAGAAACATCGGTATTATTCGGTGTGTCAACGCTAAAATATTATGCTTTTAACGGGGTGTGGCGCAGTCTGGTAGCGCACCAGTTTTGGGTACTGGTGGTCGGAGGTTCGAATCCTCTCGCCCCGACTTAAGCATAGTAAGTTGACAGTTCTCTAGTTTTGTTTTGCGCTCGTAGCTCAGCTGGATAGAGCAACGGCCTTCTAAGCCGTGGGTCACAGGTTCAAATCCTGTCGGGCGCGTTGTGGCGATTATAGCTCAGTTGGTAGAGCGTCGGATTGTGGTTCCGAATGTCGCGGGTTCGAGCCCCGTTATTCGCCCTAAGCTTTGCATCTGTAGCTCAGCTGGATAGAGCGTCGGACTTCGAATCCGCAGGTCGTAGGTTCGAATCCTACCAGGTGCGCTTAAACAATCTACTCGGGTCATTAGC
>JACCDO010764055.1_pt1 | contig 22505 bp, 21 predicted proteins | sample 7446101 | NCBI WGS metagenome assembly JACCDO01 (sample SAMN15323440, study PRJNA562643) | freshwater metagenome | isolation source: river surface water | place: USA:Blue River Watershed | collected 2017-08-16
AATTTCTTTTCCATAAAGTGTTTTTGGTTTTCGAAAATGGACAAAAAAAATGTCCATTTTTCGAAAATGGAAAAAACTTTTGACAAAAAACAAAAAGTGTGAAAATTGTGACTGACTTGAATTTTTATGGTCTGGCACCAAAAAAAATAATTTTATTTTTGTTATGATAAATTTTTATTTTAAAAACTTAAAGGTTTTTTATACATTTATTATATGGTTACTTTAGGGGACAAAACAAGCAAAAAACAAGCAACAAAATTTTACTGTAAAATTTGTGACTATGAAACGTATAGAAAATCCAATTTTGCTAATCACAAAACAACTGATAAACATAAAAGGGGACAAAATGGGTTACAAATGGGACAAAAACAAGCAAAATTATCGTCAGAATTGCTTGTTTTCAAGCAACCATATAGTTACGATATATCATCAAATTTGCTTGTTTTTAAAAATCACAATTATGACGAGAATATGCCGAATTTTTTATGTATATGTGGTAAAGAATATAAACATAGACAAGGACTTTGGAGGCATAATAAAAGTTGTTTGGTAATTAAAAAATATGAATTATCTGAAAAAAATAATAATGATAATAATAATAATAATAATGATAATAATAATATAATTGAATATCTAACAAATGAAAATAAAGAATTAAAAAATATGATAATGCAAGTATGCAAACAAATTCAACCAAATCAAATTACTAATAATACTTTTAATAATAATAGTAATAACAAAACATTCAATTTACAAGTTTTTTTAAATGAAACCTGTAAAGATGCTATGAATATTAGTGATTTTATTGAATCTATTAAATTGCAAGTTTCAGATTTAGAAAATGTTGGGAAATTAGGTTATATTGAAGGAATTTCAAATATAATAATAAAAAATTTAAAAGAATTAGATATGGAAAAAAGACCAGTTCATTGCACTGATCAAAAGAGAGAAGTAATATATGTTAAAGATGATAATATTTGGGAAAAAGATGATGAATCCAATAAAAAATTAAGAAAAGCAATTAGGATAATTGCTCATAAAAATATATGTATGTTAAAAGAGTTCCGAGAGAAATATCCTGATTGTGAGGAATATGATTCAAATAAAAACAGTCAATATAATAAAATAGTTATCGAAGCAATGGGAGGAAAAGGAGATAATGATTTTGATAAAGATACAAAAATCATTAAAAAAATAGCCAAAGAAGTTGGCATTAGTAAGATTTAATTATGTAAATAAGCATTTGCGGCTAATGGTCCTTCATCTATAAAATCACCTGTGAGAGAATAACGATTTTCATAATTAGGCATAAACTGAAGTCCTGCCGGTTTATATCTTTCATCGAATAATTGTTGACCACCATCAAACGCTTTTATCCAAGTATTAACACCAAAATTGGCTTGTGGTGGTTTATCAAATTTTTGTTTATTATCCTCAATTAATTTTGCTTTTGTTCCTATATCAGTTGTTAATACGGAATAAGTAGGTGTAACACCAAAAGTTAATTTTCCAGCATCATTATTTCCAGGAACAGAAACAGTCGTAGGAGGTTTAAAATTTGGACCATAAGGATTACAACCAGGACAATCAATATCAGCAATACATTGTTCTCCTGTAATGGCACATCTAGCAGTAGGACCACAAAAATTTTTACAACTATATGTAGTTGTTAAAGGTAAATTAACTGTATGAGTAGTAGTTGGTGATCCAGTATTTCTATAAATTGCAAGATTAGAATCAAAACACTCAACAATATATTTATTAATAGTAAGGAAATTAATATATTTAAATATTCCTACTAATAACAAAAAAGTAAATAAAACTAATAAAATAAAACTAACACGTTTTTTATTAAATTTCATTTATATTAATATAAATTAATATTATTTTATTTATTTGATAAAATTAAGTGTTTTATAATAAATTTTATATTAATTTATTATAAGTATATGACTACAAAAAAGAACACTAATACTTCTATTGTTGAAGATAAGAAAAAAGAAAAATCTAATTTACTACAAAAAAATTCAACATCTATTTGGTCCTTAATTATTATAATATTTATAAGTTTAGTAGTAATATTCGGTTATTTTTGGATAAGTGCTGCAATTTTATTTAGTTGCAAAGTTGGTCAAGCAAATATTATTCCTACAAATAAGGATTGCTATCCTTTTACAGATAATAAACAAAATATTCAGGAAATAGAAACAAATATTTTTATAACGAATACTGATCCACAGGAATCAGTTAAATTAAAATTTCCATATAACGATAAAAATTCAAAAAATTTTATTTTAGATACATTTCGCAAATATAAAAACAGTCCTAATTCAAATTTTTTAATAAATTACTTTATTTCTATTATCGAAGGTGTAATTAATTATAATAATAATGCGTTAAACCTTTTTTTAAGTAATTTTAATAAATTGCCTGAACTTTTAATTGTTTTATTAGGTCCCGTAATTTATATAGTATTTTTAATATTAGTTCAAATTGTAGGATTTTTCGTAAGTATTTATTATTATTTTTATTCTTTAACTTGGATGTTTAAAACAAATACAAATACAAATATAAATTCCAATGCAAAATGGGAAAATGTATCTCTTTTAAGTCCAATGAGATATGGATTATCCGTATTTTTATTAATAGTAAGTTTTATTAGTTTTTGGATTTTATTATTTACAATTTTGCCGATTTTGCCTATTATTGTATTATATCTTTGTGTTTTTTCAATATTAGGATATGTTGGTAAAGTAAAAGAAAAAAACACTAATATTTTTGATATATCAAAAGAATTCTTTAAATTCTATAAAGTAACAATAGCCTCAATAGTAAGTATTTTTATAATTATATTATCATTTTTAAGTAGTTATGGAGTAACTGCTGGATTAATATCTCTTTTAATTGTATTTTTAATCTATGTAGGCGTAATCCCTTTAAATTTATTCAAAAGTGTCCCTTTGGAAAATTTATCCCAATTAACTGGTTTTGAACAAGCCAAAAAGACTTGTAACTCAGCAAAATCTAATTTTTTTACAAATTTTTTCAATTATCAAAAAGGAGGTAATTTTTCCAAAGAATTACAAAAAATAAGTAAAAAAATAATAAATAATAAATTAAATTAAATTATATAAATAATAATTGAGTTATTAATTTATAAATGACAAATAACAAGAAAAAGACTAATCAAAAAACAGAATTGAAAAGTTATCCTTTTGTTAGTGTTTGCACCCCAACATTTAATAGACGTCCTTTTTGGCCTTTCATAATTAAATGTTTTGAAAATCAAACATATCCAAAAGATAGAATAGAATGGATTATTATAGATGATGGAACTGATAAAGTAGAAGATCTTTTTGTAAATATTCCTCAGGTAAAATATTTCAAATATGACACCCAAATGGTTTTAGGAAAAAAAAGAAATATCGCAAATAAAAAATGCAAAGGTGAAATTATTCTTTATATGGATGATGATGATTATTATCCTCCAGAGAGAATAAGTCATGCTGTTGATGTTTTACAAAAAAATCCAAATGTATTGTGTGTTGGTTCAAGTGAAATGTATATTTATTTTAAACATATTAAAAAAATGTATCAATTTGGACCTTATGGACCAAATCACGCTACTGCTGCCTCATTTGCATTTAGAAAAGAGTTATTGCAAATTACAAAATATAATGATGAAGCAGCATTAGCCGAAGAAAAAGATTTTTTACAAAATTATACAATTCCTTTTGCACAATTAGATCCATTAAAAACAATACTAGTATTTTCACATATTCATAATTCTTTTGATAAAAAAAAGTTATTAGAAATGAAAGATTGCCCTTTTATTAAAGAGTCAAATAAAAAAGTGGATCAATTTATTAAAGATGCCTATATTAAAAAATTCTTTTTAGAAGATATTGATGAAATATTAAAAAATTATGATAAAGGTACTCCAGAAAATAAACCAGAAGTTCTCAAACAAATGGCTGAAATAACGCAAAAAAGGGAGAAATTACAGGAATTACAAAAAGAACAACAAGATAGATATAAAGAATTAATTCAAAAATCAAATAGTAATAATAGTAATAATTCAAATGATAAAGCAATTGAAATGAGTTTAATTTTAAATGAATTATTATTAGAAAATAATCAATTAAAAGAAAAAGTAAAATATTTAGAACAAAAACTTAAGGAAAAAATAAATCAAAATAAATTAGAAGGGGAGACTTTTAATGTTAGAATTGTAAAATAAAAAACTATTTAAAGAGAAAATAATTTAAATTATTATAAAAATACTTATAATTTATAATAATTATGTTTTACGATGAATTATTAGAGCAAAGTGAAGAATTTAATCATGTATCCAAAATACAAAATAAAGAATTAAATAGAGTAAAAAATTTAGATAAAGGTTATGTAAGTTTATATAGACAAAAAACAAATTTAACAGGTAAAAAAGTAAATATAACAATAGATTGTTACATTTCTGGTGATGTAGGTTCATCAATACGTAATGCAGTAACAGGTGAATATTATAAATATAAAGTAGGAACAAAAGACGAAGATAAATTATTTAAAATAACAATTGCTACTGGTGAATTAAGAAATAAAAATGGAAATACATTATTATTTTATGATAGTCCAGAACAATGTGAAAGTCATTTAATTCATAGTTTAAGTGATGAAATTAAAGAAAAATGGAAAATGAAATTATTTAAATAATATCTAAGTATCATTCGTATATATTTTTACTAAACAAAAACATAAATATATATAAATAATTATTTATATTTATGATTAAGATTTTTAATTTTTTATTATTATTTCCAAATATATATTTAGTGTATTTATCAAAATTGGGAAGAGATGAAAGATTTAAAGAAGATAATAATTTAGATTTAGAACTATTAAAAAAAATTCATGTAAATTTACAAAAAAAAGAATTATTATCAAAATTATTAGATAATAATACATCTGAAGTTATAAAATTAAAAATAATAGAAAATGAAATAAATATTTTAAATTTTATTTCAAATTCAACTGAATCAAGTTATTTAAGTAATATATATTCCGGTGGATTATTGAAAGATTTTAATTTTACTTTATAAATCTTCTTCTTTTTCTAATTCATAACCAAAATCACAATCAACTTCAATATCTTTCTCATTAATAGATTGAGAATTTTCAGTTATATATTTATCTAAATAACGATACATCCTATTAATATCTAGTTTAGATATATCATAATTCTCAAATAAATTGAGAATAGTTTGCTCATCATATTTTTCTCTCAATTCAATAAAAAATGAAAAAATATCTTTTTTATCCATAGAAAGTTGTTGGCATAAATTTTGAATAAACAGATAATTATTATATTCGGTAGAATATTTAGTTAATACTTTTGTGAATCTAATATCAGGAACTTTATATTTAGGTTTATTCTTAAAATATTTATGAAAATGTGTATTATTTTTAAATATTTTAATTAAACAACTCATTTCATTAAATTGCCAAATTTGTTTTTGAAAAGTGATACGATCAATATAATCAGCAAAACAAATATTTTCTAATTGTTCAATATAAAAAGGAATAGAATCATTTTTATCTATTTTATCAATAATGTCAATAATATTTTCATGCCATAATAATCCAACACTAGTTCTATCAGTTTCATTCATAACATTAATATGTTCTTTTAAAGAATATTTATTTAAAAATAATTTATTAGTTATTTTTTTAGTATCATCATTAAAAGATTTTAATTGAAAAATATTTTCTATTTTATCGTTCAAAATTAATTCAGGTTTATTTTTATAAATATTGTAGATGTTATTTAATTTTCTTAAATCACCTTGAACATAATTAACAATTTTATTTTGACTAGAAATATGTATTGTAGGAAATAAAATATTAATTATATTAATTATTTGTGTATTTGTTGGGGTCTTTAATTCTATTACACTACATACTTTCATTAATTCTTTGATTTTTTTATCAATACGATAATTTCCTATACAAATTATTGGATTCATAGTAACCTCTTCTAACTTTTGTTTTTTTGTTTTTTTAGGTCTTATCAATTTAATTAAAGTGTTAATTCCTCCTTTATCACCATTATTCATTCCATCTATTTCATCCATAATAATAGCAATTTTTTTCACTTTTTTATTGAAAAGACTCATAATATTTCTATCAGACATATTATTTTTGGTAATATCATCAATAACAGTTTTATTTCTGATATCACCAGCATCAAAATTAATAATATCGTAATTTAATTCATTTAAAATATTTGTAATAAAAGCAGTTTTCCCAGTTCCAGGGTCTCCATAAATATATATTCCTTTTTTAAATGACAAATCTTTTTTATTTAACTCAAAAGTATTTAAAATTTCTTTAATAAAATTTACTTTTTCTTCTCTATTCAAAATTTTATTAATATTTATATTTTCCATCTTTTATGTATATAAGTATTCTTTTTATGCCTATTTTTACATAATCTGTGTTGTTTAAAAAATTCATTTAATACATTTCTACATTTAGTAGAATTATTATGAATACAATAATCAGATAAAAAATAAAGATAATTATTATATATAATCATTTTATACTGATAATTTTTAATTTTTAAAAAAAGTTCAATATTATCATTTAAAATATGTTGAAATACAAAATCATTGTCTCTACGTATTATATTACGAATATATTTTTCATAATTATTTTTTTTAATTATTAAATATTTTAATAAACAATGGTAATTATTGTAATATTCTTTATTTACAAAAATTAAAGATACATTAGGAATATAACTTTTAATAATCTCTACAATTTCTCTCGGTAATAAAGAAATTTCATTAAAAATCATAATAAAATATTATATATATTTACTTTTATTATAATTTGCAATAATATTTAACTAAAATTATGTCTTCGTGGCATCCATGAAGTAATCCAATTGATAAATCGTGTAAAAATATTTTGATTATAAATATTTCCTGTATTGGTTGATGTATTATCTGGAGGTAAATTAGAATTACATGGATTATTAACACCATAATTAATTCCATCCCAAGCTAAATTACAATTATTAGCCCAAGTATATTTTGAACAATTTCCATTACTTCCAATGTAAGGTGCTTCATTAAAATCCATTATTAAATGTTTATCTCCCGAAAGAGGAGGACAAGAACCTAAATCTTTTATATTTATACATTTTACATTATTTCCAGAACCGTCCACCAACCAATAATCTGGACAACTAGGAACAATTGGAGGCCAAGAATTATTTTTGGAATAATTAATAGCAAATGCAAATAAAATAAATGATAAAATTAAAATAATAATAGCTATAATAAGAATTGTTTTTTGAAAATAATTCATTGATATATAAAATAAAGATAATATAATTTTTTATATAGAATTAATATAAATGAATAGAATAAATAACGGAAGAGTAGATATAAAAACACCAGATACTAATACATTATTTTCTATGTTTGATAAAATTCCAGCAAATCAATGTGCAACATTTAGGAATCCAACAGAAGGTTTATGGGATGATACATATTTATCCATAGCTTTTTTCTCTCATGAAAATATTCAGATAATCCAAAATGGTATTCGTGCAGGTGTATATCAAAGATCAAATGGACAATATTTAATTGGACCACAAGATTGCGAGCAAATCAAAATAATTATGAGAAGTGTATTTTTACAATATTCAGCAAATCAACCCAATAATATTACACAACAAGTAGAAGAATTAAATAAAATTGTTTTAAATTATTGTATTCAACAAGTTTATAGTGAAGCACAAGGATATATTAAATATGTAGATGATGTTAGCACGTTAGTGGTTCCTATTGCTCATCCGGTATGTGCAAATAATACAGATAGAACATTAGAATTGAAAACTTGGTTTGGTAATAAAAATAATTTTGATGGTGTAATTGGATAATAAATTAGACAAATTATTTTATTATTACTAAAATAATAAAATACAATTATTAAGTATTTATTTTCATTAAATTGTCAAAATAATTTTTATATCTAAGATATTCATTTTTAATATTGGGATGTTTATTAATAGTATTATTGATATGATTTAAAATATCATCTGCTTCGGTTTTATTTTTATAATGAAAAGTGCAAATATAATAATTACATAATATATATAAATATAAATCATAACTTACACTTGTATTAAAATTTTCAATTTCTCTCACTAATTTAACACAACATTCATATCCTTCTTTGAAATATCCAAATTTGATATAATTTCCAATAATAAGATGATTAATATAATTAATATTAACTGTTGGACCAAAAAAATTATTTAATATATTTCCATAATCTCCATAACTTCTCTCAATATCATCATAAAATTCTTCTAATACTTCAAGATAAAACATTTCTTCTCCATGTCCAAAACCAAGAAGAGTGGTTTCTACTACTATTTCATTTAAACGTGTTAATATTTTTTTGCCAATATCAATTCCAGTCATAAAAAAACAACCACAAACCACCCATCTATATTGTTCATACATTTCTTTTTTATTTAATTTATCTGTAAATTTTTTATCACATACATTCATAATCTGAATATGAAATTTTTCACTATTATGATTTAATATTTTGAGTAACATATTATGATTATAATTAATTGCAAGTTTACAATTATTATTTCCCAAATTTGAATCCACCCAAGCAAAACGTGTTGTCTTAAATGGATTAAGATCAATTGCTTTAAGAACAAAATTAAATTTACTACAACAAATTAAATGACTTTCGCTGCAGGTTCTCTCATCTCTAGATGGATGATAAATTAATCTATTATGTTTTACAATTTTATTAAATTTTAAAAATTCTAATTCATCAAGTTCCATTACAATAAAATGTGTAATATCTAATAAATTAAAAGAATTGCGAATATTTTTTAAGTGATGATAAAAATATGAATCAGTAAAAATAATTAAAAAAGCAGGACATTCTAATAGTGTTTTAATACTTTCTAAATATTCTTCAATTTTACGAGAATGACTATATATATGACTTAAACTAAAACATGCAGTAACTAATGTACAATCTGGAATCATTTAATAAATATAAAAAACAATAAATATTTAAATATTAAATAATGAAAATTAATTTTTTTTGTTTATAATCTTAGATTTAGAATTGATTTTATTTTGATTGATTTCACCATTCATATTTTTTTGACGTTGAACTCTATATTCTGAATATTGTTCTTTCAAAGTATCTAACTCACCAGACCATAATTGATGAATAGTTGTATTTTTAATATTTTCTAATTCAGTGAGTTTATTTTTATGATCTTTCATTAATTTATCCACATTTTCTTCAGTAACACTGTCCATTGGCATTTTGGTCAAATATTTGTAATCATCATTTTCTTTATAATAATCTTTTTCAGTGAGCATTAAAACAACATCATCATATTTTTTTTTACGAAGATCAATTGTGCCATTTAAAACTTCTGTTATATATTTTGCTTTATTAGATAAAATTACTAGTTCTTTTTCTAATGCATTAATAAGGTAATCTTTTCTAGTTTGATATAATTTTAATCTAGTATCAAAATAATCATCAATTATTTCAACAACAGAAGTGTATTTTTTTAACTTGTCATCTGCATTAAACAAGTGCATATTACTAGTAGTATTAGTAGTAAACAATTTTAATATTTTTTCAACACCATTACAACCATTATCAATTTTATTTTTTTCCAATTCTTCTAATTTTCCTTTATTAAAAGTAATTGTAAAATCTACATTAGTATCTTTACTCATATCATCATAATCTTTAATAATTGGTGTAATTTTTTTTCCTTCTTTATCATTTCCAGGTTCAATAAGAGTTTCAAGTAATTCTTTAAAATCTTCAGTCCAGTAACCAATTGGTAATTCAGTAACTCTAATTTTATCGGTGGCAATTTTTTCATATAATCCTTTAATTAAGAATTTGCCTTCATTCATTTTTTCAATAGTTCCATTAAACCCTTCATAATAAGGGATAAATTCAAAATTATTCATTGAATTATTGTCAATATCATCTTTATTATTAAGTTTAAACTTCAAATAATTAATAATTTGTATAGGATCATAACACATAATATCAGTGCTAAAACCAGTTCCAATTCCTTTTGAACCATTTACAAGAATCATAGGAATAATTGGTGCATAAAATATTGGTTCAACTAATAAACCATCATCATTTAAGTAATTTAAAATATTATCATCCACAATAGGAAATATTGTTCGTGTTATTTTATTTAAACAAGTAAATATATATCTTTCAGAAGCGCTATCTTTTCCACCTTGTAATCTAGTTCCAAATTGACCATTAGGCATAAATAAATTAATATTATTTGAACCAACAAAATTTTGTGCCATTCCAACTATTGCCGCGTTCAAACTGGCTTCACCATGATGATAACCAGAATGTTCAGAAACATAACCACTAAATTGTGCAACTTTAATTTCTGTATTTAAATTTTTTTTAAATGCTGAATATAAAATTTTTCTTAAACTAATTTTTAGTCCATCCATTAGATTAGGAATACTTCTATCACAATCATATTTAGAGAAATGAATAAATTCTTTATTAATAAATTCCTCATAGGAAACAGTAGATTTATTGGTATCCAAATATGAATTACGTACATATTCCTCCAACCATTCCTTTCTATCATCTGCTCTTTTTTTATTAAAAACCATATCAATAACATCATTAGTTTTTTCACCATTATGCTGGAATCCTACAATTTTTTTATTTTGAAAATATTCTCGGAATTCTTTCCCTGTGCTTGTTCCTAAACCTTTATAATATTTTATTTTCCATGATTTAATATCATTATTATTCTGGTGTTTCCATGATTCATATTCACCTTCATTATAAAACATCAATTCTTTATCGCCTTTCCTGGCTTTTAAAATAGGTGTATTCATAAAACCAATAAACTCAGGAATTTCAGATAAAGATGGCCATTCTGATTGAAATAAATTGATTCCTAATCCTTTAATATGACTTCCATCTAAATCTTGATCAGTCATAAATAAAATTTTTCCATAACGCAAATTTTTATATACATCTTCAATTGTTTTATATTGTTTTCCAGTTTCTAATCCTAATATTTTTTTTATTTCAGTAATTTCTTTATTTTCTGAAATTTTTTTTGTATTTTCACCACGAACATTTAAAATCTTGCCTTTCATTGGATAGACACCAATTATGTTGCGATCTTCAGAAGACAGTCCAGAAATAATTCCTGCCTTTGCTGAATCACCTTCACAAAATATAATAATACAGTTTTTAGATTTTTCGGTTCCTGCCCAATTAGCATCCGTTAATTTAGGAATGCCTCTAATACTTTTGACTTTAGATCCATCTGTTTTTTTAGCAATTTTATTTTCTTTTATTTCTGTTAAAGCACACGCTGCATCCATAACACCCATTTTAGCAATTTTTTCAATAAATTTATCACTTACTTCACATTTAGATCCGAATTTAGAAGATGGTGTATTCATAAAATCTTTTGTTTGACTATCAAATGCAGGATTTTCAATATCACATCTTAAAAATAAAATGAGTTGTTCTTTAATTGTGTTGCTATTAACTTTCACCTTTTTTTTCTTTTCAATATAATCACATAATTTTCTTGTAATCTGTGATAAAATATATTCTACGTGTTTTCCACCTTTATATGTTTGTATTCCATTAACAAATGAAATTTGTATAAATTCATTTGTAGGTGTTAATGCAACAGCATATTCCCATCTTTCTCCATTTTCTTCGTAAACTCTTTCAGATTCATTTTTATTTCCTATATATAAGTCAATATATTGCTGAAAATTTTTAACAGGAATTAAATTAGAATTATATTTAACTTTTAATGCTTTATCAGTAACAGCAGCAATATCATAAATTCTCTTTTTAAATAAAGATATAATATCATTACTTAACCCATTAATTCCTAATCTTTTATAATCAGGTTTGAATGTGATTTTAGTGTATGGTTTATTTTTGCATTTTGTTATTGTTGGTTTGCATATTTCATCTAAATTATTTTTGAATTCTTGGACATATTTTAGACCACGTATATGATCAACTGTTTCTATAGAACCATATGTAGACCATATTAAGACTAACTTGAATCCAAAACCATTTTTTCCACCTACAATTTTTTTTTCAGTCTTATCATAATTAGTAGATGTTCTGAGATGTCCAAAAATTAATTCAGGAATCCATATTTTATATTCAGGATGTTCAGCAACATCTATTCCATTTCCATCATTAACCATAGTAATAGTTCCATCATCTTGAATAGAAATATCAATATAAGAAACAGCATTGGAATCAGGAAGACCATTTTTAATTGCTTGATTCATTCTAATAACATGATCACGACAATTAACAATTCCCTCATCAAACAATTTAAATAACCCAGGAATATATTTAATATTTTTTTCATTTATTTTATTTGTGGAATCATTAAAGATCCATAATTCAGTATCAACTTCTTCTACAGAACCGATATAAGTGTCAGGATTATCAAGAATATGTTGTTTGTCAGTTTTTTGCTGATATTTATTAGAAAGATCGTTGTTAGATAAACTCATTGTTGTAAAATGTAATATATTTGTTTTAATACAATATAAATAATTAAATAAATTTCAATTTTTTTATTTAAAAAATAAAAATAAAATATATACAATTAAAATGTATTCTTATTATAATTTAAATAATAATAAAGGTCCAATAAAAAAATTTAGAAAATTAATAGAATATGCAGATTATACCAATTATGAAAATTGTCAATGCCAACCAGAAATAGGAAAGAATTTATCGGCTAATCCAAATAGTTCCTATGATTCACGAAATTTAAGAGTATCTCAAACAATAAGTAATAGTCGTGGTGGCAGTATTCAATATGGTGATAATGGAAGACCATTAAGATTAAATTATCTAGGTCTTTTAGAAGGATCATCTGGAGGGGGTGGGGCACCTATTAGAAATAAATTTTAAAAATAAAATTAAATTGCGTAAATTTATTTTTATTCTATTTAGAAATATTTTTTTTTCTCCCTTATTTTTATATGCCTGAAATTAAGATTAAGGGAAAAAGTTATAAGAGTAGAGTTGGTTCAAGAGCAGAAGTTTGGCACGGAACTGCTTTTAAAACTTCTGGTGGTTTGACAAAAAGTCATTTATTTAAAACCAAGACTGGAAGAATTGTTTCAAAATTGAAGCATGAAACTGCAAAAAGAGAGAAAAGACTAGTTAAAGCAGGTTACGGAACTCAAAAAGGAAAATTTGGTTTTGTATTACTTGGAAAAAAAGGAACACGTAAAGCAAAACATAGTCGAAAACACCGCGGTGGAAATGGTGTAAATTATCCTTTAAGTCCAACACCATACGACGGAAAAGGTGTAGGAACCTCAGGAGTAGACCTTCAATTTGTTGCAGGAAATGCAGCATAAATAATTAACTTTGTGTAATTAGTATAATTAAAATTTTTGTTTTAACCCATATATAATTAACAAAATAAAATTATTTTATTTAGGGATTTATATATTTATTATTTTATATATATATAAATGGATTCATTAGAAAAAATTTTATTTTCTTTAAAAGAACTTGGTTGCTCTGGAATAAAAGTATCCTTTGAAGATGAAGGAGCATTATATAATGAAATAATTACAATGCGTAATTTAACTACAAAAGTTGGGTTAGAATTAACAGTTAAAATTGGTGGTTGCGAAGCAAAAAGAGACATTGTTGATTGTATAGATTTAAACTGTGATTCTATTGTTGCACCTATGGTTGAGAGTAAATTTGCATTAAACAAATTTTTAACATCTCTAGCAAGTTGTAATTATAATAAAAAGAAAGGGTTTAATTTGGAAACAATACAGACTTACAACAATTTAGAAGAGTTATTACCTTTATTTGAAAAATTAGATTTTGTAACATTGGGAAGACATGATTTTGTTAAATCTTTATCTGAAAATTCTGAATATGTAGATAGTGATAAATTATATGAAATTGCAGAAAATTTATTTACAAGTATTAAAAATAAGAATGAAAATATACAATGCTATATGGGTGGTTATATGAGTAAAAATTCAATTGAGTTTATTAAAAAATTAGTAGAAAAAAAAATTCTTGACGCATTTGAAACAAGATATATTATTTTTAAGACTAAAAATATTAACCAGGAAACTGATTTAAATAAACATATTGAAATGGCTCAGTTGTTTGAATATGAATGGTTGAGTCTAATTCGTAATAGATATTTATTACAAGCAAATAAAGATGCCAAAAGAATTGAATCAATTAAAGATAAATTGAAAATGTAAAAATTATTAAACTCGTATTAATTATTTGATTAATTATATTAAAATAAAATAAGAATGGATGATATTATAAATAAATTTGATTTATTTATTTTTGATTTAGATGATACACTTGTAAAAACAGAACATATTCATTATGAATCTTGGTTATTAGCAATAGAGAATGCATTAGGTTATAAATACTATTTAGAACCAAATAAATTTTATTCTATTTTTCATTCAAATAATCAAAATAGTATTAAAGAATTTTTAAAAAATAATTTAAATTTATCAAGTGAAGAATTAATTATTCAAAAAGATAAAATTTATTTTGATTTAATAAATAAATATAAGAATGATATTAAAATGATTGATGGATGTGAAGATTTTTTGAATAAAATTATAAAAAACAATAAAAAATTTATTATAGTTTCAAATACATTGAGAGAAAAAATTGAGTTTTTTTCTGATTTATTTCCTGTATTAAAAAACTCGTCAAAAAATTATTACAGACAATTATTTAGAATTAAAAAACCTAATCCAGAATGTTATTTAAAAGTTTTGGATGATTTTCCAAATCTAAGAAAAGTAGGTTTTGAAGATAGTATTACGGGTGTCCATGCAATATGTCAGGTTCCAGAAATTACAAGTTATTATATTAATTCAGAAAATTATGTTCATCATGAATATATTATGAAAAATTATAATGTAAAACATATAAAAAATTATTGCCATCTATAAAATTATTATATTTAGTAAAAATAAAATAATTTTTATAATTTCCTTATTATATGAATAATATTAAAGTAAGTGATTATATTGTTAATTTTTTAATTAAAAATGGATTAAATACTCTTTTTACTATAACAGGTGGTTTTGCTATGCATTTAAATGATTCTTTTAGAAAAAATTCAGATTATAATATTTATTATCAACATCATGAACAGGCATGTGGGTATGCTGGAACAGGTTATTCAAAAACTAATTCAAAACCTTGTATAGTATGCACAACAGCCGGTTGTGCGGCAACAAATGCAATATCACCTTGTTTAGTTGCTCACCAAGATAGTCTACCAGTATTGTTTATATCTGGTCAAGTAAAAAGTAATGAATGTGTTCGCACTATAAATAATGAAAACATAAATTTAAGACATTATGCTGGAGCAGATTGTGATATAATAAGTATTGTAAAACCTATAACTAAATATGCATATGAAATAACTAATATTGACGAAGTTAAATTTGTATTGATAGAAACCATAAAAAATTTAATAAATGGAAGACCTGGACCAGTGTGGTTATCTATTCCAGTTGATATTCAAGGTTTTTTAATGAAAAATGATGAAATCCCAGTAATAAAAAAAGATTTTCTTAACAATAATAATTTAATAGATTACACCATTTTAAATAGTGTAAATGAATTATTATTAAATTCAAAAAGACCGTTAATAGTTGCTGGAAATGGAATTAAATTGAGTAATTGTAATGAAAAATTTGCAAATTTTTTAGAAAAATATCAAATTCCAATAGTAGTTTCGTATCATGGAACTGATTTAATCGAAACAAATAATAATTTGTTTATTGGGAAAGTAGGACTACTTGGTGATAGAAGTGGAAATTTTACAATACAAAATTGTGATTTAGTGATTGCACTAGGTTGTAGAATGGCACAAGCTATAATTGGATATAGACCTGATTGGTTTGCTAGAGAAGCAAAAATAATCTATATCGATAATGATATTGATGAATTAAAGAAAACTAATATTAATTATGACATAAAAATAAATATGGATTTGAATAATTTTTTTGACAATTTTAATTATGAAACAAAAGATTATAGTTGGTGGATAGAAAAATGTAATCATTGGAAAAATAAATGGCAATTTGAAACACCGAGAGATTTATCAGATACAAATGGAATAAATCCATATTATTTTTTAAAACATTTTTTTAATAAAGCACCAGAAAATAAAGTAATATTATGTTCTTCAGGTTCAATTGTTACTAATGTTTGGCATATGGTTAATATAAAGAAAGGTGATAAATTTATAATAAGTAGTCAAGGAGACATGGGATTTGAAGTTCCAGCAGGAATAGGAGCCCAAATTGCTGAAAAAGATAAATTAGTTTTTCCTATTTTGGGAGAAGGTTCTTTTCAATTACATATTCAAGAATTACAAACAATAATTCAATATAAATTGCCAATAAAAATTTTACTTTTTAATAATGGAACTTATGGGGCTATTAAAATAAATCACGAAGCATTTTTTAAAAATAAATTTGGCGCAGATAATAGTCGTGGTTTATCTTTTCCAGATTCAAAAAAAATATCTGAAGCATATGGAATAAAATATTTAAGTGTTTCTAAGAATGAAGACTGTGAAAATATAATTAAGGATTTATTAGAATATAATGAAGGTCCTCTTATATGTGAAATATTTTGTTGCATTCAAGGTCGTGTTCCAAGATTAAATGCAATTAAGAATGAAGATGGAACATTTACAAACAGACCTTTTGAAGATATGGATCCATTTTTAGATAGAGAAGAATTTAAGAATGAAATGATTGTTGATTTAGTTTAATATTGTTAAATGATGTTTTAGAAATATAATATAAATACTTATATAAAAATATATATATATAAATATTTAAATATTTAATTATTATGATAGAAAAAATTCCAATTTCTTTAGGTTTTCTATCTGATAGTAGAGAACATATATATAAAAAATATGGATTTTCACATGAAAGTGATTATAAAAAATGTCCTTTTGATTTAATGATGAGCAATTATAAAGGAATTATAGATTGCATTAATGATGATTTTAAATATTTTTGTGATATAGATTATATTGAATTGAAAACTATTTATAATGAAAATAAAGAACAAATGATTTATAATAGTAAATATAAATTTTTATTTAATCATGAAAGTCCCGGGCACGCTAATTTATATGAAATCCAAAACTGGTCTTTTGGAAAATATCATTTTGTAAATAATAATTTTGAAAATTTTATTATAAGATATAAAGATAGAATAAATAATTTTATAAATAATTTAAATTCAGGAAAACACATCATTTTCATAATCCATAGATATAATAATAATTTAAATGATCTATTGGAACTTAAAAATGTAATACATTGTAAATATCCAAATTTATCTTTTGAATTTGATTTATTACAAGATTATAATTATGAAAGAATTTATAATCATCAGTTAATGATGGGAATATCTGATGATGATATTTATAGTGAAAGTAAAAGATTTCATAAAACTCAAACATTTTATTATTTACATAAAGATTATAATGAAAATATTTATAGGAATTTTTTAGAGCAAAAATCAGTTAATTTAAATGATATTGATTTAAAAAGCAAGTTTTTAATAAACAAATTATTTTCTGAAAGAAACCCAAATGAAAAATTTATTTATTCTCTAAAAACATTTTATGAGTATTATAAAAATTTTGACTACTTTTCATTTCGTAATTCCTATAAAAAGGAATTAGAAAATTTAACTGAAGAAGAAACAATAATATATTGGAATAACAATTTTAATAAATTAAGTTTAGTTCCAAATATAATATGTGATTCAAAAGTAAATAAAGTAAATGTATTATTTGCACCACATAGAGCATTCAATTTAAGTGATGGTGGTGCAACTGTTCAATTTTATTTAGCACATCTATTAGATAAATTAGGTGTTCGTGTTAGATTTATTGATACTGTAATGCCAGAATTAACTTTAAATTATGAAAAAAATAGTATTTTTAATAATATATTTGATAATGATTTTGAATTAGATGATTGTATTGTTATATATTGTGAAGGAATTCATGGAAATCCTTTAAATGCAAAAAAAATAGTAAGATGGATGTTAAGTCCATTAGGAAAAAATGTTCCTGAATCTATGATTAATGGATGGAATAAAAATGAATTGGTTTATCATTTTAATCCTGATTTTAAAATAAAAGAATATGTAGAAAAAAAAATAGAAAAAAATAATATAGAAGATATTTACAAATTATTAACATGTAATTTTATAAATTCAAAAATAATAAATTATAATAAAGAATTTAGAAACGGAACATGTTTTGCATATAGAAAAATTCATTTTCATAAAACAATAAATAAAATACATAATGATAATGATTTTGAAATAACAAGAGAGCACACTCAAGATGATTATATTAATTTTTTTAATAAATATAAATATTTTATTTCTTATGATCCTTTAACATTTTTAATTTCTATATCTATCATGTGTGGATGTATTGCAATTGTTCACCCTGTAGATGGTTTATCTAAATTACAATGGTTACATACAACTACATATTCTGAGTATTTAAATGATAATAATCTGGATAATATTTATGGAATTGCTTATGGAATGGAAGATATTGGTTATGCCGAGAGCACTATTCATCTAGCATATAAACAAAATAAAGAATTTGAAAATTATTTTTTAGAAAAATATATAATTCCATTTGTAAGTAATATTCAAAAATTTGAAAAAATGGAAAATACAATTGAAAACAATTATGATTTATCAAAATATAATAATTTGTAAAATATTATATAATAATTTGTAAAATATTATATAATAATTAAATGATTATAAAAATATATAGATATTTTATTATTTATAAATTGATGAAATTTTCTAATTCTAAAATTAAATCATCATTACTTGAATAATAATAACGTTTAAAATAATAATCATATTTATGAGTGCACATAAATTCTTCATTGTTTATACATTTTGCTGCTATGCAAGTTATAGAATCAATTAAAATAACCTTATTTTTAATATATTTGTTTTCTTCATTTAAACAATAAAGTCCTGGACCTGTAGACAAACAAATTAATTTATCACACAAAGTTGATAAATAGGAAAAATTTATTCCATAATGAGATAATGGCAACTCAATTTTATTTTCTTCATTGATATCATTCATAGATATTATATTATTATTATTATTTCCTATTTTATTAAATGTTATGAATAAATATTCAGGATATTTTGAAGAAAAATAATGTAAATAATTATCGTGATTTATTTCATTTAATTTAATTGTTGTAGTAACTGAAAGATTCATTATTAATATAATTTTTTTATAGGTCTGTTTCTGTTCTTCCATATATTTTCTTAAAAAAGTCACATTATAAAATGAATAATTAAATGGCACTATATTATCATTATTTTTTTCAATAAATTTAATATTAAAATTAGTATTATTATTTATATCGTTTATTATATCATTATATCTATTGTTAATATTTTTTAAACATAAACAACATAAATTTTCAGAATAACCAATCCATACATTTATAAAAATAGTATTATCAGAATATATTGTGTCTTTTATACCATATGTGTCTTTTATACGATTGGGAATATTTAATTTATTAAAGTTTTCAGGTTTTATGCCTAAATCCTCACAATGGGAACCTAATGACCTTGGTGCATTATAATAGTATTCTAAGTTTAAATGTGTAGTATTTTCAATAATATGTTTTACAATTAATCTTGTTGACCAACAGTCACCATTTACATGATAATGATAAAAACAAATTTTTTTTATGTTATTTTTATATGAAAAATTGTCAATTACAGATTGTTCTTCTGTAATAAAATCATGTTCTGGAGATATTTCTCCATTGATAAGAGGATTTTCTAAATGCGTTATATCCATAATATTATAATATTAGTAAATAATATTATTATATGGAATTAATTTTTTTTGAAAATGAAAAATATCCTTATTTTCAATCCATAGGAAATGCATCTCAATTCTCAATTCCTTTTGCAAAATATTTTTGTAAAGGAAATGGATATGATATAGGTTTTTGTAAGGAAGAATGGAAATTATCAAATGCAATTGGAATTGATATATGTTTAAATAATGGTTATCATGCAAATAGTTTACCTGAAGAAGAAGTTGATTTTATTTATTCAAGTCATTGTTTAGAACATGTAGATAATTGGATAGAAACATTAGAATTATGGATATCAAAAATAAAAAAAGGAGGAATATTGTTTTTATATTTACCTGATTTTTCACAAAAATATTGGAGACCATGGAATAATCGTAAGCATAAACATTGTTTTACACCTAATATAATAGAATCGTTCTTAAAGGATAAAAATATGAATAATATTTTGATTTCTGGCATTGATTTAAATAATAGTTTTATGGTTGTATGTGAAAAATAATTAATCACCTTTCCACATTCTAAAACTGTCATCATCATAATGTTTTGTTGATACTTCAAAAAGTTGTGAATCCTCTTCCAGAGCTACTACTTGATGCGGTTCTCCTCTTTCGTTTGTTATAACATCACCTAAATTTAAATATTCTGTATGCATAATTCCATTAGAAGTTTCTATCCAATGTAATAAAAAAGATCCTTTAGCTACATACCAGGTTTCCTTCTTTTGTAAATGATAATGCATTGAAAATTTTTTATCTTTATTAAAACATAAAATTTTTCCACAATATTCGTCATTATTAACAAATATAATTTCTTTTCCCCAACCTTTTGGAACAATTTCTACAGGTAATTTTTTTGATTTAGTATCATCTTTTTTTGGCAGAGGCCAGAATTTGTCTACATTAAAAGATTTATCATCAATATAAATGTCATAATTAGGTTTTCCTATTATTAAATTATCGTAGTTCACTCCCCATTTATCTAATTGTTGTTTTGTTAAATCTGTGTGATCTTTGCCTGAGGTGGAACCTCTTGCAGTCCATATAGTTATATGATTTCCTTGTTTTTTTAATTCATTTACATAATTGATGCGTTCAATTATTGGTTTTGAATCATTATAAGCACTATTTATTGTTGTGCATAAAGTATTATCTAAATCAATAAAATATTTTTTAGACATTATAAATTAAGTTACTAAAATAAATTTTTTGAATTGATAATTTTATCAATAATTAAACTAGTACTTTTATTATCTATGTAATTAAATAAAATAATTTCATTAACATATTCAGAACCAGCAATATTTTCTTTTTTATAATCTGAACCTTTTATAAGTTTATCTGGTTTTAGTAATTTTAAAATATTAAGCGGGGTGTCATCATCAAATATAATAATATAATCTATAAATTCAAATAAGGAAAGCATTGTACTTCTCTCTTCAATTGAATTTATTGGTCGTTTATCTCCTTTTAATCTTCTAACAGAATGATCAGAGTTTAACCCTACTACTAATATATTGCCTTGTTTCTTAGCAAACTGTAAATTTTTAATATGTCCTGAATGAAGAATATCAAAACAACCATTTGTAAATACAATTTTATTATTTTTAGAAAGATTAGTTATTTTATCTATTTCATAATCATATATTATTTTGCTGTTTTTTAAATCTAAAAAAGGTTGCAATTCTTCTAATGATAAGTGATAGTTCCCTATAACTTGAACACTTTTGCCAGCAATATAATTAGCTACTTTAGAAGCAAATAATATATCCTTATTTTTTAAAAAAATATATACTAAAACAGTCAATACAATATCTCCTGCGCCGGTTACATCTATTATTTCTATTTTATCATTATGAACAAATCTGGTTTTAGAATCATTTACTATAATTCCATCTTTACCGCAGGTTAAAACAACATTTTCACACTCTATATTTTTTTTTATAAATTCTATTATTTCTTCTTCTTTTTTTTTGCCAGAGATTTGAATTCCTTCTATTAAATTTGGTTTAAAACAAAAACATTTAGAATATTTAATATAATTTTTTATTTTGGGATCAACAAAAGTGTAAATATTATTTTGATTTGCATATTTTATTAATTCTTGAGATAGTTCATTTGTTATAACACCCTTATTGTAATCAGAAATCACAATTGCGTCTATTTGTTGTTTTTGTTTAATATAATTTAATATACTTACTACAATATTGAAATCGATATCATATGTATTTTCAATATCATAGCGAACATTTATTTTATTATTGTTAAAAATTCTGTGTTTTTGAGTAGTTTTTCTATCATTATCAATAATAAGTTTGTTGTTAATATTTAATTTATTTAATAAATATTTAACTTTATTTCCGTATTCATCATTTCCAATCACTGAAATAAGTTCTACATTAGTTTTTAAATTATATAAATTTTGAGCAACATTTGACGCTCCACC
>JACCDO011751845.1_pt1 | contig 22503 bp, 10 predicted proteins | sample 7446101 | NCBI WGS metagenome assembly JACCDO01 (sample SAMN15323440, study PRJNA562643) | freshwater metagenome | isolation source: river surface water | place: USA:Blue River Watershed | collected 2017-08-16
ATTATTATTATTACTATTTACCACCGTTAAGGCATGAAGAAGCGCGTTAATATCGGGTCCCAGGCGGGAGAAACGCCGAAGAAAGTGCAAACATTTACATTTGATTCGGTTCCTTCTTCCATTCCAGCGGCTACACCACAAAGAGATGTGCCTGGGTCAACGCTCAAGGGTGTATTAGCAGCATCTAAATATGGCGATATAAACGGTACATCCACGTCTATATACGGGTCTCCAACAGAGATCAAGGCTTCTTTGCCTCCAGCAAGACCTAAAACTAGTCGTGGATCATCTAATCCTTCACCAGATCAATTTTTTGATTATGTAGTTCCTTCTTCACCTGAAAATAAAAGAGCAATTGATGCTGCTATCGTACCAATACATAGATATGATAACTATTACCAAAGCATATTTGACGGAATAGAAAAACGAAGAGGAAAAGAATCTATGTTGATGGCGAAAGCCCTTATATTATTATTTCATAAAATACTAGAGAAGGATTCATAAGTAATTGTAAAATATATATAAATTAGACAAATCAATAATTGTATTAATACTAAATATTCATATCTATACCAACTGCAGCACTGGCAACAAAGTTTTACATGCTGGAATGATATACTTGGGAAGAGCATTTATGTCATCACTAGCTTTATTAATGTACTCTCTTTGGGCATGGATACCACTCTTAATCTCTTCAAATCGTAATATGTCATTCTCGTTAGTAGATGACGATTGTTTATAAAATATTTCAGGGATCTGTTTCACTTCATTGGCAAAAAGTGGAATATTGTACATATAACTGGCAGAAGGAAATAATGAATACAGGTAATTATGCACCGAGAATCCTTTTGGACTCAAAACACATTCACTTGGACTTCCAATATTTGATGGCTGAAATACTGGTGCAGAGTTATCGCTGCTAGAACAGCATTCAATTGGAGAACAAGGTACATCCACTCCAGCAATAATTTTGTAACTGAATTGTTTAGTTACTTCCGAGTACGATACAATCTTATTAATCAAAGGGCGCAGTGTATTTTTATTAATTAAATACGCGCTTACACTAAATGAATCATGTTGATTCAATTTAGGACTGTAATCTTCCCACTGCATCGTCTGATTTCGAGAGTAAGTATGCCATAAGTAATTGAATAAATGCTGATTGGTACTTGTTAATTGTAGCATGGCAAACTTGTCTACGCCATATTGATTGTATAAGCTTTGGATTAATGCATTTAAGTCTAGATCGAATCTAAAATCAGTGTTATCTTCAATTAGTAGGGCATAATTAGCTTTCGTGGCACTATTCACTGCCTTATACAATGCCTTCAAATGAGACATGGTATAGACTAGGTTTTCATTTTTATTATTTTTATTTTTGCCACAAAGTTGTCTAATAATGTGATTTTGTGTAATATTCTTATCATGCAAAACCGCATTATCGGATCTAGAGAAACATGAATGACTATGCGAGTTTAATTTTACTTTAGTGGGAATATACACATCACTAATATGAACAGATTCAATCCGATTCACTTGAGGGTATATTCCCACTGCATTTAGATGCTCAATTGTATGATTAGATGCTATGGCAGAATTATTAAAATTGATCCAATACACATCTAATTGTGAATCCAAGACACTCTTGACAATCCTGGGATACTTACAAGTGGCTGAGTGCTTAAGCTCTATAGTTTCACTTAATAGTTTTATAGAACTACAAGGATTTTTAAGGAATGATGGTGTTGGAACAACACCTTTTAACATGGAGTTTACATAATTTCGTTGTTGCATGAACGCTTTAGCATGTATGCTTTCTACATGTTCTTGATGGAAAGTGCTTTCATTTCCGCCGCGACCATTAGTTATGATGGGCACTGAAAGTACATACGTCTTGGCCATCATGTATAGTAATGAATCAGCAGCAAAACCATTTGGCGCATGGATACAGCCTTTAGTACTATTAACAGTATACACATACTGACTATTTTCATTTAATACACAGCACGGGGAATCTTGTGGTGTACAAGGAGATTGCATTAATCCGGCAATTAATTTAAAATCTAGCCATCCATCTTGTACTTTATAAATAGCATTCCCATTTATAATTGGTTTAATTTTTTCAATATTAATTAAATATGCACATGTAGACCATATGCCAGCTACTTGACCTGGAAAGCGTTCAATCCAAAGAGTTGTATTATCCATTCTCTTCAGATATGAATTCCAATATTTTGCCATTGTCCCATCATTACTATTAAATAATTGTAATATAACCCAATCGTCAGGTGCAGTGGCGACTAAATTATCGTAATTGATATCAAATGGGAAATAAACATCATCTTCAACAATAAGTGCATAATTTTTAGTTCTAGTGGTTGATTGGACTGCTTCTTTCATAGCAATCAAATGAGATATAGTGCAACCTATCTCATTTATTCTATTCTTCTTTCGTCTACCATATAAACCTGAAATTACAGCTTTATATTTACTGTGCTCATTATTAACGCCATCTACTTTCGCTGATGGCATTAACAAACTCTGGTATTTTGCATTATTATTACTCCAACTAGATTCAACATCTTCAGGAATATATATCTCTTCCATAGATAATGCTGTTACACGATAATGCTTGACATTCATTTGGTTAAACATTTGTTCCATCAGCACCCGCCTCTGTTGACTATGTGCCATGTTCAGCCAATAAATTTCAACGGAAGACATCATATTGTAAGAGCAGACTTCATTCTCTGCTGAGTTGTCTATGAATTGCTGTAGCAGGAGCACCGCCACAAGCAGTATGGCAATAGACGCCATCTACTTCCACTGAAGTAATTAAAATTTTAAAAAAGTGATTTCGATTTTGTTCGATTTTGTGACAAATTTTTGTCATATTTTAGGTACCGGTACATACATGGGTGTTGATTTAGGTCTAACAACTGGATAAACGAGTCTTGAATACAGTGAAATTGATTGAGTCATTCCGGGGGAAAACGTCATCACCAAGGTAATAGGAAGTGGATGCAGCTCAGCTTAGGCTCATTGTTTTTACTGCATACGGATGAGGTCATTTAACCAAGTGAGCCAACATATTTACACGGCGGATAACTACTTACTGTACAATGCGTTATACTAGTCAATATTTACTACCTTTTACTAGCTAATTTAAATTGAGCACACATACACTGCATTCTAGCAATCTGTACTGTGTGTGTGTGTGACCAGCATAGGGCCGCGATTTCGAGGTTGGAGGACCAAGGGAGGTCAATGAAATAAGATTTTGAAGCGATGAGCTCTAAGGGGTCCACCAAGGATGACTCGCACACGATCGTGCGAGGCCCTTACATAGATGGCAAAGGCGTGCGATGGGACACGAATCACCCTGACTACACGGGATATTTGATGAAAAAAAGTCGCTGGATGAGAGAACTAAGGAAAAGATTCTTTATTCTAAAGGGATCAAAATTGTTCTTTGCAAAAGACTCATCAGCAACTCCCCATGGAGTTATAGATTTGGTAGAATGTGTAAATGTTAAATCTTTAAGCGATGATAAAAATGGTTTATCAATAGAATTAAAGACAGAAACTATAATTATGTTTGCGATGAATAAAGTTGAAAGGGATCAATGGGTGACGGAAATGAGTAAAGCTATTACCAGACACTCTTGTTTATACATTTCGGAAGATGGCTAAACATTTATATCAAAAAATAATTGTATTTTTGTATTTTTCTAAAATGATACAGTAAAATTAATCACAAGTTTTTTGTCGCAGTAATCAAGATTAATTAATACCTAGAACTAGGGCCAGTTCTTGGTACAAATTCGGTTGGAATATCGTGTATTTGTTGTGACTGAGTTTGTGCTGCTTGTGCTTGTTGCGATAGTTCCATAATGGACATTTCTAGACACTTACGGACATCATTAAAAGTAACAACTAAAACATCTTTGTTATCCCTTGAACACAGCATAATTTTCTCCATATCACCAGCGTCCAATTTGTTTAATGTGCTAATAACATGTCCGACATCAAGTACAGGTGCACCATCTGCTTGATTTTGATGAAAAACATAATCACGGAATAATTTCAAAACATATCTATCTCCAGTTTCACTCCACTGTGGTGCTCGCGCATACTCAGGTCTTTCGTTGACATATCCAAGCTTTAATAATAATCGCAGTAGTCTACCATTTTCATACTCGTTTCTTAAATTATTGTGCATTGAATCAACAATTGCCATATTTGAGTCAAGTTCGTCTTGGATTCTATCAGCAACTAGATAGCATATCTGAGCGACAGAAACTTTTCCACCGACTAATGTTGCAACGACATGATTCAAGTCGGGAGTGAAATGTTGCTGCAACAATTGTAAGGCTTGATCTAAATTTTTTGTGCCTACTAATGTTCTGGATGCTAATGATAATATTAAATATCCTAATTTTATGGTATCTTCCACTTGTAGTTCTGGTAAAGTTTTCCTACTTTCAAATTCCGTCAAATCTGGTATACCAATGCCACTAAATCTAGCTACAGTCCCTGAAGTTAACAAAACATGTTGAGGACTGATAACTCGTAATGCGGATCCTTTTGAATGCGCCACTCTCAATGCAGATAATAATTGAATCAATATCCTCCAAAGCAATGGCTCATTTAATAGAGGACCGCGTTGATCGAGAAATCTTTGTTTTAATGTTTGTGCATTGGGATGATAAGCATGCACAAAATATATAGCACCTTTATCCTGAAAAATACTGTGTAATTGTATAATAGTAGGATGTCTAAAATTTCTCCATTTTGACTCAACTGATTTGATAATTTGTGCATTAGTTCTAACTTGATCTAATCTTTTTAATGCATAATTTACACCGTCATTTCGATCTACAACTTTGTATAATGATGACGAATATCCATAACTACCTCTAGCACTTGATATTTCATCAAGATAATATGCAGATATATACCTTGATGGAATTTCTTTATATCTCTCATCTGTAGGGCTCATTTCTCTAAGCGATTCGATATCTAGTGATTGAAAATGGTTACGAATACTATCTGTAATACCAATTGTTTGAACAATCCTTCTTGTAGGTGCTGGTAATGTTGTCACCCCAAAATTATCATCACCCGGCACCTCTAAATCTGGATACTGCTCTATGTAAGCACTCGCAACACTCTCTTGGACGTGAAATTGGTTACCTTTATAGTTAACTTCGACCATATTCTCAACATCAGCGTACTCAACTTGTCCATTACCCGCTGTAGGAACCCAAACTGGAGCGGACAAATTCATTCCATTCATCGAATTCATGGCTCCGCGACCAGCTGGCGAAGGGACGTTACCGCTGTACATCTTGGTGTTGGTGCTCATTCTTGCACAGAAACCTATGAAGTTTAGTATTTTTTAGTCTAGGTCCTCTAGGACCTTGGTGCCGGTATGTGTCTACAGATAAAGCATTACATTAGCTACTGCTAAGCTGAGTTTGGATTTGAAAATGTTTGTCGCAACTCGCAGTATCCAGTCACTTTTAATGACATTAAACTAGGCTTGAACGAATCGACGTAAGTATCTGAGACAAAACGTCGTGATGTAACCCGTTGAAGGCTTCATAAGCAAACGACTAAGCTAAGTCATCGTTTGTGATGCAAGGGAGTCTTCTACTCGTGGAAATATGGTGCAGTATTGTACCGGTCACTTCGAATCGACGAAAGATTCGGAAATTCCAGGTAGGTCGTATTCAGAGTCTTTTGATGTTGCTTCGGAGAATCGCCGCCCTGTTGGCGCTGCTCATTGTCGCGCTGCGGTGTCGTGCCTACTCTTTCAGCGAATGTCGCATATCGCGATTGCATATCAAAAGGGATCGTGCAAAAAATACCGCCAGATATATGACATCACTTTACAATAGTTTTAATGCCTCTAAGTCAAATGATAATGTTGGATTGTTTGCTGCAGGCGACATTAAGACGGTCTCTACACCTTCTACCTTTGCTTCAACGGTACAGATACAACCGTCATTTAATAGAAGTAGTTCTATTGAGGCACAAGTTGAGATGCTGAGATTAGAAGCAGAAAGAGAGAAACTAATTATGGATAAAGATAGGATTGACGCAGAAAAAAAGAAATTAATTGAGATCGATAAATTTATATTGATGGCATTAAATGAGGAAAATCAGTTAGATGATCTAGTGTTGCAAAATAAACAATTGATATGTAAAGAGTTATTTTTTCGAATTATTGAATTATCAAATACAGTCGATAAAACCAATTCTATGAGAGCTAGATTTACAACTCTTTGTGACAATTTTATGTTATCGTTATTAAAAACTTACCCTAGTGTTCATGCCCAATTGTTAGCAGAAATTCAACAAGAATTAAATCAAGAATTAAATCGATTCCAAATCAATCAACAAAATCGCGGTAATGAAAACATCAAAGCTTATGAGCAAGTCTTAACTAAATGGATGGATGCGCAAAAGACAATTAACAACGATCCTGCTAACTCTTTAGTTTCAAATATTGGACCTGATGGTTCATTCAGTAATCAGGCATTCAATTTAAGTGATATATTAAGTACTGCTGGTAATCGAACAATGTTGCGATTTCCATCAGCTATTCCAATTAATTTATTGCCATTAATATTGCGCGGTTCTGAGATTTCTAGAGAGGATATTGAAATAATTAAATCAACGATATTCACTAATGACGTATTGAATAACGCGCAAGTCGATTCTTCCACTTACATCATCACCCTAAGGGGAAAAGCGAAGGATGATATGTCATTAATCGATGCCGCTAATGAAATAGATAGAAGGATTAAGCTTGTTCCAGGTTTAAATGATAGGATTAAAGTATTTTTGTTGCCTGAATACCGTATTCAGGATGAAAAAAATATTGTTTTCGAGAAATATAACAGTGGTTCTAAATATGAACCTGTTTTTACAATAGTATCCAGTACTATAAAGCCACCAAAGTCTGATATTGCAGCGAATGTATTCTCTGTCGCAGCATTTCTCATTAGCATCGTATCTTCGTTTGTGTACGCGACAGATGTAAATAGTTTGAACAAAAATTTTATGGAATTGGCACTTGCTGGTGATGCCACTGCAGTAGAACGAGTCCTACCTATATGTTTTGGTATTATTGGCATACAACTTTTCCATGAGTTAGGTCATCGATTATTGGCTGCAGTGCACAGTGTCAAAATTTCTCTCCCATATTTTATACCATCGTTGGACAATGGATTATTTGGTAGTGTCGTCAATTTTTTATCCTTTCCAAAAACCAGAGGCCAAATGTTTGATATTGCACTGGCCGGGCCATTTTTTGGATTTCTTTTGTCAATTATAGTTGCATACTATGGTGTTACTCTGACGATTGGAGCAAACAATGATATTGTATCAACATTTCCATCACTTCCGGTACAATACTTTCAGAATTCATGGTTGTTTTCGAAATTAGTCGAGCAAATCCCTGTGATAACTACAACAGTTTCCACTATGTCTCCTCCTATTGCTGATCAAGCAATTAGCCAAATACCAAGTAGCGTAACTGCGTCAATAGTTCCCTTACATCCATTTGTCATTATTGGTATGACAGGACTTTTAGCTAATGCATTGAATTGCATTCCAATAGGCCGACTAGATGGTGGCAGGGTAGTTATGGCTATTGGAGGCAGGGAAACTGCGAACACAATTGCGTTTGCTGCCTCCTTTGTTCAAGTATTGTCCGTATTATTCTCAAGTTCTTCCGAAGCATTTATTTTCTGGGCTTTGTTTGTTTTATTCCTACAAAGAGGTGCTGATTTACCTCCAGAGAATGATATAACGCCCATTAATACCAATAATATTATCGTCAACATCATCCGAAGCTCATCTTTGGCTTTTGTTTCTGTTTTAACGTTGTTGACACTGTTGCCAGCGCCGGTTGAGACTGTGAGTAAAATGTTTTAATGTAAAATACAATGAATATAATATAATTAATTTTCTCTTTTTACTGGATAATAGTAGCCTTCGTCTATCAAATTAGACAATAATCGCAAAAACAAGAAGTTGTTAATTGTTTTTACTAGTTCACCTGTAACTAATCTATTATCGCAAAGCAATGCACCAGCATTCCCGATGTTACGGGGTAATGAAAAGGCTTCCCCATTAATATAAATAACTTGTGAATTATCTGCTTCTCCCGTATACGCCATCTTGATACCTTCTGCGCGTCGCAATACGATTTTATCGCTCAGTAAATCATTAATAACCATGTCAGTATTTGAATATTTGATTTCTGTGACAACTTTAAATTTAGGATTACTCACTGATATAGGTAACTCGTCATCAGCCAACTCCGCTTCGTCTTGTGTTTCAACAGTGTCAATAAAAAATGGCCGATGAGTTCTGGTAGCCATTCTTAATGGCGTCGTCAAATACGTACCCAAAAATGAATTGAAACCAGCAGTATCATTCAATGCTTTTATGCAATAATCACCTAGCTTTTTAGATATTGAATCGCTAACACGAGTTGGGATAAAAGATACGGAATCCTGACATAGAAGATCTGGATCGGAGTATATATCTTGCTCGTTAATTATATTTTGACATACATAATCCATGAATGCAGTCATCATACTACGATAAGTAGGTGCTCTAAAACCAAGCGATATTGTCGTGCAATCAAAGCCTAAACTTATTCCTTGATGAGGTATTCTTGGTGGTAGGTACAGCATATCACCGGGTTCCAATATCCATGATTGATGAGAGTTAAAATTGGCCAATAATCTCGTATCTATATTTGGAATTTCTCTACTTTTTTCCTGATCAAGAGTTAAGAATTGATTTTCTATGGACCATTCTCGTTTTCCTTTACCTTGAACTAAAAACACGTCATAATTGTCAACATGTCCACCTATTCCTCCTCCAGAAGAAGCATAACTAATCATAATATCATCGCGTCTCCAAGTAGGTATAAAATTGAAATAGCAATCCCATATATCAGCTACAGCTGGAACATGTCGGTCAACTTCTTGGACTAAAATAGTCCAATCTCGAGGTGGAAGAATATTCCGTTTACCAGGTTTCAATAATTCAGCCTCTTCAAATGGTCCATAAGTCTTCTCATATGTATTCCGATCATTCTTAACTATGAGACGTGATTCCACGTCATCTTCACATGCCAGTTGTAGTAAATCGTCTGGTAAGGTCAATTTCAACGCACTTTCAATAGATGGTATTGCTTTCCTTATAAGCAATGGTTTTTTTTGCCAATACGTTTTTAAAAAAATATCATGAAAATCTTTATTCCAACCTATAATTTCATCCGCAATCGGTGAACTAACTCGCTTCGAGACTTGCATACATGCGGTTATCCCTAGACCTATTAGAAGCAGCAAGTAGTTGCGTAAATACAGCGGTATCATTTCTGAACTTTTTTGGTTGAAATCTCTAAATCTGGTCGGTAAATATTGTGCACGACTGACGCACCGAAGAGCATTGAGCAGACCGACGACGCAAATAAGACGGCCTTTTGTCGGCTGGTCAATGGCTGCTGCAGCTCCCGCAAGAACTGGCGCATCAAGTCAAACGATCTTGGTACTTTGCTTATAACCATGTTGAAAATAATTTGGTCCAAATTAAATGCCGGTACATGTACAGTGCTGTTACTGCTGAGAAGATTGACACAGTAAAATAGCAGGTAAGAATGTACCACTATTTTCACGGAAACTACTTTGGTAAGTTAAAATTTCTTCTTACAAATGGTTTGAACGAAGCAACAGTGTTTTTTCTCGGTGTGGATTCCACTTTGGAACCCCGGAACCGTTCTAGAAAAGGAAGGTAGAATTACCTTGATTGTTGCGTTAGAATCTGTGATAATCCAGGTCGCAGAAGGCGTATCACTATAAACGGGAACTGGCGGTCGAGGCTTATTCGGATAAACTGGTGCTGTCAGCAATAATATGCTGTTTTGGGCAATTTTGATATTGTTTTTAGGTTTTGTAATATCTCGTAATCCTGATCGCGAATTGTTATTAGCTGCAGAGAAAGGTGATGTAAATTTAATAAAAGAAGCATTAGAAAAAGGAGCACATGTAACTACTAGAAATAATAATGGAATAGACGCACTATTATGGGCTGCAAATAATGGTCACATAGATGCTGTTCAGTACTTATTAGATAGAGGAGATTTCGATATAAATCGTCAATCAAACAACGGTAAAACTGCGCTTATGTGGGCTATAACATGGGGTCATTTTTCTGTTGTAAAATTGTTGATAAAGTATAAGGCAGACATTCATAGAACTGATGTCTCTGGAATGAATGCTTTAATGCATGCTGTTATGGGTGGAAATGTAAATATTGTTGAAGAACTAATTGAACATGGTGCAGACTTACTTAAAAAAAATAAACATAATGCAACTGCGCTTACCATTGCCCGAAACACAGGTAACCAATTACTCATGAATAGCACAAATAATGTAATTTTAATAAACAATATTTTAGGTAATGAAGAATTGATAACATTGCTTGAGCCACATTATCCAATTGACGAGTATTTTACAAATCCCATCATTGTATTCATGTATACTCTTTATTGTTCATTAAGTATTAACATTCAACATTTTGTTTACAAAGTGCGCGAACTCACCGGATTGTTACCAAGTAAAATTGAAGAATTGTAAAGTTGATAAATATAATTAATTAAACTCATTTTCATCATAAATATATTCACATTCTTCCATTACATTTGTACATATTATCGCGTCCTTTATGGTGGTGGCAGGTGGTACTGGGCAACCATTAAAATCCTCCTCACTGTCAATTGATGTACTAGATATTTTTAAAGGTTCATAAACTCGAAATATTTTATTGATCTGGACTCTTTGTTTCAAGTCTCGAAAAAGTGCAGTGAATGTAGCATCAATAGGGAATGATGTTTGAATGTTGGAGGTGTAGTGATTTTTATTCGTCTCCAAGGAAGTTGTCGCCATATTTTCGGTTGATTGAAACAATAATGACTCGGCATTTAAATCATTATCAATAGCACTAGGTGAAGGCATGTCGTTGCATCTAAATTTGCCTTGATTAATTTTATTGACTACTTGTTTCTCGTTGAAACCGATATTTCTAATTCTGATAGTGGCACTTATAAATGGTTTACAATCGGCGCTATTTCCAAGATCTTCAACATAAACATCGATCCAAAAACAGCTCTTTCGGCGTGGATCTTGGGGGTCGTTACAGTTGTCAGACGTTGTTAGACTTAATCGAAGTTCGTCACTTTGCACATGCTTTATTATTCGATTTAATTTTTCGCGAAGATGACCGATATTTTTATGTCCTGATTTAAACTTACTAACATGTGACGAGCTTGGTGGTGATGATTTGCTATATCCAAAATATCCTTGTGTTACTGTACCCGCGGTGGGACTTGGCAATATGTTACATGAATAATTAATACTGGCAGAGGTAGAAAGAGGCTCAAACTGAAATTTAGTTGTATCGTCAATAATTTCTTCATTTCTTTCATTTCTGGTTGACTTTTTAGCGACAGGGGATGATATCCAGGTTGGTTTAAATGATATGTTCTGAACGTTTTGTGAATGTGAATCGACATCATTGGTGCTATTTACCGAAATAATAGGATGAGCAGTTATCTGCGAAGTAATTCCACTACCTAATTGTACCAATGATTTCTTTGTTGAATTGCTGCTAACAGCATGATTTTTTGCCATTTTATTATGCTTGGGGTCTTTTCCATTTTTATTGGGTATTGGCCTCATTGCTGCTGGACGATTCCAGTGCGCTGGTCGATCAAGCATAGTTGTCAACTTCTTATTCTTTTCAATATTATTTGACTTAGTATTACTATTTACAGCGGATTCTCCGCCGTTCTCATTTAGATTAGCAGACTTATTTTGATTTTGCGTATCTTCGGTGAGATATGATGTAGAATTTTGGGGCATTTCGTAAGAGTTTAAACTAATTAAACCGTAGTTGACAGAGGGATTAAAATCATATTCATTCCATGTACTTGTTTCTTCAGCTACCTGCGACTTGCCTGTAGAAATAAAAGCACCATCAGCACAAGTCGTTGATTCGAATTGAACAGGAGTCTTTCTTTTTAAACTGTTTAAATCAATTACTTTTTTATTAATCTTGTTACTTTGAATAGATGATACCCTTCCATCAACATTAAGTGGTACTAAATCCGCTCGTTTGGCTGGAGGTAAGTCATAATCCTCATAATAAACTACAGCATTATCATCATCATCGTCCTCGTCGGTCGTCGATCGGCGAGATGCTCGACGTCCCAACATTCAAAAAAGTCGCCGCAGGTGCTTATCTGTCCCTCGCGCTTTTACTAACTGCTGGCAACCGCAGTGTTGAGCCTAAAACTACGATGCACGGACTCAATTGTGTGTACACACGGGAAGGAAGCGTACATAAGTCTTCAGTCGCGACTGTAGCGGCGACTAAAGTTCAAAAAAGAATTTCCACACTCTTTTGGTAACTTACCTAAAGCAAGAGATTTTTTGACGCTGCTTTGGACGAAAGAAGAGCGTTCAATCGAAGAGCCACAACCAGCCTCCCTACCCCCTACCTCTAAGTATACTCTCTGCAGAGCGCGGCAGTGTCGATTATTGCAGACGAGATTCGAAGGAAAATGCAGTCAAATCTCTTCGCTTCAATTGTTGAGAATAACAAAAGAGTGCAGAATGCGATCGCATCAGGGTCTTCGGGTACTAGCTCATTGAACTCGTTTGATTCATATCAGTCGTCCACAACAAATACTTCAACCAATACTTTGGCGACTAACTGTGCACCTACTACTACTGACATCGCTGCGTCGAGTGATATGGCACCCTACCACGATCTGCTAGTACCTTATGTATTTGCAATTGCTGATGTGAGAAAAGTTACTGATGCCACGCTATTATCATCCACAAGTCACATAGAGTACGTTATATCGTTCACTAATCTGAAAAATAATGACATTTCCTTCAGTATTTCTAAACGTTTTAAAGAGCTAGCAAATTTTTACAATGAGTTATGTCTTCACGACCAGATCAAAGACTATCATGGATTAGAATTTCCATCGCCGAGTGAGAGCTGGTTTACAGGTGGTGATCGATATGATCCGCAATCTGCGTTTATTCAGAAACGAAGACATGATTTGCAAGTCTTTTTCCATAAATTATTTGATCAAAACATATATTTACACATACATCCGTACACAATAGACTTCTTTACCATACCTAAAAGTATTTTAGGGAATAATAATGTTTCTAGTAGTAATAATAATCAATCGACAAATAAAGTTGCGACAGCTGCAAAGACGAAACAAACATGGGAAATATAACGATATATTGTATATTTATTAACATTTGATAATATATTCTTACTTCTATTTATTATGATGAAACGTCCATTACTGCGACCGTTCCACTCAAAATCCATTTACCTGGCTCTAACTTAGTTTTTAGCTGTAATGAAAAGACATAAGTTGGACCTCTTTGCTGTGTTTTATACACTGGACAGTTGTAAATACCAGTTTCAACACGATCCACAATAGCTGGACGCATGTAAATCACAGGTAAAGGGCAAAACATTTCTCTTGGCTTACTAGACTCCAGTAAAGAAGAGTTAATATTCCATGAGCCTCCTTCCAAAAATAACCCTATCACATAGGCACCATCCTTAGCTATTGCGGTAACTTCTTCTGCATTCATTTTTTTTGTCATTTCTGTTAACAATGATAATTTATCTAACTCTAATCCTTGTGCTTGCGCAGTTGATTGCATCACTGCAGTAATGAATGATTGAGGATTGAACAATCCACATAACCATGTGACTACAGGACTTTCAACAATATTCGCAGCCCAATCATTTAATTGAGCAATTCGTCGTTGTAAATCAAGTAACCAATTAGATAATGTGCGAAGTGATGGATAGGCTAATAACTCCCAGCGTTTTGGGACCCTATCCAAATATAAACAATTAGCTAATTCTTCCATGGCATCTGAAACTGTAAGGTCGCCTCGGAAACCTTGATCAAGCTCGGTTAATGAGCGTAGAATCTCCTGAATTAAAGCATTCATCCTCTCGCACTCTTGTAGTACAACATTCTGAAATGGACCAAGATCTAGGCCTCCTGCTATCGTATCGATTTCAAATTTAACATCTCTTAAAGTATCCAAAACATCTTGAATTATAGTTTCAGCGATTTGTTGCTGACTTGATTGACCCTCACCACTACTATTATCTTGCGATGCAGCAGACAATTCTAATATATTACGAAGTAGGTCTTCTGAAGTCTGAGTACGAAATCCTATTTCAGCATTAGGGTGTAAACCAAACGCAAGCGGAGTTTCATACCTCAAAGTGTCATCAATATGTTCCACGACTCTTTCGTAAACTGAAGATGTTGAGGGGGCTCTGAAACTGTCAGTGCCACTATCAATGTATGGATATAATGGCATTTCATCTAATAATTCCTCCTTCATGTAGAATTCAAGATACGTATTTGCCAACAATCGGTCAAATTCATTAACGATATGACCACCGTACATAATTTCTCCGAACAAGTAGCGCAAATCAGCCCAAGGTACTTTTGCAGGAGCACTTTCCATGTAATTGCGTAAAACAGCAGCCGAGCATACTAAATCACCAGTAGAAAATGGATACATCATATTATATCCCTTGGAACCGAATTTCTTACGTTCCACCATGACGGCATGGAACTGGCATAAGCCAAATAATATTCCTTTCGTTCGAGGTTCTAGTTCTTCATAAGACTCTCTGGTAAAGCATGCAAATGCTTGCTTCAAATTAGCTTTCAGGCCTGATGGAGGATCGGATGTGATTTTTATAGAGCGATCTAAAATAGACATAGGTATTCCAGTGGATGGATCGGATGAAAGCATAATTCTGAAATCTTGGTGAGTTCCACTGATAGCGTACTCATCCAGCTTTTTCTCTAAAACAATTAACCAACGAGGCATCAAATGAACGTTGCTTAAGAATATCCAATGACCTTGACGATTACCTGCTTCTAATTTCTCACCAGCAACAACGTCTTGACCTTGACCTAATGAAATGGTGTGGTAGTCCACACCTCTAACTTTGCCTATCTTATGCGCTAATTTATCAACGTCGGGTAATGGATTTGAGCCTGGAGATAGTATAAAATATAAAGGAATTATAGGAGAACTATCTTCAAACGACTGCTCAATAATTTGAAAGCTACTAAACTCAGAATCACATTCAACGAATGTTTTACCGTTTGGTATAATTTCTTTGATAAAATCTGTAATTGCTGCTGTGATTCGATCAGGTCGTAATACGCGAATAACCATTAACTTCTTGAATGGGAATTTATCTAAATCGCGCCACTCACCAGGCAACTTTTCAGTTTCTGGGGTAAAATGGTTATACCACTCTAAGAAACGGGAGCTATTCTCTTCCATATCACCCGGTAATTTTTCGAATCCTTCTAGTTGTGATAAGTTACGGACCCCAATCCAAGTAGAATCAGGTAGCCATGAAAATGGCGACTTTTCACTATCAGAGCCAGCTTTGGGTCCTAGTAATAAAAATCGAAAGCCTTCGGGTGTATAACCACAATCCTCGCCTATCACATTATTTTGCATGAGTGATAAAGTTAACTGAGTGAGGAAGGTTAATCTATGCTTTTCAAATAATCCACGTACTACCCATCTGAAGATAGTCCAGCGCAAGGTGCTTTGTAGAGTCCGAACTCGTATGGCCTTGTCAGTGGATGGTAGAGCATTTTTCATTGATTTCAAGAAAAACATAGTAAATGAATCCAGTGAGTACTGGTACATATGATCAATACTGCATAACTGAAGCATGACAAAGTACATTAAGGACGCTTCAGTTGCTACAATACGGTAAACTTCACGGGCTTGGTTAATACCGACTTCGGTTAACTGTCCTTTCTCCACAGCGATATTGATTTCATTAACAGTCTCTTTGGTAGCCTCTAAACCTTCAATCAAAGGAATATCACTTAAAATGTCTTCAGGTGCGTTCGCTAGTCTTTCCAATAATTGATCCTCTAGCTGTTTCAACTGGATTTTATAGTCATTAAATGCTTGGACAAGCTCATTTCTTGTCTTCTCTAATTCGGGCTCTTCACAAGAAACAATAGTGGCTAACAATTGATCCTCAAGTCCCTTTCGAGTAACAATAAAATTAATAATAGTGCATTGTGCTGAAATCTCTGGTTTGTAGTGAGGATTTGGTATCTTAGTTTGCAAATACAACCTGAAATTTTCGTCGTATTCCACGTCATCATCACCCACTTTGATGAATAATAATTTACCTTTACGGTAGAGAGATTTTGATAAGACAGGAGTTAATGAAGCATCTAGATTTTCGCCGACATTTTCTAGAATGACTGTATCGCCAGATTGTATGGCGTTTACGATTTTATGCATCCATTGTTTCTCTCCAATTTTCATGACAATTAACTTCCTACCGTTTTCACTAGTACGTTTTCCTTCATGATTTTTCAACCATCGAATTCCCTGCAATTGAGGATCTATTAACAATGGCCAACGATTGCACTTAGATATAATTGCACCGTTTTCAATTGAGATTCGATCAGCAGGCAAACCTTCGTTTTGCCATTTTGCACTATCACTTTCACTCGCTAAGAGTCTTAATGGATCAATATTGTTAGTTAATGGAACATCGCGAGTGATCAAATCTTTCAACCAAATTTCTTTCCATAGTTGATACCGGAAAGCAGCACCAAATGTTCCAATGTAGGATGTAAATGCAGCTGCAAGCATAACATCACCAGGCATCGTAACCTCAGTCGCCTTCATTCCATCAACTGTAGCACTCCATCTAACTTTCTCACTAGCAAGTCCATTAGTCAATCTTTCAGCTAGTGAAAGTCTATCTAGGCACTCCTTGGCCTCCTGCTCTACCTTCGCTTTTTCTTGAGTAGCAGCAAGGAATGAAACTTGTAACTTATTCAATTTACCCTCAATGACTGCTAACTTCTCATTGACAATTGCCAAGTCTTCTTCGGCAGTTTTCTTTGCCTTCGTAGCGACATCTAACGAATCCATGAGAGGCTTGACCCTTTTGTAAATTTGGTTAAATGCGACGATATTTACAACCCAATTGACTAAATTGGCAGCCGCTGCTGACTTCGTTTTCATCGCAGCATACGTAAACTCAGGATCATCTAATAAAGGTGTGACTCGTTGAATGATTTCTTCTGGGATATCTTCCCCTCTGTATGTCTCTAGTTTTTCTTTAAATGCATCTACTTTGGCCATCATTTTCTTGGCATTTTCCCAGCTAAAGTCTTTCTTCTCTAGCTTGATCATAATTAATAAAGCAGTGGTTACTTTATCCACTCCTGCTGGAGGTTTGCTGAATGATTTAAGTTCAGTCATACTTGCTTTATCTAAACAATTAACAGCGTCATTAGCGGCATCCAATGCAGGTTTAGCAATAGCTAAATCACCAGCTGCTTGTTGCTCAATTTTTCTTGCTTCAGCAGCCATAGCATCAGCTTTAGCTTTCTCAACATCAGCTAAAGCTTGTTGTGCTTGCGCTTCAGATCTTTGTTTACCCATTTCATCAAGAAGCTCATCTGTAGCAGCTTTTTTTGCTTCTACTTCTTTTTTCTTCTCCTTGAGAAATTCTTGAAGGGCTTCAACATCCTTATTCGTTCGTTGTAATGTATCTAGACCAGTCACTAATCGCTTGATGTTCGCGCGCATTTCACCACGACGCTCTTTCAACAATAATTTATAAAATGAAATTAATTCTAAAAACGATTTTGGTGTAGTATAATTATAGCGCTTTTCATCCTTAAGATATTGTATTGACGCTTCACCAACTGATGCATGGACTTCAGCAATATGATATGCAATATTATCGCGAATGTCGGGACGTCCTGCTGTATCAATATCTTCTAAGAATTTTTGTGCAACAGAGACTAGTGCATCCTTTGGCCACTCATGAAACCAGTCAATAGCGGTACAATTAATGATACCAGGAAATTTACGTGCACGTTGTCTGAATGTATCGCCGACAGGGGAAAAGCACAATATAACATGTAAGTTCGCTCTCACCCTGTTGATGAAAAAGTTCATCATGGAATCGCGATTATCTGGCACACCCTCTGTCTTAGCGAGTGGACGAAGAGATGTAAAGATGCCATCATATTCCTCTTTCGTAAAAAGATCTGGAATTCGTCCACTACTTAACAAGTCATTGATATATACCAAGAATCTTTCATCCGTAATCTGAGTATCAGTGAGAATAAATACCATAGGCTCACCAGGTTTAACACCCGATTTCTTATACATGTCTTTCAAATGCTCCTTCAAGTCGTTTATACTGTAATCTGATGTGACAGATATCTGAACTGTTTGGTATTTACAGATCGAGGCCGCTAACTTGCTTAAACTTTGTTTACCACTGCCTCCAACACCAACAAGCAACGCATTACCTCCGGGAAACATTAAAATTCTTGCAATACGAGTGACGTGTCGCATAGCTTGCTCAAATAGAACCAGATCCATAATTGCATTATTTTCATTATAATCTTGAAGCTTCGATTCCAAAACCTTTTTAAGTCTCGCAGTGTCTTCACAAGGCATGTACGTTCCTAAGTCTTCGGTTGTTGTGAAGTGAGTAAATGAGCATGGGTCGGCATACGTTGCTTCAGCATTCTCCTCCATAAAGCGTTTACCTACATTTACAATCATTTCCTTACAGCGTTGTACTTCAACTTCTGTTACAAGTCGATCCGAGAATACTCGACTGACCTCGTGATACCACAATCGCGCCATTGAACTAGACGTTTTGTATTCTTTAACTCTGGAGTTCAGTAAACCTTTAAATACAGAAGCTAGGTCACGCATCGTAAAGTTGTAATGAAACTTAACAGCCGAAGGTAAAAATCTAGTTACAATTTCCTTGTAGACCGTAATACTCGCTTCAGTTAAGTTCTTGGATAAATTAGAAACTGCCTTCTCAAATGTAAACAAATGACCATTTAGAATTGTACCAAAAATGGTATTAAGATCAGTATCACCAGGCATTTGACATGCAAATGTAAAAAAGTGGCGCTGCAATCGAGGATCAACGAAAAATGATCCACTTTTGTGATTCATACATGCGACATACTGAGTATCCACAATACTCTTCTTTAGGCCCATATCCGAGCGATCAAACCAAGAACCATGATCAATATGCTGGCGCATGAGTGCAATTGGCGTTTGTGTACCATAGGTTTCGACAAATGGCAGATTTAAATCATCGATAAAATACACCAGTCTACCTCCTGTAGGTCCATAGGTTTTACCAGATCGCTTGTCAATTGATTGCTCCAACTGAAGCTGAAGTGCATAAGCATCAGTATAAAAATTCATATTGATAGTTGTAAATTTGAATGTGGTATCCGTAACTGCTAGTGATGCGAGATAATCTGAAACAAGTATGGTCTTACCAGTACCTGCAGAACCAACAAACATGACGGGGTAACTGTTACGTACAAGAAGATCCATTAAATATGTAAGACGAACTGTGTCAGCAGTTGGCACAACAATTGTGGAACCAGGAGAGTCAGGAGCATTAGATGAAAACGCGGCAACTTTACTTTGCCATGTAATACACTCACCAGAGTTTGGGTCTATAAAATAGTCCAAGACAACTCCAGAGTCTCCAAACTTTACAGATTTTGCACACAATCCTTTAAAAAAATTGGAAAAAGTCTTTTTCGTATCTTGAATTTTCTCTGTAGATAATGGTCCACCAAACGCCCACATTAAGGAGTAGATAAACAACCTTTCAATGACAGTGGCGGTTTTGTCATACGAAGCGATTTTTAACATGCCGTCTAATAGTCTACAAAACGATTGTACCAAGTTTATGACGGGCAATGAAACTATTGTATCCATTTTACTGCCAATATAAAATTCGATCATTTTACTTAAGTATCTATCAAACAATTCAGACAACAAAGCTTTTTCTACATCTTGTCTTGTGTTCAACCAGCTTTCAACAAACGGCTGATGACCTACATCAGTGTCATTAATATAGAGTATACCTGCACGGGATACTGTTGCTGGAGTAGCATTGCGTAACGTATGAATTTCAAATACCATTCTCATAGCATCTGACAATGGTATACGTTCATTAGATACCAACGTTAATACTTTGTTATCATCCATGACAGTGTTCATACTTTCAATCCAAACCGCATCAATATCACCATCCAACACAACCCATTTACTACTTTGTGAAGGTGAAAACGGCATATTATTTTTTGACATATTTCTCATTATGATGGACAATACTCCGTCCCTCCAGTCTTTAGTTAGCGTCATGTAACCATACAACTCATCAGTGGTTACAGATTTTGGATTAACTGTTTCATAAACAGCTACTGGTTTATTTTTATTTAAATTATGGCAGCCGACCAAAGTCTTCCATACAGTAGACTTACCACAACCTGATGGACCCAATAACATAACCGAATGTCGTACATCTAATAATTCTTGAAATTGCAAAACTTTACCAATGAACAACTCTTCGGGTCTTAGATTGTTTCCTTTACACACTTCTACACATATTTTGTGCAAATCCTTATTTCCTTTTGGCTGCAAATCCAATGCAGGGAAAAGATCGGCAATTAAGCGCAAAAAGATTGGAATGTCGTTGTTAGGTATTTTAGGGGTGTTGAAATCGCGTAGAGCACGCATTAATATAGCATCTTCCTCAAAGTCAGGATCAGCTCGTTTCAACATTCCTGCGACTCTTAACACAGATTTAATAGCACGTAGACCCCAGTCATAGTGATGCTGTTTTGATAATAACTCACTAGATAGTTTGTACAATGTAACGAACTTTACAGACAATGGACGGGCTCGTACAAAACCTTCTGCCATAAGCATATTCTCGGAGATAGGTAAGAAATCTGGTTGGATCATCGCACAGGATCTAAATAATGCTTTAAGATTTTCAGGTAATTCAGTTCTACCAGCATATCCAGGATTCATGGTTATAAATAAACCGACTGTAGGAACCATGGCTATCTGCTCTCCGAAGAAATTAAAAAAACCTACCTTAACTGGTGGTGTTCCAGCAGGTAGACCGGAAAATTCTTTAGAGCGGTTGATAGGAACAGCAAAGAAGGCTATGGCATCCAAAATGCATCGAACTTGGGATGCAACAACAGACAAAACTTCAATTTCAATTCGGTTAAATTCATCAAAACAGCCCCAAGCTCCTACCTGCACAAGCCCTTTGAAAATATCTCCAATGGTTTGGTAATTCATTTGATCGGAACAATTGAAAACATAGCATGGTAAACCCAGGCCTCTAGCCAAATCTTTCGTTGTTTCTGTTTTACCAGTGCCCGCAGGACCAGCTGGAGCGCCGCCCAACATCAATCGCAAAGCGACTGTCAAAGTCACATAGCAACGATCTGTCAATGGAGTAATTACCAGACGTCCACAATTGCCGACATATTCAAACGAATAAACGGTAGAATAATCGCATATTCTAATACTAACATCACGTGAATCTGGGATCCAATAAAATTTTAGTTGACTCTGCCATTTGAAATCTACATTATTCTCGACTTTTTTCTGGACAAGTGCTTGAACCACATCCCGGTTATGAACGTCGATTGTAATAACGGTGATGATTTTTATACGATCACCTTTACTTAATTCTCCTTGCACCAGTTTAATTAATGCTTCAAGGCGATTACCGCAGGTATCAACATATTTTTTTAAAGCATCCTCTTGACCTGCTTCGATTTCTTCGAGTGCTGCTTCAACGTCTTCGGTCCATATGACTTGTGATGTTACTAGCGCAATCTGAGCAGCCTGAGTGAATATCCACTCTTCACGAGGGTGATCTACTTCCCATGCTACTGCATCAGCCATAGATAATTGTAAAACTCCTCGAAGAGTCTCTTGCATACACTTGACTAATTCGTTTAGCCACATCTCCACCGCTCCTCTCATTTCAAAGATATTTTCTAGTTTCACGATTTCTTTATCCTTACTAATCAAAGCTTTCGCTCCTTCATAAGGACCAACATTTCCATCCGGATCATCCCTCAATGATTTAGCTTGTGACAAAGTGTGACATAATTCTAGGTCGCCAACACCATCGAATACTGATCCAACATGCGGTACAATCTTAGGAGGATTGTTACCGTTAGATAAAATATCTAATAATGCGGCATTGGAAACAAAATAAAATCGAGGGAATATATTTTTCTTTACTTCTAGGTACTCATTTAAAGCCTTTTCACATTTTTCAAGCTCTTTGTGCATGGCCCGTAATGATGCTTCCCTACCGTCAGTGGTGCAGCACTTAATAACACCACTTATGGCTTGTATCTCTCTCATCTGCTCTTTGAACTCGTTATCAACTGCCTCAAATCTCTTTGAGTCATCAGGTAACTGAGCTCGGATATCAGCAGAACCAAGAAAAATAGACTCTAACGAG
>JACCDO010793803.1_pt1 | contig 22502 bp, 17 predicted proteins | sample 7446101 | NCBI WGS metagenome assembly JACCDO01 (sample SAMN15323440, study PRJNA562643) | freshwater metagenome | isolation source: river surface water | place: USA:Blue River Watershed | collected 2017-08-16
AAAAGAATACTAAAAAGTAAATAAAAACACTGCCACTAACCTAGATGCACAACAATTGCAAAGCTAGGTTATCATTTTATTTTTCTTGAGTTTTTGTTTATTTTTAAGACTGAAAGTGCAGAATTAAAACCCTTTCTTAACGCTTACTACGGGGCCTTTACGCTTGCTACGGGCGACATCCGACAAATCAGGTTCATGTTCAGCTTCAGCAGAGGTGAAATTATTATTATGGTATTCCCAAAATGCAGGGGCACCAATCTTAAATGGCCCGTGTTCATCGGCTTTATACCAATAAACCATATCCTCAATCTTGTTGGACTTAGTTGTGTTATCAATAACTAGGCACTCAAAATTTTCAGTGCATTGGTCCATAACTTGGCAAAAGATTTCAAAGCTAGGGAACATACCGGCATAATGCTCATAAAGCCGTTTGCGGTTGCTAACAATATTCTCACGAAGGATGAATATATAGTCGACATTGCTGCGGAGTGCGGGAGGGATACCTAGTGAATACTGCATAGTAATCATGAATAGGAGCTTATAATGGCGACCGTTCATGAAAAGTGAGCGGATGGTCTGGTCCTTGAGCCAACTGGTATCATACATAAGGTCATCAAGAATGAGGAATCCCCATGGGTCAATATGGCTCTTACCATAAGTTTTTTCTTCAGCTCGCATTTTCTTAACTACTATTGCTTGGCGGCGGACAAGAGATGCAACAGTTTCAGGGCTGAAAGTATCGTGAATAAACAACCCAGGCATCATATCGCCATAGAAACAGTTGGCACTTTCAGTAGCACTAATAACAGTCCCTACCGGGATATCACGTTTGTAATATAACAAGTCGCGCACCATAAAACTTTTACCGGTATTACGCTTACCGATGAGAACGATGACAGAACCCTTAGCTATCTTACTAGGGTCAAATTTACGAAGATTGAGAGCGGCCATTTCCGAATATACCAAAAACTAACCAATTGAATACTGGTGGTGTTATCTATTTATTACTAATAATCCATATAATAACCGTCTAAAAATAAACAAATAAACGCGCATTACACGTGTTGAATTGCCAAGAAATCTATAAAGCATTGATAATACTTTCAGCTGTCCGGAATGGTCGGGCACCCTCCAAATACATATCATAAGACCACGCACCTGATTTGCTACCTGAATGAATCAAGTGATGTGTATCCCAAATGGTCCAACTAGGAAGTTGTCCTAGCACCAGTCGGCTACGGAGACGTTCATCAATATATTCTTGTTCCGATTCGAATAGTCCAGCCAATTCAGGAGTTCGAACCCGGATAAAGATATCGGCAATATTTTCAGGACGCATCCCGGCCGATTTTTTGGCCCGTTGGATATCCTTGAGAAGGTCTTCTAGTGCCAATTCTGCTGCGGACATATTAGTTGCCCTAGATAGCGATACTAGGACAGTCTTACCATCCGCTGTACGGAAATAATCAGTTTTCATCTCAGCCGGTGTGAAATTACCTTTTCCATCTGTTTGTCCTGTAATAATAGCTGGTTCAATGTGAATTTCCCACGCACTTGAAGGAATAGTAATACCGCAAACTGTAATTTCTGTTTTTCCCCTTTTATCAAATACACTAATAGCGTGTAGTGCCTTCATTACATCATCTTTCTTATCTTTTGCTAATTTCCCGATAATTGCCATATTATAAGTGCAACAGAATGTCTTTGATTCCTTATTTTCAAGATTCATATCAAGTGATAGTTCTCCATATTCCACATCCGAAACCTTGATAGCAGTCCGAAGTTCGGCTTCAAGACCACGGACATTTTCTACAAGTTGCGGGTCATCCGATTGAATAACCAGTTTATCCGACCGCAATCTGGCACTTTGTCCTAGCTGTGTCTTTAGTGTCCGAGTTAGCATAACAACTTCAACTAGAGTATCAACTTGCTGTGCTAGGACAGAATTAAACCGTCTGGCTACAAATTCAATAACGTCAGATAGTTGAACCATATGAACTGATTTGGGAGCAGGGAGTCCATCCATTGTTGTAGAGCAAAGTGATAGAAGCCCGCGATATACGGTTTCACTCATAAAAGGACACACCGGTGACATAATAACGCTGAATCCATAAAGGACTAGGCAAAGGGTCGATAGTGTTTGACGCTGGACTTCTTGCCCGCCGGAACCCTTCATTTTGGTCTTAGATAGGTTAATATACCATTTGGAAAAGAGGTCTTCAAATTCGAGCATCATTGGCACAACCCGGTTAAGGTCATACCTAGCATAAGCTTCGCGTGCCCGGGTCATGAATTCATGAAGCCGGCCAAGAATCCAATGGTCGTAAACTTGGTTGGTCTCGACGAGTGTGAATCCCAAACCGGAATCCGTCTTAGTTAGCATTCGGATTTCTTGTTCCAAAAACTGGTAACAGTTATACCATTGAACTAGGAACCGGCCCTTATCTAGGACTGCCGGCTCATTAAATCGCAAGGCATCACCTTTTACAACCGGGGAGTCCAGTAGGTAAAGCCGGATACTGTCAGCACCATACTTGTTAATAGCTTCCATCGGGCTAGAATAGTTCTTGTGCCGCTTAGACATTTTCACCCAGCGGCCATTTGCCGCAGGATCGCTAGCTAGGATGTGACCGTTAACTACTACATTCAAATAAGCGGTGTTATCCAATAGAATAGTAGAGAGGACTAGCAGGGTATAAAACCACCCACGGGTTTGGTCGATACCTTCACCAATGAAATCGGCGGGGAAACCCTTGAGAAATTCGGCACGGAGTTCGGGATGGTCGCGACCTTGATGTGCTAGAATATCATACATCTCGCTTCCGCGGAGTTTGTGTTCCACCGCGAATTTCCCATAAGGCATCGCACCACTTTCAAACCAGCAGTCAAAGACATCCGGAATCCTAGAAAGCCAAGTTCCGGGCGTGCGCTGAGACGGAATCCGGATAGAATCAATTTGGTCCATATGCAAATCGGTAATACTACCAGGTGCTAGGCCAGCTAGGGATTCGAGCTCGGTGGCCGAACTCACACAAATAACTTCGCTGCCACTAGCATCAGTCCAAATCGGGACAGGTGTTCCCCAAAATCGTGAACGCCCGAAAGCCCAATCGTGTGGGGTTTCCAGCCATTGTGCGAACCGAGAGGACCCGACTGATTCAGGCACCCAATTAATCCCATCGCGATTCAAGTCATTCATCCGGGTGTTAATCTGATGGACGTCAATAAACCAGGATGGAACGGCTTTTTGGATAAGCGGGGTGTCAGTACGGTAGCAGAATGGATATGAGTGAGTAATAGTCCGGCTATCAAATAGCAGACGACGAGACTTCAACACCTTAATAATTTCTTTGTCAGCCTCCTTAACATGCTTCCCGTAAATATCAAGTGGGTTATAAATACCACCATCAATTTCCTGCGAAAAATCATCAGTCATACAACCTCGGTCATCAATAGGACACGGGATAGTGCTTGGGTCGCGCGGGTTAATAAGTCCTTCACGTAGGCAAACCCGGTAATCATCTTCACCCATACCAGGTGCCAAATGAACGATACCCGTTCCACTATCCGCCTTAACATAAGTATCCGCCAAAACCCGATAATGTAGCTTGGACTCGTATGTCCCGGCGTGATAATATCCTAGCGGTGGTGTATAAACCAGTTCTAGGAGTTCTTCTTGTGAAACTGTCCTAATAGGCTTAAGTTGCGGCCACCTGGAACAGGCTGACTTAGCAAGAATAGCCATTGGATGAGAAATTGGTTCATTTGAAGAATCATCACAAAGATCATATGCCTTGACATCATCAGACTCATCAATAGCTAGGACATACTCCAGTTCAGGATTAATACAAACGGCTAAATTCCCAGTAAGTGAATAAGGAGTGGTAGTCCAAATAAGCAGACTTACGTCCTTATCACTAATACCTAGTACCGATTCAGCATTCTTAACTGGGAATCTGATAACAACTGATGGGTCCTGGGTATCTTGATAATTGGACTTGGCTTCAAAATGAGATAGACACGACCCACATCCAGTTGAAAATGGCATAGGGCGCAGACCTTGATAAACAAGGCCCTTATCGTGGATAGTCCGGAAAACCGCCCAAGTCGCATTCATAAATTCGAAATCCATTGTCTTATAACCGCCCTCGAAATCAATCCAACGCCCAAATCGGGGGATAACTTGTTCCCATTCTTGAGCACAAGATAGCACTAGGCTACGGCATTTCTCATTGAATTTGTCAATTCCTAGTGCACGAATATCGGCGGCAGTCTTAATCCCAAGTGCCTTTTCACCTAGTTGTTCGATAGGTAGACCATGTGTATCCCAACCGTTCTTACGTGGGACATATCGGCCATTCAGTGTTTGAAATCGGCAAATAGTATCCTTAATGGCGCCTGCAAGTAGATGCCCATAATGGGGTGACCCGGTCGCGAATGGCGGTCCGTCATAAAAGTTAAATTGCTGCCGGCCGGCACTCATTCGGAGTGTTTCGGCAAAGGTATCTTCCTCTTGCCACAAATTATAAATCTTTTCTTCCATTGCTGGGAGACTAATACGCCCACTTACAACGCCAAGATTAGTGGAATTGGTAACTGAATTGCCATTAGAACTCATATTTAGTGCTGTTGATAGGTAGAGTAATAAGTAGTAATATTTTGTATATAAAATCAACTAATATGCCATAAAAAAACAATTTTTATGTTTTCTTTTAAATTCTGAGACCAATTATTCTAATTTACTCCTGTCATATATGTAATATATTGTTCGCAATGGATATATTCACGGAGATGATAAGGTCCACCTATATCTAGGAATCGTCTAAGCATGCTTTTACAAACTGGTTGGCAAGAAATCATATTTGTTGGGATTCCGTGCCCTAGCTTAGCTAGGTTAGTAGATTCTTCTACTGTAATTTTTTTTGCTTGTTCATGTGTCATCTTTTTATATCTATCAAGTTCAGTATTAAAATCAGTTACTATTTGATTGGTTAGTTTTATGGGATGTAGTTTGGAATGATCCATATTCGAGATTAGGTTTGTGTCCTAGCTATGGTTCGGGATTACCTAACCTAATATATTTTTGACAAAAACAATTTTTTGATAAGAAAACAATTATTAGCCAAAGCGTCACATATTACAAAAATTGAAAACCTCCACCAAATCATACCGGATACTAGGCGGCCGCCTATTACTATCAGTACCGTAGAGTATTCTATTTAAGAACACTCTAGGACACACCCGTTAGCACCTAAAAGAACACTCTGTTTGAGTGTTCTTATTTAGTGTGCTAGACGGTAATTAAAAAGCCATTTCTTCAACTACCCACCCTAGGTTTTAGGGTCCTTTTTTCTGATTTTTCTTTTTTTTTTCGAGCTGAATAGCAATTCCAGCCCAATTTATGGTTTTTTAACCTAGACGAATTTAAGTGATATATATTAATCAACTGATTAGTAGATAAAACTATAAACCTTAGGCAACACACTGCAATAATGCTATCAATTCTTAATAACCAACCAGCGAATTCATATGAATACAGACAACTTTCAGTGCCTACACACCATCCAATTGACATGGAAAATTTAAATTATTGGTGCAAGATGCTGCGGGAATATGACACTAGAATATCCGCAAAATACCCTGAATATCAAGGTATCTGTACACATATCGCCAATGTCATCAGAGACAATCTCCGACATATAAGCTATTTAGAATTTGTGGAACAAATAACTCGGGTCAGCAATGAATTATTTGCAAGGATAAAAGACCTAGCACCTCTAGGATATAAATTCGTATTCATAACAAGTGATACTAAGAAATCCAATCATTGGGTATATGAATTAATTATGGCTATCATAGAACCTAAACTATCCAGAGACTCTGACATAAATCAGGTTGTATATGTTTCTCCCGGGACGCAGACAGGCGCACTAAGTGATTATTACCAGACTATACAATGCGATAGATTTGTTAGCAAATATAATTTATCAAAATTACTCAAAGCCGTCCAGCAACCCAAAATAATGTTTATATATCCTGATGACATGAGTTATTCGGGGACACAATTATTTACCGGAATCGCGCAAATGGATGAATTGATACATGATGCCGAATCTGCTTTCGGCACTAAGAATATCATACATTACCCATGTCTAGGATATATAACTAACCTAGCTAAGCAACAACTGTGCATGATTAGTAATATTGAATTCCCGAAACAGACCGAAACTATCCAAGTCCTAGATGAGCTACTCTCTATGAATCTACCAACTAACCAACAGCGAATAAATATTAGCAAATTGGATAAAATATTTGAGGTGCTAGGACTTAGTAGCGGCCTACAACCCAAACATGCACTAATTTACTTTGACCATAAAGTCGCTGATTATGTGTCAGTCCCTGAAAAGATTATTAATTATGGATGGTATCCTGGTTCCTTGGATTACGATGTTAGTAATTCATTGGTTAGTAATGCGGATAAATACTATTTCCAAGAAACAAGAATGGCAATCCGACCATGTTATAAATCAGCACCCAAAGTAACTAATAACTAATACATAATAAAAATTGTTTTATTTTTGGGTTATTTTTAGCTTTTATTATCAAAAATAAATTAAACTACAAAAAATATAAACAATCAAAATGGATGACATTATGTCAATGACAATTGATTTGACTGACACAGAACCAATGCCTGAAATCAAACATGAGTCCCTGATTAATATTAGTTCCTGGTTTGGCAAAACACCATTAATTAATGCGAGCGGATGCTTATGTGCGACAAATAAAATGCTTGATGAACTGAAAACCGGCGACCCAGCTGGGATATGCACTAAATCCTGCACACTAGAGCCCAGGCCGGGAAATCCGGAACCACGGTATTGGGAACATGAAGAGGGAATGATGACTTTGAATTCAATGGGCTTACCAAATCTCGGTGTGGATTATTATTTGGATTATTTCAAAACCCGGGATAATGAATACGATGGATGGCGTTGTATGAGCCTAGCAGTGCTAGGACCAATGGAAGACACTTATCAGATGTTAGCAAAAATTATCAGGCCTGGTGTCCCAGTAGATGCTATTGAATTTAATCTTTCGTGCCCGAATTTGGAAGGTAAAGAAATCCTGGCATATGATAAACCCGCACTCAAAAAAATACTGGCTGATCTAGAAGCAGAGTGCCAATTCTTAATTGCTAGGGCACATGCCAAAGCGTATGAATCGGATATTGATGCAAATGGTAGCTATACACCGCCACAATTCGGGATTAAACTCCCTCCTTATTGGCAACTACAAGATTACCGAGAAATTGCCAAAATGATAAACCCTATGATGTTTTCATTCATTCATACTATTAATTCAGTTCCTAATGCCCTAGTTATTGATGCTGACCGAGAAGAAACAGTAATCCATCCCAAACAAGGATTTGGCGGACTAGGAGGTGAAATTATTAAACCTATCGCACTTGCCAATGTCCGGGGTTTTTACCTAGCATTCCAAGAGTTAGGACATCCCTGGAAAAAAATTAAAATCATTGGATGTGGTGGTGTTAGTCACGGACAGGATGTATTCGAAATGATATTAGCAGGTGCAGATGCAGTAAGTGTTGGAAGCCAATTAATGATTGAAGGTGCAGGTTGCATAGCTAGGATTAACGAGGAATTAATTGAAATATTGCGTAGGAAGGGTTACCATAGCCTAGATGAATTCCGTGGCCGGCTTAAAGTCTGTGCTGCCGCAACTAATTAATTTATTTTATTTTTTTGTAAATGATTCATATTTTTTACATTTTAGGGAGTGATTATTAAACATAAAAATCAAGGATTAGTGCGCCGTATAGAAGGTGGTAGTTTGAACATCCCGGCTATTTTAGGATTATTAATAGGTAATGTTGAATTAGCAGTATCTACACTTGCACCATCACCAACAGAATCAGTAGTAGGTAATGCTTTACTAATATACTCATCAACTGTTTTTTTGAATTTTCCTATATTTTTTAGACTATCTTCAGTAATATTCAACATTAGGAAATATGCAAATCCAATATATCTGGCAATGTTGGGATTATCTTCTAATTCATGTTGTTCCATTAATTTATCAATAGTCCGTTTATATCTGGGGTCAATTTCCTTCACAGTTTTAGCTAAGAATTCATCAAGGATATCTACATGGTTCATAACAAGGTCATTAAGTAATTGTTCCTGATCAGTAATACGGACTTCGCCGTTTGAATTAATATATTTGGCCAAATTCTTGCGTTGATTAGTTATTGCCACATTCCGATTGCTGGGTAAGCTATAAATCTGTGTTAGTAATTCATCAAATGCATTCATACCTCGGCCATGTATCTTATCAATAACATGTTTATTTTTCAATATGCTTATATCTTCAAATCCAAATGGGTTCATATTTAATTGGTTCCACATATTCACCGTGTTATTAGTATTATTATTTGTGCTGTTATCAATATTGATATTAATAGTAATGTTACCCAGTGGCTTAGCCGCACAAGCAGCACGGGGCTTCCGTGAGCTATTCTTGTGTTTGGCAAATAGTTCTTCTTTTAATTCTATTGCTTCTGGGCATTTCTTTTCATGCCGATTCAAATTGGATTTATTAGCGTAATGTTTTGAACATCCTCCACAAATATATTCTGATTTGGATGATGGTGACTCAGATGGTGCTACATTTATTGTTGTAGTTGCATTTGTGTTTTGTTCATCAGTTTGTCCTAGTTGTTGTCGTTGTAACCTCCTTTCAGCCATTTGTTTTTTATATAATGCTAGGGCACGTTTTTGAACAAGTGCAGGATATACCTGATTTGGGACAACTGAATCTTCTTCATCTGAATCTGTTAATTCAGGTTTATCATTAAGTATTGTATCTTCAAGAGGTTCATCCATTACATCACCATTTATAATATTATCTTCTGGTTTTTGTAGGTTTTTGGCTTTTACTTTGTCTATATGATTTTTTGTTTGTATATGCCCTGTCAATCCAGATATCCGTGTAAATTTTTTATCACACGTTTTACATACAAATAAATCAGGTTTATTAATATCTTGAAGCTGGTCAATAATGTTATCAATATTTGTAGCAGTAGCTGACATAGATGATATTTTTGTTATATGTTGGTATTATTATATTATTTTAAATATTTTATTTTTACACTTTTAAACAGGTAATTTGTCATATACATTGTTTTTTGTTACTGCACTTACAAATGTATTTTTTATATACATAAGCAGCCAATTATGCATAGCCAAACAGGCAATATGGGTGTTGCTTAGTCATTGAAAACTGGCTTACTTAGTCATCCTGTCTATGTATGTAATATGATTCTAATTCAGGTTGAAACAGACTCAAAAAATAGCTAAAAACATGACTAATTACCTCTAAAAAAACATATTGGTTTTTAACACCCGGGTGAATTGGTAAGTTACTATGACCGTGCGCGCGCGCGTAATCGGGCGTGTAAAAAAGTTGAAAAACGCATGACTAAGTACAGGGTGAGCGCAGCCAGAGTAAAACCCTCCCACTTTTTTTTTTCGAATTATTTTTTTTCTGGACCTTGAGGTAAAATTAGAAACACAGAATCAAAGTTATAACCCTAACCATAAATTGAAATAGCCAATATGAATATTTGTATAAACCAATATATCGTTATTGCAAAGTAGCAATGCGCATATTGCTAATATACACAACTATTATTTAAAATAGGACTAATTTTATAGCTCGAAAAAACATAATACATAATTTATATAATCATAATTCATTATTGTAGAATTTAGGGCTAATCAAGATAATTTATATTGTTGATTAGCCAAATATTTATTTAAATTCCATATATCTGTGCCTAGAATCATAATAACACACATTGTAACATACATATATGCGGAATTATATACACGCTTAATATAACATTCAATCATTAGACCAAACAAATTATATTTGCATGCTTATAAATTATTGATATGCCAATCAAGAACCATCTTACTAGAACACATGATAATTACCCTATTCTGGTAATAGGATTATAAGATATAAAATCTGCAATGCTATAAATATTGATGTAGTTAATTTAAATTTGAAAATATATCATATAGTATTATATGGATAACCATTGTTTATAATATTTAATAGTAATTCAGGTTTTGTGATTATCAATCAGTCGGAAACCATAATTGCAAACAGAATATTACAATATGATATTACAATCACTATATACCACACAACAACATTGCATATTAGTATTAGATTTATACATAATACATGTTACTATTATTATTTAGTAATTTGCAACATCTAACATGTAAATATTACATAGCATGTATAAATGATATAATATTTTATGTATTAGTATAATTACAAATCCAAACGTAATAATTTGGTGTTGGGCATCTACTAAAATATTTGGCAAAATACAGTGAAAAGCAGTCACTTTTCAAGTCATTGATGTGTTCATACATGTTTTTCATATCTTGCAAAATACATAGAAAAGCAGCCTACATTATATAGCCGAACTGGTAAAATGGGTGTTGCTTAGTCATGGAAATTTGCCTCACTTAGTCATCCTGTCTATGTATGTAATATGCTTCTAATTCTGGTTGAAACAGACTCAAAAAATAGCCGAAAACATGACTAATTACCTCTAAAAAAGCATATTGGTTTTTAACACCCGGGTGAATTGGTAAGTTACTATGACCGTGCGCGCGCGCGTAAACGGGCGTAGAAAAAAGTGTGATTTCGTATGACTAAGTAAGGGGTGAGCGCAGCCAGAGTAAAACCCTCCCACTTTTTTTTTTCGAATTATTTTTTTTCCAGACCTTGAGGTAAAATTAGAAATGCAGAATCAAAGTTAGTCGTCATACAAACTTTATATTATTTATATTAAAAAATGGTTACTTTTCACATGGTTGTATGTGATTTTAATATATGTTGTTATTGTAAACTTATAAACCTAATATTAGTCTACCTTATATGTATTATTATGACGGAAATCCAATTTGATGGAATGAATATTTGATATTAGCATACACGATTTGTAATATATATTAATTAGTTGCATTCAAAACGGTATAATTTATATCATGATAAATAAAGTTATAAAAAAATAAATTAATGAGATGCAGATCCACCAGATGCGATACCGGATTCTACACGGCGATAAAGGGTGCGGTCATGAATATTTGCGACACATTGGTCACCATTACCTTCTTTACAAGTTGTCGGGGTCTTATATAGCCAATTAGCAAAAGAGCCTTGGTCATTTGGATAAGTTGTCCATGGCATTGTGAAAAATTGTCGACGTCCGCCATCTGAATTCCAGATGTCATTACCATCCCGGTAGCGACCGACGTCATATTTCATTTCAACATCAATTTCACGGGCCGGGTTATTGGTTGTCTGACACCCGGGCATCCTAAGCCGGTTATCAAATGGCATTGCATTCATGAAGGGGTTATCGGTGCTAGGTTCAGTGCATTGCCCACTTGAATTAAGATAATCTGCGAACTTAGATAATCCGCGGCCTTGTTGTGCAGCAGCCATTGCATTAGCCATTGCTTGTTGATTCTGAATTTGTGCCTGACCAACTTTAGTATCACCAGCCTGACTATTCATAACTTGTGCTAGGTTGCGTTCCGCCAAGTTTTCATTAACACGGAATAGATAAAGTATATAAGTGAGTATCATAACCACAAAAGGGACATATAGCCAAAGTATATTTGAATTAACTATAGCACCTAGCACACCAAGATACCACGCAAACCGGACAATGGCATTTACTTTTCTGGCGTAACTCATTTCTTTGGCTGGGAACACTTCACCTGCTAAGTCTAGGTTAACTAATACTTGCAAATCTTGAAACCAATATGGATCATTTTTATTATTTGATGGTATACTCATCGCCATTTAATATTATATAATTATTTGTCGTTTAGTTGTTTTTAATTAATTAACACAAAAAAATACAATAGCAATAATACAATAGCAATAATACAATAGCAATAATAATGAGATATAAAAGTAATTTTAAGTAGTGCGAATATAATCATAAAAGAAATTGCGGCTATCTAGTGCTATCTGTGTTAATTCGGCGACTGGTAAATGAATAATCGGGAATCTTAAGTTACCTAGCACACCTTCTGGGCATGTGGGTTGTGCGTTATCCCATTCGCCCATAAGTCTAATATTATCAGCACCCAATAATCGCCCATATACCGACCCACTTATTCCGGCAAGCATAACCGGCCATGGGTAATCAGTAGAAAACCGGGCAGCTAATTCCATAAGTTGATATTCACGAGTCGCACCACTTATCCCTAGGCCACCACTAACTCTATTTAGCAAATGATGGCAGAATCGGCTAGTTTTCAAATCCCTGGCGCATGTAATTACGTAATATGTTGGTAACAAACGGGCTTGTTTATGCGGGAATTGCTCAAGTAACCGGCGCCGGATAGTCTTGAGTCTAGCAATCTCACCTGGCAAAGCGGTATCCATGAAAAAAATAGGCTGCACTGGTTGTTCGGCGACAATGAAATAATAGCATAGCAGCCAAATACTATTCCAATCACCAGTAATTATTATATTCTTAACTTGTTCAGGGCGATGTGCATAATAACTGACACCTGGCAATACTTCATCTTCTTGAATTACATAACGATTCTGTGTGGTATTTTTCATAACTTTCCGAGAACGCATAGCTAGGAGCCCTAATACTACTACTAATGCTAACCCTGAATATAGCATTATATTTGCTTGCTGTCTAGGTATTAACCCTTGTATATATTCCATCCTAGCACACCGCACTTAAAAATCCAAAAAGTATTTAATTTATAGTTTTGCATTATTTTATCTTTATTTTTCCAAATTGATATTCATATAAAACAATAAAAAATAAGTTAACAATATTAGTTATCAGCTAATTTCTGGAATACAAAATAACGCTGGTATTTAGCCCAATCACTTAGTGCTTTTTCCTTACGAATTTCGGCGACCATTTGTTGAATAGTTTGCGAGTCTTCATCATCACCACGACCAGGTCTAGGCTTCCTAGCCGGGTCATGTGTGGCTTCCCATTCACTTAATAGATTTCCAGGAGACTCTAGGAACGTTCTGGAATCTACAAGTTTCAATCCATAATCCTTGGCTATATGTTCCAAATATTTGACATCTACAAAATTCTCGCTACTAATAGTATTAAATGTTTCAAAATACATATCAACTGCACACCCAGGACCAATCAAATGTGGTTGTTGTGTAGAATAATCACCCACATGTAGACCGCTCAATGTCTGGCCATTCTCTTCATATAGAACACCAGTGCCACCTTGAGAAAGTGTTTTCCGGCCATCAATAAACCAGACAATATTTCCATTAATTTTACCTTCCAAATACCCATTGGCTTTATTCAATTCATCAAGAATCATATTACCATCTAGGCAAGTGCCAATAAAATAGCCCTGTTGCCGTAAGTTTTGGCTGATATTCTCAAAGAAATTATTAATAGTCTCGAAACTACCCATTGCATAGTGAATTGCATAGTTACAAACTATCAAGTTGAAACCATCAGTCCCCAAATTAAAGAATTTTGCATGTTTGGCATTGAAATTAGTATTAGGGCGATGGCGGCCATATAAGACATCCAAATAATAACGCCCTAGCTCATCGGTTGCAGAACTACCATCTGCAATATTCTTGGTCATATCACCTAATATGAGCAAAGTCTTAGCAGCCAGTGCCTTAATACGTGGGTTATCACCTATAGCATTAAGAACACGAGCCGCAGCACCATCAACCGGGTTATTTAAGTTATCAGGGTTGTATTCTATACCGACAACGGTTCCAGCACCGAGTTTGGCATATTTGAAATAATCACCCAATTTACCACATGCAATATCCAGCACACGTGGTGTAGTCATTTGTGACATATACCTTTCTAAAGACCAGCCTTTTACAAAGTTATTAAATTTCTTGAGCCCAGTTGTAAGTGCAAACCGCCCGGATAAATAATAATTAATATTTTTTATCTCGGCTGCCCTAGCTAAAGTCAGACCTTCTGTCATGGTTTCACGGCTAACAGGGCTATGAATTAGATTCCAAATACCTAGACAAGTATTCAAAGCATTTGGGGCTTTACCATAACGGACTTTATGTGGCAACCAGCGCATGGCTTCATTTTCATATTTGGCATCAGGTCGTGGGTCATATGTAAACTCAGCAACACAGCCATTGAAAATAATATCGCCATTTTCGCACTTAATACTGCCCGCAGCATTTACAGGTAAGAGGCATTCGTGGCTCATAATTTGGATATTCCCTTCCATATCACGTGCACCCACAAAAGGATACGCTGGTTTGAAGGGGATTTCTTCAGGCATATTCGCAAGTCTAGCATTATCATTGAGTTGCAGAGTGCCATTCAACCATTTCTGTTGCTGATTCATTTGTGGTTTGCGGCCACCGGCATTTTTGTCAATCCATACTTGACTATCATAATTACGGCAAAGTAATTGACAGCGGACATATTTTTGTGTGCCAATATATAGTGTCACAAGTTCATTGGTTTTGATATCTTTATGGAATTCCACCCGGAAATCGATACTCAAATGACTAAGTGCTTTCCATTTATATACTAGGCTCCATGAGCGGCTAGAACTCAAAATATGATTAGGAATTGTTGAATTAGTATTTGTCTGAAACACCCCGAGTTCAACAGGTGTTAAAATAAGCCCATCGGTCTTATATGAGAACATATGTCCTTCTTCCAAATATCCGCCATATTCGGTATTCATCTTATTCAATAAAACACCGCATTGTTTGAATAGTAAATTGGGATTCCGTATAGCTAGTGGTGTCTTACTAGATTCACCAAATAAGAATGTTTTGCGTTCTACGCGGAACATATACTTAGATGCACCTGCCGGCATTTTAGCCAATTCCATATTATTAATCATAACACCTACACCTGATTGGAAAACTTCGGCAAACTTGGTAAATTCATATAGACGGCCACCTGGTTCACGACCACGACCAAATGGCTGACGCATAATATTCTTACCCTTCACAAAATATGCATCAAACATATAGAATTTATTGAGGAATTCCCCATTCAAGTCATTCTCAATATATTCACCATCGAATACTGAATTAGCATACTCCGGAATAGATATTCCCATAAACCGAATAGGATTCATACTATCACGGGATACTAGGAAACATCGCCCTGTTGAATTAATGAACAATAAGTTACGGAAACCATCGCTCTTCTCAGTAACACAGTAGTCGAGAATGACATTGCCATTTTCGTATGCGACATTCATGTCTTCATATGCATGTGGTGGGAATTCAATCAACTTATTATTATCAAGTTCAGTGGGTAATGGTCCGAAGAACAAGTTTTCAACTCCAGCACGCACACCAGTCAGTCGGACATATTCACCAATAGTTTCTATACTTTCTGTGTTACTAATCAGGTAAAAACTATCTTGGATACACTGTAAAACCATACCAATTTGTTTGAAAAACTTTCCAAATATACCAAGCACAAAAGCATCTTTATCGGTTGCTTCAACGTATTCTTGACGAATTGTTTTAGGTAAAGTCCCATCACCTGGTGTAGTAGTATCATTATGATATTCAATTTCTACCTCATATAAATAGTCATTTTCAAAAACCCGGCTTTCTTTCAATGTTTTATAATAGATATTCACATCACGGACTTTAACAAGTGCACTAGGGTTTTTAACAACTGTTTTCCACCATTCGCTAAAGGATGCTTTTTCATCAGCCGGTTTAATAACATTTTGCATTAATTCCTGTTCTAAAATATCACGGACTGACATTTCACGGTCTTCAAAACCACTTGAGCGGACAATTGAACAGTCAATGGAAAACATCCTGTCTGGCATAGTTATATACTTGTGTAGTTTCTTATACCTAAATACCTTAGGAATATCACGCCAGTCACGTAGTAATTCTCGGATAACAGCAGTGTCAGGTTCCATAATACGTTCAGATTTTTGATTGAATTTTAGTGTGTAATCAGGAACTTTTAGCCTGTTGATTTTCTCATTGACATACTTTTTCTCTTCAAACACCACATTATGTATGATTCCATCGAGTTTTTCAGTCATACAATATTGATTGATTGACCCGAACCCATTTACTACAACACGGATATTACTAAATTTGGTGTCCATGGGGAAATTAATAATAAGTTTATCTTCTGGTGTCCTAGCTTGATATTCCTTTTTGTTATTGATCCGTGACAGGATTTTCTGAAATTGCTGACTACTTATATTGCTACCTAAGCTATAATTTCCACCAATAATGCATTCTAACTCATAGTCTGCATTCATTATGGATTGTTTGATTAGACTACATATCTGCTCCTTTTCATGTGTTTGCTTATTCAGTTTGATTGACATAACTACCTATATTATGGGCTATATGACTTATTTCTGATATGGTTTATGATTACCAAATAGGTGTCAATCTGCTCTTAAGTCTATTTTTACTTAAAATGGATATTTTAATAACAACTGGATAAGACCAATCAATTAGCTAGCTAGAAATAATCGAGAAAGCATGAGTAGTAATGAGAAAAAAATAATTAAATTGCATGGCATTACAAATAAATATTTACCATAATAATATAATTAATTATATTATCCTTATAAAACCCTAGCAGCTGTAATATCAGTTACTAGTTGTTCTTTAGTTTTCTTTTTGGATTTTCCATTAGCCCCATCCGTCATAATATCAATACCTAGGCTAGTAGCGATTTCCTGTAGTTCTGCTAATTTTGCTGTTTTCAGGTTTTCATTTGTTGTTGCACTAGGTTGTTTTTGTGTTGCTGTGCTAGGCTCTTGACTTGGCGGTTCAGGTATTACACCATCAATTTGTTGGCTATTAGTATTTGTTGCTTGACTAGTTGTGGATTCACTAGTGGTTTTTTTGGCTGTTTTTTTGGCTTCTTTGGCCTTAGTAACCGATTCTACAGCTTGCTTTACCTTTGTTTGAATATCATCAATCGATAATTCAGATTTGGTAACTAGTTTTGCAGGGTCAAAGTAGGGGTCTTTCAATGCACTACGGACTCCACTTGAATTGTTATTAGCCAAACGGTTTGCACCATTCATAATTTCCAGATCACGGAATTTGTATTGGTCACGGTTAGTATGCTCAAATTGGGATACAAGTCGTTTAGCAAGAGCATCACCATCTAGTAGATTCTTTGTATCTACATGAATCATAGGTAGATAAGCCCCTTGGTAATATATCAGCATATAAGCATCACCTAGTTGTTCAGTTGTCCAAAAACCCGACCGATAAGTCTTAAACGTTTTACCGACCATGTCATATACTATTACTGACCGCCCGAGGAAGTCACATGTTGCTTGTGCTAATGCATCATCAACATATGTTTCCTTATCAACTAGATTGGCAGTTATAGTATCTGGATTAAAAGCAGGGTCAGTCATTCGCATATATTCTTTGGATCGTGCTGGGTCACGCACACTAATACCTATTTCCTTCTTGAATGTGAAAATATCATTAATACGATTTTGTTTAGTCTTTGTAATGAAATCAGGGCGACTGGCAACTAAAACAGCTTTATAGAAGCTTTCCGGGTTTTTTAGCCCATAAAGGAACACGCGTTGAGTAGGTGCTATTCCGCTCACGAGCTCCATTAATGCAGGTGGCGCACTTACTAATTCATTTTCCTGATAATTTAGATATGTATCATAATCAATTGTCGCGGTTGATAATTTTTCGCTACCTAGCACTGATCCAGGGTCAGCAACTTTAAGTGCATGTTCACCATATTGGCGGCCAAGTTCATCTAGGATACTATCACTATTAAGTGCTTCTCCAATATCTGTCATTTCATTTAGAGATTTAATTCCTGAAACTAAAATCTCCATTTCCCGGCGTTTCGCTTCATAACAATCAAATTGTGAGAATTTTGCACTGGTGGGTAGTTGAATTTTCTTAAATTTGCTATTGCTAAGCGTGGTTATAACGTCTTCCGCAGTAATCATTTTCTAAGGTAATTAGTGTCAATATAATTGTATTGGTAAAAGTTAATGTGTTTTTGTTTATCTGGAAAAACAGTAAAAAACAATTTTTCTGTGTATAATTTGGTATTATCAGACGATAAACCAGCTTTAAATTGAATATTAAAAAAAATTGGCTAGGCGTTTAAATCATGTTGTTATTCTATACAGGATTATTAATATTATTACAGTTTTTATAAAAATGCCTAACATTTATTTTACACAAGAATTAATAAAGGAAATCGAAACACCTGATAGCGATGATGAAGCCCTAGTTAGCGCATCTAATTCCGGGATTTTGAAATATATTGAAACATCGGTTGGTGAATTAGATTTAAATGCTCTAACTCAAATATATAGAATCGTTAAAAATGGTGGGGAACGATTCACTATGAAAAAAGACTGTATACTTATAAATCTAGGCACACTTAAACAATCTACTATCACAGAAATATTACAATTTATTAGATACTTACGTAAAAATAACAAACAGTTAATGGTTGATGAATTAACAAAAGATGAATATAAAAAAGAAATGATAGCAGATGCCATTGCAACCTAGACTAGCCATTTATACCAGTAACAGGTTATAAGTTTTCTCTCCACGTGATGAAGGATTCTTAGGGAGGTCAATTGGTAAAGGTAACCGCTGGGCATCGGCAGTATAACCGAAATATTGTTTAACATTTGTTATAATCCCAGGAACACATTCCCGGACAACCAGGGAATTCAATTCACGCACTTGTTCTGCAATATTATAATCCACATTCTTGGCATACTGTAAATAGATACTACGCATTATGATTTGCAATTGCAAATCACTTTGTCGACCAATTACAATTGGTTTATGCGGGGTGAGAATAGGGTCAGTATCTTGTTGGCAAAGTTCATACACAGTTTTCTTGAGTTCGGTTTGAATAGTTTCTGCGTTTTCAGGACTGAAATAAAGCCGGCTAAGAGGGGTCTCTTCTAGGCTATAATTCAACGTATTATTACTAATGTCATTAGAAGGCCGGGTGCTGCCTTTATAAAGGTCATATTGAGGTGCCGGCGAGTTTAATTCGAAGAATACACGGCCATTTGCCCCGAAATTAGAATTGAAAGGTTGTTTAGGGTTGAATTTGGCGTAAAATTCAGTATTAGACTGGCCATAAACACCACCACCTATATCTTGAGTAAATCCTGACATGCTGATAAATACTTTAATATATGTTTGCGTGTGCGCGATTTATTAATTAGTTTGGTTTTTAATTACTTATTTAATAATTTACAGAGTTTTATTTCGATATATTTAACCTAGCTATGTAATTAATGATTCATGCAAGTAAATAATTCAATTACCGATAAATAATAAATAATCACACGCTCACTGCATACCAACACTACCAACTACCACCATAAAATAAAACACAAAATGTTTGGTTGTTATAACATATGCGGCTCTAGGTATATAATTTCAGGATGGAATTGGATTGCTAGGAAAACATATACTATATGCTGTGTGAGCTCAGCAGACAACCTAGATGAGCAATTACCATATGACCCATATAGTATACCTGAGGAAAAACATGTAATCATAGAATTACTAAACGAATACGACGACTAGTCGGCCACAAGTTAATTGTATATTGATTTTTATAACCTTTTAATATAAATACCCTACAAGTCTGAAACACATTCACTTGTTCAATGATAGAATTAACCACTAGGAATTATATATATATATATGCCATATTGGTATTAATTAGTATTATATATCTCTATTATTACAGGCAAAACTTAGCACAACAAGCCGCAGAAAAAACTAAACGTAACCAGGCTATTGAAAAATTCCAGGCATATACCAGGGCTGTATCGAAGAATGGTAATAAACTGAAATCAACTAAAGAAGGTTTTCAAGCAGAAACTAATATCCGGCTACCGTCAGACAGTAAGGCATCAGCACTAGGTGCAAGATGTATATCATCTGCAAATGGTGGCCAATCATCAGTAGTCCCTGATATGCCTGCTATTCCCACAGATGAATTCCTAATACCCAGTCTCGGTGACAAAATACACGGTAGAGTTAATAAAGAAACCCTAAAGCGCGGTCAAGACCTAATAATTAATAATATCATCCTAGCATTCACCAAAGATGTTATTGCACAATCTGGTGACATATATTCAGATATCCAAAAAATAATCCAGGCTGCAACACCTGCCGCTGAATTCACCCAAGAAGAACGTCTTGAATTATTTTTCAACAATCTAGACCAATTACTTATGGCGTTTATTCACACCAAACTTGAATCCCGGCTTATTAGTGCATTTGAACAATCACAGATTCTCACCACAAATGAATCAGATGTCCGGAAATCAGTCATCCGCGAAATTAAAGAACGTGTATTCGCCAGATTATATAACGATTCCAGAAGGCTACAAAGTGATATATGCCGGACACAATCTGAACTCGCACAAAAGATTGAAAGCTCCAGTGCTGGTGAAATCAGGTTTAAATTATTAACCGCGCAGATACAACACCGGCTCACGTTGCAATCACTGGTCCGACTTACTGAAACTCCGGCTACACAAGAGGCTATCCGTGCTGAACTTGCTCAGCTTGCTGACACGGTAATTCAACCTGCCATGGAGACTGATTTAGATACTATTAATTCTAGACGTCTAGGCAGGATGGGTATGCCACTCGGGGAAAGCAAACAATCCGGTGCTGAAATAGGCAATGGTATAGAACAAGTGCCATCCCGCGACGCATATAAAGCTTATTTAGAAGCTGTTGCCCGACGTGAATCAGAATTCAAAATAGACCCAGTTGCGGCATTAGATAAAATGGAACGCTCAACTATTGGGTTCCTAGAACAACTAGGAGCAGAGCTAGGTATGGCTAATGGAACATCACCTAAGTATTCAATTGACCAAGCTAATACAACACTTAGCACACATAGCATCAACCGTTTTGCGGACGGACAATCAAATAATCGCGGTAGTTGGATGACCGATAACAAGGCAAGTAAACACACAAAATCATCTATTAGGGAAGGTTTCGCAACAACAACTGAAAACACAAATAAGCAGATGACACCAGCGGAAGGAGGAGCAGATCTAGGACAACAAATCACCGGTTGGTCGCGATATGTATATGATTTCATTAAATCCAATTTTGACAGCGAAATAACTGCCCACGCGGAACGAATTCTAACTGATGAAAATAATATGGTTCCAATCGGAATTCTACTAATTCTAGGTAGTATCCTGCTTTATTTCATCGACTTGAGTTCGTAATATTGCATTTTAGTTTATGCATATTTTTCTAATAATTTTTTGCAATCTTCTATTTCACTAATAATTGTCTTTAGTGGTATATCACATATAACTTCCGTTTTATTTCTTAATAGTTTTAGAGTATTCAAGTTAAGAATACATTTCTCAAGTTGTTGTTTATTACATTCTACATTTTCTTGATGGACTAATTCAATATCCGGATTACCTGTTTTATAAGTGGCTAATCTCTTTTCTAGATTAGCGGTATAACCTACTTTATAACAAGTTTTATTCGCACCATTTTTAGTTGTCGGGACTTTCAAAACATATATAAATCCTTTACCGGTTTTATCAGGGAATGACTGCTTATGTGTCCGTTTGACTTCAGATTGATAATTTTTAAGTTTTTGTGTTAATGCTACCAATTTCTTTTTATCATTGACCCCAAATTTATATTCACCTTGTTCTCTTAATTTAGGTAGTATTTCTTTATAAAGTGAATCTCTAAATTGTTTCGCGACCGGTTTTTTTGATTTAGTAAGTATAATATATATTCCTGTTTCGTTTGTCATTTTCATATGAGGTTGAATATTTTTTGGTTTCGTAAAATTAAGATATTTTTTAGGTAGATTGTCATAAATCTCACCATATGTTTTTATATAATCAGTTGCGATATCGGTTCTTTTAATTTCTTTAGCTGTGTCAGCATAACCTATTGCTTTATATATATTTGATAAAGAAAACCAAATTTTATTATATTCATCAAAAATAACAATTATATTAGTATTGTTATAACTAAATAAATTATTAAATGTTGATACAACAGAATTTACGAAAGAGCTCATTTTAATATAAATTTAGAAAAAAATAAATACAAGGGGGGGACAAATTTTGCCCCTCCCCTGGTAAAAAAAAATTAGAACATTATCAGCACATATTCACTCTATAAAACATATTACATACCTTAATCCACAATTAATGAAGCATAGCAGATCTAGGACAACAAATAACGGGTTGGTCAAGATATGTATACGATTTCATAAAATCCAATTTCGATAGCGAAATAACTGCACATGCGGAACGAATTCTAACTGATGAAAATAATATGGTCCCAATCGGGATTCTGCTAATTCTAGGTAGTATCCTGCTTTATTTCATTGATTTGAGTTCGTAATT
>JACCDO012423846.1_pt1 | contig 22499 bp, 16 predicted proteins | sample 7446101 | NCBI WGS metagenome assembly JACCDO01 (sample SAMN15323440, study PRJNA562643) | freshwater metagenome | isolation source: river surface water | place: USA:Blue River Watershed | collected 2017-08-16
TCTACATTTAAAGATGGAAAGCGTAAAGTATTCCCGAAATCATCTAAAAATGATGTACTTAAATACACATCAGGACCTGTAAGTGTTCCCTCAATCCCCGCTAGATCGCAGTCATATGGTTACGAGATGGATACCATGACCAACAAGTTAGTTGCGCAAAAACCATTAGTTCCAGGTACTTGCTTACTTACTCACCCATTTACTCGCCTGCTTACTTACTTATGGGCTTGCTCACTCACTCATTTACTCACTTACTCACTTACTCACTTACTTACTTACTTACTTACTTAGGATTCACTGGTACTAAGAATGACACCGTGGGACCAGGTGATTACGAGCCCAAGATAGACCTCAAGTATAAATCAGCTGGTACTGTTTCCTTTGGTATTGGTGATCGACCAGGTGTAGGTTCTGATAAAGCTGATATACCAGGACCAGGTTATTATAGTGTACAAAGTGAATTTGATAAGTTAGTAGTGAATAATAGCATGGATAGCGAGTCGAACCTGTTGCTTAGGTTGCAAGCTGCACGGAACCGCAATAGTGCGTCATTCGAGTCAAAAACTGTTAGAGATACACTATTTAAGGATGCCAAGAAACGAATTAATCAACCAGGTACTCACTCACTCACTCACTCACTCACTCACTCACTCACTCACTCACTCACTCACCTACTCACTCACTCACTCACTCACTCACTCACTCACTCACTCACTCACTCACTCACTCACTCACTCACTCACTCACTCACTCACTCACTCACTCTCTCACTCACTTACTCACTCACTTACTCACTCACTCTCTTATATGCAGGACCAGAGCATATAAAATGTTTATTTGAAATATTTGACCGTGACGGCAGCAAGGCCATCTCGCGCGAGGAGTTCAGCAACATTTTAGTGCATATAATCGAGGAAGAGGACATAGATATTCACTGTTTGGAGCTGTTTGACAAGATAGACGGCGATGCAAGTGGCACTATAACATTAGAAGAATTTGAAAATTTTTATACATCAATAATGACAACTAACTCATTGAATGTGTCATCACCGTTGCAATCAAAGAAGCGAAGCAGTCCGTCGAAGAAAGAAGGAGGTAACAAAAAAAGTTCAGCAAAGAAAAGCAAACACATGTAAGTGAACTATAATACAGTATAAAATTGTGAAGAAATGTTATTTCTTAGCTTCTTTTGTGTCAAACTCTTCGCTTTCAAGCTTTCTAACGATTGCACCCAAGTCCATCTTCGCGGGATCTTTATCTTTTGTAACAGCTATTGCGGCTTTACCTCCTACTAAACTAACTACTCTATCATTGATTTTATTACTTAAATCTCTACTTTCTAACTTATTTTCAACATCATTAACAAATTGAGATATCGTATTATTCTCAACAAACACAGCTAATCCGCGCAAATCAGCACTTGGGTGATCAACAGGGACAATACCTTCCAACAAACCAACTACTTTATTTGATTTATTCAAAACAGGTCCGCCACACATACCTAATGTAAGTGGTTCAGGTGTTCTAGCAAAACTTTGGAGTTTTGTTCTATTGATAAAGACTCCTTGGCAGTTATAAGGATACGGTTTGCGTTCATCAAACTCGTTACTAACTTCTCCTATAACTTCATGACCATGAAATGATAATACATCATTTTTATTTATCATATCTTTTTCAAGATTTAATGTTTCAAAATTCATAGCATTTAAAAATTCAAGTACTCTATTATCATCTTCAAAGTGAAGACAAGCAAGATCACGATTACTATGATGAAATGATCTAGTTAAGCAATCATTTTGTGTTATAAATATTCCTTCTTCAGTACGTAATTCTAATGTATAATATGTGTGATCTTCATTAATATATTTTAACCACTCTTCGGGGTAGTACTTTGGCCATCTCCAAGGCGCAACCGCATGACTAGCAGTCAATACATGCAATTTGCTAGTACTTGATTTCGCAGGGACTATGAAGGCGGAGGCACGATTAAGAATCTCAAAATCCTTCATACCTTGCTCCGGCACACAAAACCAAGATGACAATGACAACGCTACCTTAGAGCGAGTATAACGGGAGAGCGCCATGTTTTCCTTCGCGTAAATTTTTTTATTTTTTTGTATTTTTTTTTTCGGGACCGGACCAAAAGTACCGGTGGCTTGCAACTCAGCTTCTTTTAAAAGCTTCAAGTGTTGCACCGCGGAGTGCGGGAGTAAGTGCTACAAATACACACGTATTTCATATATACAGATGGACATAAATGCTACAAATATAACCATTTTTATGAGGTAATTAATGATAAAAACTCATGCCGAATGTCGCATCCTTCGCGGCGTATTCCTTGTTGGGCACATAATCATGCGGTACTTCGAATTGGGATTTCCTCGTTACTTTGTTGTAGTAAAATGTCCCTCTTCCTCTTTTGTCGATGTATGGAACCCACGCATTTAGTGCTGACGCGATATTTGCTTTCTTGTACGTCAATGCTTGAGCCATTTGTTTTTCTAATTCTTCCGCTGCTTCTCTCGCCTTTTGTTCTGCTAATTCTTGCTCTTTACGAATATCATCTTCAATTCTTTTCGTAACAATATCAAATATTTCGCCTTGTAATAAATTAATTGCACTTTTACGACGAGTTACATTGTGATCAAATAATAAATAAATTTGATCCAAATTTTGCTTTGCACATGCTATAAGTAGAGGTGACTTGCGTCGATGATTTGTTTCATCTGGTCCAGCTCCAGCTTTCAATAAATATCCCGCCATCTTATTACCAACATCATCACCACGTTCAATTGCAAGTATTAATGGTGTATATCCTTCAGAATCTTGAATATCTATCATTACATCATTACGCCTACATATCAGATCAACTATATCATCATTGCCATATTCTACTGCATAATGAAGTACTGTTTTCCCCGTCACAGTTATAGCATTTACGTCAGCTCTATGCTCTAAAAGGAGGTTCACTACCGACGTCCATCCCCACATAGTAGCATAATGAATAGGACGAAAGAGATGGAAATCGGGATCATTAGCATCAGCCCCCGACTTCAGCAGAAGTTGAATGCACCGTTCACGCTGCTTAGGTCCACCAGGTTGTATCCAATCAGATTCAATTTCTAAATCCTCGGGTTTTTCTGTTTTATAATTACCGTTTTCATCAATACCAAATTTAAGACCTAAAAAAGACGCAGTAGGTGGCTGAAAACATAGCATTAATGGTGTCCTATTCTTGTCATTACGACAGTTAATAGCTAACACCGTATCATCAAACTCACTATGATTACGAGGATTGATAATAAATTCTAACATTGTATAGTATCCCATTTCAGCTGTAATGTGTAATAAAGTATAATCACGGTGCATATCATTGTAATGCTTATTAATAGTTGAGAAATTTACAATAACTTCATTGCGCAATACTCTTAAATCACCTTGAACAATCGCATCAGCAATTTTCGTTGCTTTGTTTATTCTTAATTTCTTTTTCCCTGTTTGTTTCCCATGTAAAGCATCGTCAATCTCTGTGATCAGCGGAGCATAGTCATCATCTTCCCATTGTACAAATCGCGAGATATTATAAGCCAAAGAATTACGCCTTCGCTCGTCTTTATTACCTTCTGTTGCTGTAGGTAATGTTGTTTCAGATTCTACTTTCTTTGTGAATATTTTAGAAACCTTGGCAATTATCAGACCCATTCTTTCTAGTTACAGCGACACACAAGGCAATTCTCCATCTTAACTTCACTAAATCAGTACTTAGAGCTGGACGTTAGATAATAGATAGAATTTTGTATTTTTTTAAACTTTCTTTTCAAAACCGGTTTTTTTACAGTGTTTACATATAATAGTATTTTAACATTAAATGGTTGAATCAGTTAACTGAGGCTTCATCGTTGTCATAGGAATTACTTGTGCATCTAATATAGGAATACTAACTTGTGAATTAGGTACAACAATTGCATTTGTCGGGACTGCATGACCATAACCATAGGGATCTTGGCCAACATATTGAACATAAGGTTGTCCTGATGCTCCAACTGGAGGATAAAACGCCCCCACAACAGGAGGATACATTGACCCACCTGGAGGCTGCTGATAAAATCTGGGATCTATCGTAGGATCGACCCTTTTACTTGTGACTCTCATACACAAGTAAAAACACGAGCCAATAATGCCACAGAAACAACAGACAGGTATTAATATGGCAATTATAATAACAATAAGGGGGATAGTAGGACCATTGCAACTATTTGTTTCTGGAATTTGAGGAGATTGACAGCTCTGTGACTTGCCATTATAACAAAATCCGCTTTCATAATTATCATCATTCCAGCACCAATAACACTCAATATTTTTCTCACACATCGTACAATTCTGATATCCATTAAATCCTATATAATTATTATTATAATTCGTATCATTACATTGTTGTGATACTGTATTGCCACTTCCTACAACGTCATAATCATCTATTATTGCATTTGTCACAAATGCCTGCATACAACAAAGTAGCAGCAACAATAATAGCAGGGCAGCCATCATAGCGCAATCGGAATGGATTCAAGAACCCTTTATCTTGTCCAACGTAACAGTTTCTACGTGATAATTTTTCCTTTTTTGGAAAAAATTCCAGGAAAATTTTACAAAAAAAGAACTAAAAACTCTTGGATTCTTCGCTTCATCCTGTATAAATGGGCACTCTAGAAGAGCGATGTGACGACTTGTTTCGTTCTCTTGGATTGGGGGCGTATGACTGTCAAGGAATGATGCGACATACTTTAGATTGTTTGGGTGCATTAAGAGTAAGAATTAAAAATGATAAATCTAATGCAAACGATGCGTTGAAAGAAGTATTCCGTAATGCTTGCCACCTTATGCTTGAATGTTTTATTGATGAATTAGGAAATTTAGATGATGTTAGCGCAACTAGATATTTATTAGATGCTTTTCCTGATGAAAAGAAAAAGACAGATGGACGTGGATGGTTACCTCTTCATTGGGCTGCAGTCATTGATATTACAGATGGTGATCATATGGCATATATAGCAAAAGAGCGCCCTTTACATGCTCAATCAACTATAATTAATAAAAAAAGAAGTGAGGGTAAAATGGACGATAATATAAAATCTTTTAATGATCCTACTGATTACACTGAAGATCAATATTCATCCAAGACGTCATCAGATATGGCACTTCTGCCATTACATTTTGCTGTATCATTAAGGCATCCTAGATTAGCTAATATTCAACACTTATTGAATGTATTCCCTTCAGCAGTACAAATGGCTGACAAAAAAGGATGGTTACCGATACATTGGGCTGCAAAAAACACTAGTAATGTTGACGTTATAAAATTACTATTAGAAATGCATCCCGACTCAGTGTTTGAACCCACTAATCACGGGCAGTTGCCCTTTCAGATAAGTTTAAGGAATCGAGACAGTGAAATAATGGATACTTTACTTGAGGCAAATAGCGAAGCCTTGATTGCTATTGACAACAAAGGAAATACATGCCTTCACGACGCCGTTAAATACTGCAATCCATACGGAGTGAAGAAGTTGTTGGATGCACATCCGGAGTTAGTATTGACAAGAAATTTTGATCGTGATGAGTTACCTATTCACCGATTATTTCATTATATTTCCAAGGATTCTAAAAGACTTCAATGGTATCAAGTTGAAGTGCTGCGTATACTAATCGAACACAACCCCGAAACCGTTGCAATGACTGATAAAGAGGGATCCCTTCCTATTCATTTGGCGGTTTACTTTAATTCCAATATTGAAATCATTGAGTTGTTGGTTAGCACCTATCCATCGGGCTCATTACTTCGTGATAACTTCAATAAACTACCATTACATTACACAGAAGATCCTAAAGTACAACGGCTGTTGATGGGAACCGGAGCGGCACCATTGAGAGAGTTAGGTGTTACTAATTCGTTTTTAAAATTAATAAATTAATGAAAAGAGAATATATTGAAGTGTAAAGTTGTATATGGTTGTATTTAGCTTACAGAACATGCATAAAAGGGCTTTGCATCACTCACATACTCACTTATTTCCACTCACTCATTTCTTGGGTCGAAAAACTTTTGATGTTTCTCAACCAACGGGATACGTTTTGAAAAGCATCGGCATTACTGGTTACCGCGTTCATTACTTTGGCATCAACTGCAGTAGGAAGATATCCTCCAACGTAACTGAATACCGATAATCTTCTGTCTAGTTTGGTAAGATCAACGGCGCCGCCATTGAAGCATTCATCAACGGATGGTGTGTTACTAGTAGTGCCTTTAAGAGGTGCGGGGGTAGTGTATTCAGGTGCTAGTACAGGTACTTCAGGTGCTTTAGCTGGTACAAATGTCTTTGGTGCTGCTGCTACCGCCTTTTCTTTCTGCTCTTTCTTTTCTTTTGCTGCTGCATTTGCTGCTGCACCACCATAATCCTTACCTAATTTCTCTTTAAAAGCAACTTTTAATGCATTTAATTGATCTACTAACGCTTTAATTGCATCCTTTTCACCTTTATTTTCTTTAAGTTTACGGATTTCTTCACCTTTTGCAACAATAACATCAGTTAACTCTTTCTCTTCTGGTGATAATGTTACAACTGGTGCAGGAGGTGGAGTTACAGTAGTAGTAGTAGTATTGGTGGCAGCTGCGGCAGGAATTGGTTTAGGTATTGAAGCAGGAGTAGTAGCTTTACTATCTCTGGAATCACGAACAAATGGTAAGAATGTGATGCCGCCCATGAATGGAACCAAAACCTCAGGGATTTGGACACCATCCTTAGTTTGATATGTCTCCAACAGGCAGCAAATAGCACGACCAGTAGCACATAAAGTAGCATTTAACATATGCACATACTTCTTTTCAATTGCACCAGCTTTCTTGATACCACAACGAATTTCCATTGGACGAGATTGATAATCGGTACAATTTGAGCATGATACTAGCTCACGGTACGCATTGTAACCTGGAAACCAACATTCTAAATCAAGTTTCTTAATAGCAGCATTGTTTAATGCACCAGAAACAATATTGATGACGTGGTAAGGGAATCCCAATGATTGGTAGAACTCCTCGGCGGTTTTAATCATTTCATCTTGCATTAATTTTGATTTTTCAATATCTCCTTCACAAATAACAAATTGTTCAACTTTTTCAAATTGATGAACGCGGAATATACCCCAAGTATCTTTACCATGAGCACCAGCTTCTTTACGGAAGCATGTTGATATGCCTGAGTACCTTAAAGGTAATGTTTTCTCATCAATCCACTCTCCCATATGGTAACCACATATTGGTTGCTCAGAGGTAGCGATCAAGTATTTATCATCACCATCACCACCAACTTTATACAATTCTTCATCGAATTGCTCTAATTGTGCAACGCCAGACATGATATCCTTCTTCATGAAATATGGTGGCTGTAAAATGCTATAATTACGTTTACGTAAAAATGCAATACCATAGTTAATAAATGCTTGATTTAATAGTACACCAGCATCTTTTAAAAAGTAACCACGATGTCCAGCGACTGCTTGACCTCTTTCTGGTTCATAACCACCAATACGCCATAATAAATCATGATGATTTAATAATCCTTCAGGATTACGTGGTGTACCCCATTTACGTTCAACTCTATTACCAGTATCTTCATCATTACCAACTGGAACAGTATCATCAACGATATTACCAACTTTATTTAATAATTTGTCAACTTCAACCTTTACATCAGCTTGTAATTTCTCAGTTTGATCAATTATATCACCAATACTCTTAATCTCAAGGACCAATTCATCGCATGGTTCATTAGCTTTCTTCTTGGTTGCTACATCTTTTTGCACTTGATTACGTTTCTTCTTCAATTGGTCAATTTCACCTATAAATAATTGTAAAAGATGTATTAGAACAAGTATTAATATGATTATTCACGTGAATAGTTAAAAATGATAAACAGCGATGATTACCTGTATATTTGCGCCATTGTCCATCTTTCTCAATGATTTCATCAACAATCTCAACAGGCTTATGGCGTCTGCGCTGCGACTCACGAATTACTTCTGGGTTACCCCCTTGATATTCACGGAATGAAACAATATCTAATGGCATTTCAGACGATAGATTATTATTTTAGTGGCTCTTGCAATTTCATGAACCATTGACAAGGCGGCCGGTACCTTACTCAAATATTTCCCATCTTACAATTAAACTTTATATAAGAAAATAACTATATTCAGTAACATGGTCTCCATTACTCTCTACACATGACTACTAAATGTCCTCTTGTTTAGCACTTTATGAATAATCTAGCAGTACCGGTTTTTCAAAGTTGACAAAATTTTTTTGACTTCGAAACAAAAAAATAAACCTTGAGTAAAAGGGTATTAATCATGCGATCTTTGGGCGGTTCTCTCGGTGCTATGAGCACAGAGCAAGCCGTCGATTACATCACCAATCAGGTACCTCTGACAAATCGTAATAAAGTAAAGGTTGATGTGGTACAAGTATTGAATTCTGAAGAGGGAAGAAATCTAAAATTAGCACAAGGTATTTATATGGATACTAATGGGACAGAAATCAAGTGCTTAAGCTTGAACGGATTGGTACCAGTCAAATATTTAGGAGCAAGCTACCAGTTTCCTGTCGATATATATATATTTCATAACTATCCAGTAAATCCACCTATCTTATATGTAAGACCAACACATAATATGGTGATTGTTTCCGGTTATTTTGTAGACAATAACGGTTTGGTAAGGAATTTGGATTATTTAAAAGGATGGAATAGTATCAAAAGTTTAAAAGGATTTTTAGTGGAAGCATTAGCAAGATTTGGTGAGAAGCCGCCATTGATGTCTATTCCTAGTAATAAAGCACCAGTAACCGTATTTGGCACCCCAATCAATAGAGATGATAATAATTTATATAGATCTGGTACACCCGCTGCTATATATTCAGGTGTAGGTGGCACCTCAACAAACGAAAAACAAGAATTAATTAAAAACATTACATATAAAATGAAGGAAAGATTGACACAAGAATATAGAATACTTACCGAAGATTGCAATCAAGAGTTGTATCAGCAATCCAATTTGAACAAATCCCAAGAAAATGCAAAAGCAGAATATGATCGTTTATTACGCAAAATTGATGAATTTAAAGAAGCTATTGAACTGATGAAATCAAAAAAAATACAATTAGATGAATGGGAACTAGCTGCAGCAGACAGTGCCAAGGAAGAGATTGACGTCGAGACATTGTTGAAGCCATATGACCCTGCATCAGAACAGTTAATCGAACTAGATGCTGAAGTTTGTGCTATTGAAGATACAATAAAATTTTTAAAAAAAGCTTACACCGAGAAGAGAATATCGTATACCGACCTCCTGAAGGAAGTCAAATCGTTGACAAAAGATCAATTCACCAAAATGTCACTAATTTTTAAGATAAACAATAAAATTGCGACTGAACCATAAACTCGTTCGCGCATGTACTTGTATGTGTATAGCTGTTAGATAGTCAGGGTTTTCTCGTAATCTTCGATGGACTTGAATAAATCTTTGAAATTTCCTTTTCCAAATCCTCCACAACCAGGTTTCTGGACACCATTATTATTCATACAACCAATTCTTTGTATAATTTCAATAAATATTGTGGGACGATCACCCAACGGCTTCGTGAACACTTGTAACAATACTCCGTCATCTTGATCTTTGTCAGCTAACACTCCCAACTCTTCTATCTGTTGATACTGCTTACTACTCAGTAATGAGCCTAATTTTGCAGGTAGCTTTTCATAGTACGACTTTGGCTGCGGTTCCATGAACTCAAAACCACCAGGTATTTCTTTCATTTTACTAAGTGTATGAGCAATATCGTTGGTAAAGAGTGCGATATGCTGCACTCCTTCGCCATTATTTTGCTCTAAATAAGTTTGAATTTGGGACTTTCTCTTAGTACCAAATGTGGGTTCATTTAACGGTAATAAAACGGCTTCATCCGTATTTGCTAGAACAACAGAGTTTAATCCTGAATCAACAGTACCTACGTCCTCAGCAACAAACTCAGCGAACTCGTGGAATCCCGTCATAGTTTTTAATAATGATGTAGTTGGTTGCAGCGACCACAAATTGCCAACTATGTGATCAAATCTTTCAATTCCGTAAGTTGAAGTCTTCTTGCTGCTAGAAACAGGAGAAAATTTTGGTAAAAAAATACCATTATAATTTTTACTATTTATTAACCGAAGGACAACATCACCATATAAAAAAATTTCAGCGATATCGATGTAACCATCACTATCACGAATGCATTGTGGAAGGAGATTAGATTTACCGCCATTCTGTATCATAGTATTGTATGAAGTATAGACATCGTCAACTTCTATAGCAATAGCTCTTACACCTAACCCATGCTTTTGACAAAACAATGTAGCCGTATCACTATGAAAACCTGGTATTATACCTTCTTTAGTCGAATTTAGATTATTGTAAGGCGCTGAAAATAGCATTTTCATTTGAGATGACTCCAAACAATATGATGCATGAACAGTATTACCTGTTGATTGATCACTTTTGGCAATTACATTCATCCCAAGCCCCGACATAAACCGTTTATATGTCGTAGTGGCATCACCACAGTAAAACTCTATATGATGAAATGATTTTGCTCCAATTTTATCGGGAATTACAGCATGATCATGAGAATGTAATTCAATTGACTTGCCATGTATATATGATTGTCTGAGACTCCCCAATGGTCCGGATGAAGGCGAAATATGACTCGCCCATCTTAACCCCTGCGAATGCCATAGAAGAAGAGATAATAACAGCAATAGCATATTTTTTTTTCAATGAGTCATACAAATGAAAATCATTTTGGAAAAAGTACCGGAACTGTGATGCACCTCATAACTTTACCTATACTATTGTCACTATTTTTGCTGTTTCGCTCAGTGTTAGGAAGAGCTAGGGATGCGGTGGATGCAATCAAGGCAAAGTAATTCCCCTCTTTAAATTGAATGAAGGCCGGGTAATTTTTGTGAATTTTTGCCAAGTCCAAAAAGACATTTAAAAAGGAAGTACCTAATATAAATACCTAATAATATAGGTAAGGTAATAGCTTCAAGAGTATAAGCGCGTATACATGGATTTCAATGAAAGCAAAGTAGATGACGATGTGGTGCAAACGGATTTTAAACCAGGCCAAAAGTATCCCACTCCTTCTCCTGGAAACGGAGATAGAGTTTTCTATGAGACATTATACCAGCAAAAGCCGTCAAGTGAAATGGCACAAGAATGGGTGATATCTTATGGTGTGTTAGAGCATGATGATGCATTGAAATTGTATACTGCACTATGTAAGAAAAAAGGAAAAGCAGTAGCACTTCCATCTCCACCTGCGAAGACAAAAAAATAGTTACATAATGATATAGAATTCAACATATTACTAACTTAAGTACAAGTGTTGTCCAGAACTTAACATAATAATTTGTAAAATGTACATAAAGTATTGATGATCTTAGTTATAAATTCCCTTTCTGTTCTCCTAGTATTCTTTTTATTAATACGCATACACACATGATTTACATAATTACATAATTTATATCGATCTTATTCATCTATATTATTTTCATCAGGTATAATTGTTGATTCATATCTTTTGACTTCATGAATAACTCTATGACACACAGGACAAGTGTAGATACCACTTTGTATATCTTCCATTTCAGCACTGATACACAAGTAACAAAACGTGTGGTTACATGGACTAACGTATGGTATATTGGGTGTATGAGAGTAGCATATATTGCATCTTAAATTATTCTCATTATTTCTACTTGGCACCGTCGCAATTGCTTCAGTATTATTACTAGTAGCAGGTATCGTGCTCACTTGACCAAATAAACTTACCTTCATTTTACAAATATAGTGAGATATCAGTTGTTTGCAAGTAGACGTAGCATTGTTAATATTACTGAATATAGCTCGCACAATGCTTTGAGTACTATCAAAATTATATGTAACACTGCAAGTTGCAACTGAGGCAATGACTAACAACCATAACAATTGTCTAAATTTAACAAATAATTGCGCTTTATTAACTACATTATTATGATGCACATGATTATCAACAATAGTATATTGGCTCGAAACCATTCTATAGTGGGCCTGCCTATGCAATATGCATGGATAGATTCCCTCAGCAAAAAATAAAAGCATGTTGCCACATTCAAGAATTTTTCGAAACTTTGTAAACAAATTTAATAATTTCCATATTTTATACTTCGTAGATGTCGGAGGTTGATATTTCCATTCATCAGTTAGTGCAATAATGTTACCTCTTTTATTAATATATACAAGAATAAGCCTGATATGAAATAAGGTAAGTATTATAGAGTTATTGACGAATAAAATGTAATGTAATTACCATAGAAACAACCATTGAGGTTTATGCTGTTCATGTGAATTCAATTGAAGCTTTAATGTTAGCATGCCAGGAGTAGGACGACGTGTTGCTAGTGATAATGCGTAGTATAGAATAGCAATTAATGTCTCGTACTCGGGTTGATATAGTGCATTATTAGATTGAAATTGGGCAATATATCGCACAAATATCCCTTGCAATTGTTCATCGATGCGCAAAGCCAACAGCTGTGAACCAAATGACATGGAAAGTGGTATTTAAATTCTAATTTTGGCGATTCGACCTTGATTAACACCGGTCAACCGGTACCACATCTACATCTTGTGTTGATTAGTGGTTTGTAGGTAAACCTTGTACGCTGTTTATATAGTGACTGTAATATGACACAGTGATGCTATTATTATTTTTATTATAGAAAGTTCAAAAAGGAACCGCCCGGCCTTGAGCCAATCGTTTCGGAGGAGTCCATTCTCGGGAATCCAAAAACCAAGTACCTTCCAACAAGAGAGAATTTTGACGTGAAAAAATGGGAGGTTGCGCTAGCAAACAAATACCACCACCTCCAGTTCCACCTCCTAAGCCTGTGAGACTTACCTCAGTCGATGAAGTCAAGCCTCCTCCTCCTAAAGTAGTTTTCGATCCATATGTTGAGATCGAGAAAGCTGCATTGAATGTTGTAGAGTATGAGCATATTTATAATGCAAAGATGAAATCGTATAATGAACATTATGAATGTTTAAAAGAAAATTTGCAAGATGAAACGAAATTGAAAGAAGCTTTGGATTTAGAAATGGCGAAACAAGTGGCAGCACAAGCAGAATATGATTTATGTGTTGCGAATACATTAAAGGCAAAAGCATTTTATTCTACGACAGTATCATTACGTCAAAAAACTGAAGCAGATCTACTCAAACTACAAACAGAGAAAGAGGATGCTTTAGCTAAATTAGAAGCAGCTAGATTAGCCCTTGAAGCAGTATCATTACAGAAACAAGCAGAAGAAACTGCCAAAAATGCATTAATAGCCAGAGGCAAAGCTGAAGACATAATTCAACGTAAAACCGAAGAAGTACAATCTCGTCGAAGTGTTATAATTACATCTGAAAAAGATAGTTTAATCGCAGAAAAAGCAAGAGCAACGGCATTAGCAGATGCACTTATCGCCTCAAAATATCAACAAGATGCTTTAAATGCTAAAGAATTGGCAACACAAAACTTGGATCGCTTACATTCTGAAGTTGTATTTCCAGCTGAATTTAAAAGTGTAGAAATTCCTAAGATAACTATGGGATATATGAACAAGCAAGGATCGAATTTTCAGACTTGGAAAAGAAGATTCTTCATATTAAATAACGGCATCCTTCGCTACTACGAATCAGAAGACTATCCTGGATCAAACTCGGGTAAAAATATTTTGGGAGAAATCAATCTACAGAACTACGATGTAGCTCGTATTGCCGGGTCTAACAAGGTGTTACTCTTTGGCCAGCCGAATAATGTGACAGCGCGAAAGCTTAAGCTGGAAATAACATCCGAAGAGGCTGTGACTCATTGGATGAATGCTCTGAAGGCGCACATTGAATATTATACTGATTAATCCAACAACTCAAATGTATTTACCCGGGTTCCCCAGATGCAGGCATAGTCGTATTCACTTTGTAATTTATTCTTACATTTATCTGTGTTAGTTTCTGTCACTACCATGAACCCCGCTCTCACTAATATTTCTATCGCGACATGAGCCAAGTCATCAATACTTCCCGCAGAGTGTCTCACTTTCATTAGTCTAATAAAGATAAATTTCGGTCGAATGAAGTCAAAATCGATGTAACGGAGCACCTCTAACGACGCCAGTTTATAGTCGATTATGATCCCGACGACCGCCCAATGGCCTATCTTCTTCTTCTTGATGTGGTCGAGAACAGACTTGCAGTGGGTGGGATAAATAGGGTTGGTGTTTGGTACCGTGGTATTCCAAGCGGTTATAGTAAGCTTTGAGTTATACTTATCCGCATCTTTGCCATTGCTTTTACCTTTCGTGACGTCTGTGATTGGTACAACTTGTGTCCCGTCACACAGATCTTGAATTTCATTGTATATCACATAGTTACTACTACTGCGCTTGGCTGCCAGCGCAGTGCGGCTGATACTCGGCAATTTCTCACTCGTTTTTTTCTCAATAATTTCAATATTCCAACTTGTATTGAGTAAGGTGAAATGATCTAATATACTTAAGTAGCTCAACTCGTTTATTGATGGATCTAGCTGATAGTGCGTGTTATCACTGTAGCTCACCGGAGAGCTGTGGCTATCTCGAGCGTGGGCGTGATAGCCGTGATAGTGATGATGACGACCATGGTGGCCATTATGTGTGTGGAATATACCTTGTACTTGATTATGCTTTGCACTGTCTAGTATATACTCTTTAGGGACCACTTCGTTGTTATCAATCGGCACAATTACTGGAAACTTCACACTAGATGACACCTTAGTTGGCGCACCAAATCTCAATATTATGTTACCTGAATCATAAAACTTTTTACTTATTTGCTCTACAACGTGAATATAGTCACTGAATGTATTACACACGGGTATATGCGATGCACACTTATCCGTGTGTAACAACTCGTAGTTAGGGCATTTATCTGTAAGATATTTCACAGCAGTTGCCCAAGCAGTGTAGGAACTAGCGCGGTGTTCATTACCTGGATCACCCCATTGACACATTGCGCGAGGTTTAGAAACACCAGCATAATGCAGGAACCCCGTGTAATAAAACCACATCAAATAGCCCCGTGCCATATCAGGGAAATGCCTCAAGTTTGCTCTTGGTGTTAACTCAACCCATCGATCGTACATGCATAAGACAGTAAATTGTTGGGTACCTAAGCCTACAACATAGTCACCATTACCGTTTGCTCTCGCAATATTATCAGCACAATCAAGTATTTTCTTATTATTATATCGCTGAATATCTATAAGCAACACACCATCATTGGGGTACTTGGGTAAAGCTTTCATAAATTCATCTTCTTGTAATTCATTTTGAAAATTACTATTACCAGGTAATGGAAATGATCTACGAATATTAGAAATGACTAACGGATGTGATGCATTATATTGACGCTTAAACTGTGTAGATGTAGCCCATTTTAAATCATCTAATGCTATTCCTACTATTGCATCTGGTCCTAAATCCGTATGCCAAACCTCTTCTAAACAACAATTTATTATTACATCATTATCAATATATAATATTCTAGGTATATCTGGAAACAGCGATGCTAAGAAAAAACGCACCATATCTGCACCTGATGGAGAATACCAATGTGAACGCTTCTTAACATTATTTAACTGTGAGTAAAAGCCTGATGTCTCAGGTAATGTAAATGGTTTAATCTGATAATTACTATGAGGTAGACATTTCACTAGAGCTTGTTCTATTTGTTTCATCAACTCTACTGCCAAATTAGCATCTTTCCCACAAGCAACAATATGAAATGTTAATGTTGATGGTGACTTGGAAGTTATTAATGCTGATTGCATTACTATCAGAAAGTCCTTCAATGAGTTATCATCCACTGCAATTCCTATATGTATGTAATCAGGGTCTGACAAACCTTGCGGAAGCACCAATAAAGCCAGCAAGGCAAGCGCTAAAACACCCAACATACTCATGATCAAACGTAAAATGCCATGTATTTCCTGGAATTTGTATTTTTAATTTTATTTCTCTCTGTTGGTAGGTCACAAATTTTGGGCGGAACACACTGTACACTCGTAAAACTTCGCAAAATCATCATCAAAGAAGTCCCTACAAAAGTACTCTTCTCAAATCTGTCAAAGATGATTACAGTGGCAATACTCTTGGTGCTGATGGTAGCATCTGCTGCGGCATTTATACACAGTAACTCCGTCAGAAAACAGCACAGTAATAATTTGGAACAATATGCTACTTCTACGGATGAAGATAGAAGCGGCAAGATTAACAATAACACTAAGGACAATATATTACTTCAATTTTTTCAGGGTTGGTTCAATATCTTTACTCCCATTGAGAAAAGAGAGACTTTAACTTCAAATTTATCAGGTTATAAAACTAGTTATAAAAGTCAGCTGAAAAATAAGAAAATACCATCATTCTGGAAGAAACAAGATATTGTCAATGATTTTGTGGCAACATATTTGGGCAATAATGTGAAAGATAGATCGAATACAAAGAAACTACTAGGAAAATTATCGCAACTCCAAGATGAAGAAGAATTACTTGATTCACTGGATGAATACTTAGTAATACTACAAAAATCAAAAGACGATCCATTTACCGCATCAGAGAGATTTATTGCCGACACTATGATTGAAATGGCGAAACCAATGACGAATCAAATGGATAAAACAAAAATTTTCAAACCATCCATGAAATTCCCGAAGCCAATGAAGTTAAAAAATTTGGTAAAAACATTAAAAAGTAATCCAAATTATTTCAAGTAATTTGTAATTTATACGAAATCTGTCATTTAACTTCTTGTTTCTCTAAATTAAACAAATCCAAAAAAGTCGGCCCTTAATAGTGGCAAGCCAAGCCAGTGAGTAGAAAAGAAAAGAAAGAAATTATGTTCGGTCTCAACAACATAATGAAGGCCACTTGGGGGTGGATGGCGTATGGATACAGATGGGCACAAGAGGGCTTTAAATATAGTCGAGTGATAGGTTGGGGATTGGTTACAGTAGGACTTGTAACAATTTTACCGCTTATATTCGAGGTAAGTCTGCATATTATTCATTCCATTTACATTATGCACGAGGGCACTTGTTAAATATATATTTCATGTTGCACTATGGATTGAATCCTTTCCCGATTTATACTATTCGTCGATTTCTTTTTTGACTTATTTCTTAATAATATTATTTTTACAGATTAAAAGAGAAATATTAGTAGAAGAATTTGAACAAATGACTATTGGCAAAGCATTATCCGAAGGTCAAACTAGATTAGATTTATTTCACTCAGGATTAGCCACAGCATTAGAACCAAAAGTATTGAAAGGCTAAATTTTATGCTGTATTATTTTGTTGTATTCTGTTTTTTACTATTAGATATTTTCACTGAAAATTTTCAGACAAATCATTTCATTTTATCGTTAGAGTATCTTCTTTTGTTAGCTCTCTACATGTCGTCGTTTATATATCTTTAAATTCTTCTAATACCGTCGCCGGTACTCCTCAAGTCAATTTTATGACATATGCAGTTTCGATCTGGTTGAAGAGTCAGTGTTTCAATCAGTTGAAGAAAGATTACCATGTTGAGCAGTGTGCTATTAGTCTTGTTCTGTTGTCTTGTATCAGCAGTGGCATTTCGATCTGCTCCTGCAGTGGCACTGCGTACTTCTTGGTCGAAAACATTACCAATCTCACAACGAAATCCAACTATTATAACAGGTATTCATAGTATTCAAGCACGAGATAGAACTAAACTCAAAGATCTGCTTGGGCTTGGTCCTGCAGAAATTGCCATTACTCTTGTAGTGGCATTAGTACTATTTGGTCCAGAAACATTGAAATCATTATCAAAAGATGTTGGAAGAGCTGCTGCAGAATTAAAGGAAATACCTAAGACATTTAAAGAAGGAATGGACGAAGGCGCTGAATCAGCACAAATTGCTAAAATGAAGGCTATTGCAGCAGAAAAACGTAAAAAACGGGATGAAAAGGTAGGCACTGATGATGCAAGTCCAGCTAGTGATGACGAATAGACTTGTAATGAATAAGTTATCTTGTAAAAAGTTATATAAATAAATGATTAAAAAATTACAAATAATACTTTATCGTTCTTCAATATCCCATATACACATAGTACGATCGTTGCCACCTACTGATATAAGTGTGTTATCAATGCACCAACGAACACAAGTTACATGGGATGAGTGGCCAATACATTCTATTGATTTACTACCACTTTGGACACATGGATATCGGTATATCTTGACCAAACCATTATCATCTGCTGTTGCAATATATTTTTTCTTTGGATCAACATCAAGTGCATTAATATCAGAGTAGTCTGCACCAGGAGTCCATATACCTTGCACCGACCAACCAAAGACACATGTTTGTGAATCCCAAAATGCGGCTTTACTCGCATCATCTTCTGCATCAAGATCTATCAAGTTGTTGTAATTAGCAATCTTTGTTAGTGATGTTAATTGTGATCTATTTTCAAGATCCACGAATAACAGCTCTCCTGCTTGACAATTGGTCTGAATATACTGGGAATCAAAAGTAAAATCAGCGTGTAAAACAGCCGATGAATGCTTGTCAAAGACATACAAATCATCGGTACTAATCATCATCTTGCTCTCCACCGATATCGAACTACTGTCGACATTGTACACATACATTCGCTTGTCATGAGAACATACTAATAACTTCTTGCCATTCGCACTGAACTTCACATCGGATATCCAAGCCTCAGAGTGGCACACATCCTGCTCAAATCCACAGTCGAAATTGAAATTATTTGGAACTGTTTCGTTGAATTTTGGGATTTTAATGCGGTAGATATGAACAGAACCGGTTGGTTCATGAACTTTTTCTTCTACATCGTGTGACTCGGTTGTCTTCGCCGCCTTTGAATCAGCTGTGCTTCCTTTCTTTGGAGACGATGGAGCTTCAGATTCCTCTTTGCGTTTCTCGGCACCTTTGCTATCCTTTTGATCACTGATTGTCACCGCTTTCTTACTCTCCGCACCTTTACTTGCACCTTTTTTCTTGTGTTCTTTAGAGGTCTTGTGCTCTTTATTTGACTTGCCTTTATTGGTTTGATAGAAGCCTATCGCAAGGTAGTCATGAACGGGATTGATGTTGTCGTCGTTATCCTCATTAATAGGATGTCGATACCAAGCTATCGATCGCGCTGGACCACCTAAGTTATGATGATACAACATTTTCTTCTCTTTGATACTCCATATTCGTAGCGTTTCATCATCACCAACAGTTGCAACAATATCAAAATTTGTTGGATGAACAGCAAGTCCCCATAACTCGCCTTTGGTATGTGATTGTAACAGTACTTGCACGGATATATTCTCATCAAAACTCAACTTAGTACTGTCGGTGTTCTCACTAACTACTTCAACAATGTCGCCACCGTATGTACCTAGCAAGAAAGTAACCGTTGAACCAGTTTCACCTCCTTTCGCCCCATTTTCAACTGCTTTAGCGGATGTAGATGGCTTGATATCAATAGCACAAATTCCATAAATAGATGGGTCATTAGGGCGGTTGATGATATCATTGGAGTGAGCACTAGGAGGGTGGATGTACCCAGAGATATTGAGCTGGGTAACAAGATTAACCGAGTCATTCCAGATACGAAGGTATCCGTCTTTACCACCGGTAACAATATAAACTGGTATGTTTGCACTTCGTTTCAGACCCTCAGTAATAGCAAATATTGGACCTGCATGAGCATTAGCTACTGTTTTCTCAACTTCACGATTAGAGAAAATATATAACATTCCCGTTGAAGTTCCAGTAACAACTCGCCAACCTTCATCGGGATCATCCTTGTCCTCAGAGGTCTTCAGAGTCGCAGCACATAGCAACGGAGTCTGACTACTAGTTGAACTAAATCTACCTAATTTCTTAGATAAAACAGAACCTTCAACTTTCCAGAAATTAATAGAATTTGATCCGCCAGAAATGAAGTGGAACTCATTGGCAACAGTTCGCTTATGTCCTAGGTGCACCCACCGCAGGAAGAATAGCGATCCCTTGTCACCTTTCGACGATCCTAACATCTGTGCTCGACTCCAGTTACCACCTACATCAGCCCATAATGTGTGAGTGAAGTCATTGTCATTGCCAACGGATACTAATTGATCTGAATTAGGTGAAAATGCTAGTGCAACAACACCTCGTAGATGACATCCATCCATTTTACACAACAAACGGCACTCGATCGAGTCCCATACACATACCGAAGCTTTACCTTTGCTGGAGTGCGATGCAATCTGACCAGTTGCTACAAAACGACGGTTTGGACTTATTGCCAAGCACAAGATATCGTCGTTATGACCATGAAAGTAGGTCTGTTTGTTATATTTAGGGCCAGCAGTACCGTCGCATTGCATTTTAATACCAATCGACGCGGCAGGAAATATTATGGAGGAATGATCAGTCTCATTGTTGTAGAAAAGATTGTTACTAACACGTAAATTGGATGCACCACCAGCAAAGCCTGAAGTATACCCATGTACCCAGCTCAAGGTGGCAGCGATGGGTGGGGCCGTTGGATTGATTGGCGGAGGATTTGCTGGGATGCGCATGGCGCCTAACCAAGGTCGGACGCTACCGCTTTCATCACCACCATGTGGACCACTTAATATTGATGGGTCAAGGGATAACGTGGATTTGTTGCTCTCGTTACTCTGAACAAACTCATCATCCGCATCAACAGTCGATTGGGGATCAGCTTTTGCACTACCACCAGCACTGAACATGGAATGCTTCCATAGCATGACACACTTGTCATTGCCACCAGTAGACACCAGGTACGAGTCTAGGTTAGACCACTTAATATTAGTTACATGCGATGAATGGCCATGATAAACCAAAGACTCGGCGTTATCATCAATGCATGGGTAACGGAAAAGCTTGACCTTACCAAAGTCATCAGCGGTAGCAAGTAAGTGACCCGTGCGCGATCTGCACACGGCATTTATGTCTGTACCATCCATTCCTTTTGTCCATATAGATTTCACTGGCCATCCTAAGGTGCAGGTCCAGGTATCCCATCGCACATCCTTTAATTCAGAGGCACTTGTAAGCTGCTTACCATGCATTGTATCACTGAAAAGTATCTCATAAGCAGAGCAATTAGACTGAATATACTGTCCACATGAGGAGATATCCAAGTGGTTGATGACACTCGCATGCTTGGAGAAGATAGCTCTCAACTTTAATGGGGCTTTACTATTAGCACTGATGTCCACCGTGTAAATATACACCTTGTTATCGTGTGCACCAGCAACTAGCGTGCTGCCGTCAGCTGAGAACTTGATGTCACTTATCCATTGCTTGGCGTCTATTTGCTCTGCTACTTTTTGAATTGTACATTTCCTGCCTGATAAATTGGAAGTAGTTGTCATATATAGTCTTATTATACCACCACCACCTTCTTTACCTGCACCTAACCTTCCACCAAACCCAACGGCTATCCAGGAGGTTGAGGCGCCGCTTAAACTGACACTGATATCCGGTGTAGGATAATAGCAACAACATCTGGCCATTTCTCCTAGCGGAAAGCATCCAATCATTTCGTGTTTACTACCGGCTTTAGCGGTTGACAAAGCGAATAAACGCAGTGTCTTGTCATCACCAACAGTACAGAATTCTGAACGCTTAGGATGAGTGCTCAATCCCCACAGTTCACCGTTGCAGTGACTGCGGACTATTACAGATATGTTAGTTGGATCCACACTTGCAACAGAGGAAAGCTCTACGGTGACTATGTCACATCCTCTGGTGGAGAATAAGACATTCACTGCACCACTTTTACCTTGGGTGATGCACACCGATTGGATGTGCTTCACCACTAGATCGGGGACAGGGACATGCGTTACCTTCTCACTATTAGCTTTAGCTGCGTCAACAAGTAAGAGTACCTTGATACACTCAGGCTTGTTGGCATTGATTTTCCAGATACAGATAGAACCATCCTTGGATCCCGAGATCAACATGTTCGCTTGAGAGTCATAAAATATTGAGTTAACAGAGAAGTTCTTCTTACTCCTCTCTTCTTTTGTTAGCTTGGTATCTCTGTAGCCGTGGTGATCCACAAGATTAGTGACCTTCGAAGGTGCACCTTTGGGGTCATTAGCAATTATAGCGATATTACCATCATCACATCCGATGTAGCAGTTATCCACAGCATCGTAAGCACAGCATTGAAATCCTTGCAGCGACACGTTGCTGCCCCCCATCGTGACTTTAACACTACCAAGATTTCTTCCGTTTAATGTCCAAAACTTGATGAACTTGTCACCAACGCAAATAA
>JACCDO011229111.1_pt1 | contig 22493 bp, 14 predicted proteins | sample 7446101 | NCBI WGS metagenome assembly JACCDO01 (sample SAMN15323440, study PRJNA562643) | freshwater metagenome | isolation source: river surface water | place: USA:Blue River Watershed | collected 2017-08-16
AATCAAAAGATAATAATGAATCTAATGAATCAAAAGATAATAATGAATCTAATGAATCAAAAGATAATAATGAATCTAATGAATCAAAAGATAATAATGAATCTAATGAATCTACAAATGATTTAAATACTGTTAAAAATGTTAATTCAAAATATAAGGAATTTAAAAATACCAATACAAATAACGATGAATTAAATAAAATACAATCAGAAATATTAATGCCTACTAATGATGAAATATATTATAAAGATTGGAGAAGTAGTAATATATCTTCAATAATAAATCCTTCAATAAGTATAGGTAAAAATGATCAAACCGATAATTTACCACCATTTTTTAATCCCGATATAGTAATCAATACCTAAATTAATTAGTATTAATTGTCATTCTTTTTTTTCTGTTTTTTCTGATTTCTAAATCTTGAGAATTTATTGATCCACTATAGTTATCTGATTCTGAATGTAATGTTTCAGTAACTTCTACTCTCGATTTTGAATTTACACTTGATATACTTACATCATTTGAATCATCTAAAGGTATAGTTGTATTATTTTCATTTAAATTTGAAATATTTTTAACTCTACCTAATATTGCTTGTAAATCAGGTGCTTTCATTGTTGGTTGTTGACCATTATTTTTTATATGTTGTTCCAATATATTTTGTTGATTTATTGTAACTTGATCTGGTCCTTTATTTAAAGGTGTTCCATTATTGAATTGTGTTTGTCCATATGGCTGAAATGTTGTTTGATTCATAACTGGTTGTTGAACAACCATTGTTGGTGGTTTCATCATTGGTTGTTGCATTACTGGTTGTTGCATTACTGGTTGTTGCATTGATGGTTGGTTCATTTTTTGTTGATTAGCTTTTTCAGCAATCATTTGTTGATATAGTCTATATTCAGTTTCTTTTTGTATTTGTTCAGCTGATTTTGGTGGTGGTCCTGTAAATTTTTCTGATATAGTTGATTCAATTTTAGCCAATAACTCAGGATTATCTTTAATTACATCTTCTAAACCTGGAATTTTTGCGGCTGTTTTACTTGCATGAAATGTACCTGCTGATATCGCAACCATAAATAATAATTTAACTTCTGGTTCCACTTTTCTGCCATTTCCTTTGTACTTATCATATAATTCTTTAAATACATCTGAATAATTATCTTTTGTTAATTTAACATGCTCTGACCAACCTTTAATATTAATTCCAAAAGGATCCCATGTATTATTCATCCATTCTAATGCAGTACAACCATAAACTAACATATCTTTTGCTAATTCTACACCTTTTTCTTTATTTTTTATATCAGTATGAAATTTAATTTCGGAACACATTTCCCAATAGTCTGAAGCAATACTGTAGTTTTTTGATAATTCACATCCAGATCTTTTAATATACATCAATGTTGCAAATTTTTCCATTCTTCTAATTTTTTTAACTGCTTCAGTACATTGTTCATAATCATCATCATCATTTATATAATTTACAATATCTGGTTTTTTTTGTTCTTGTTCTTTTTGTTCTCTTTGCTCTCGTTCTCTTTGTTCTCGTTCTCTTTGTTCTCTTTCTCTTTGTTCTCTTTGCTCTCGTTCTCTTTGTTCTTTTTGCTCTCTTTGCTCTCTTTGCTCTCTTTGCTCTCTTTGCTCATTTTCTTTTTCTCTGTCACTTTCGTTATTTTGTTCTGTTTGTTTATGCATTGATGCTATATTAGATTTTATATCATCATATCTATTTCTTCTTGATTCTGATTTAGAAGAAGAAATAGATGAATTGGATGATTTTGATGATTTTGATGATTTTGATGATCTTCTAGAACCTTCCGACATTTTGAATTGTAAATCAGAATCAGGATTATTAATATCCATTAAATTACTTTTAACAGAATCAGAATCATTGTTGTTTTTAATATTTTTGACAACAACAGTCTTATCAATATTTTTTATTTTTTTGGGATCTGCTAAAAGACTAAAATTATATTCTGTACTAGACATATTTTTTCGTTGTGTAGATGTAACTGAATGCATTAAATAAATTAATTAAATAGTAGAAAGAATTTTACTATTTAATACGCAAAAAACAAATCTATAATTAATCATTTTAATTAATTAATATTAAATGATTATATAATTGTAATTAACTATAATTGTAATTAAAATATTGTAATTACTTCTATTAATAATAATATATATTATTGTTCAGCTAAATTGATAAATGGTTGTGGAATAGGAAGTACTGAATCATTAGGTAATATTTTAATTATAGAATCAGTATATGGCATAGAATAATAATTATTATTAAATTTATTTTCGATTATCATATATAAAAAAGTTATTAAAATAATTGCCATTAAAATTACTAATATATGTTTAAATTTATTGTAACTATTTGTTTTTACTAATTTGCGAAAATATTTATTATATGAATTGTACATAATATTAATACATTATTTTTATTTTTTTTATAATTAATTAATAAAAATAAGTTTATCGTCTAGATATATATTTTTAATTGTACTAAAACAATTTATTTTACCATCATTTGGATCTGCTTCTGAATTAAAAAAACAATATTCGTGGTTTATTGAATCAATATAAAAAATAAATCTATCACCATAATTATCAAGACATTCATAACAATCATAACCATTATATTTTTCATCGGGATATATATTATTTTCTTTAGTAAAAGTTAAATATATTGCTTTATTGATAATAATATTATTATTTAACTCATAGTATATAATTTTATATGTTTTATTTGAATCGTAAAAATCCATTGATATTATTTAATAATAATAAATATTTAAATTATTAATATTAAAAATTTTAATTAAATCTATTAGTGAAATGTTCAAGAGCGGAGTATTGTCTAGCTTGCTCAATAGAATCATCAATTTCATTTTCCATTAGTAAATTACTAATAGTAATAAATAATAAAGCCAATGCTAAAGATACTTGTATATCTTTACTAGAATAATATGCTATAAAAAACATTACTAAAATTTTGACTATAGAATTTTCAAAATATGGTTTTAATATTTCAGCATGTGATTTACCAATTATAGCAGAAGCGAATATAATTACCATTGCTAAATATGATACTACAAATTTATGTGGCGAATTTATGTCAAACATTATATTAATTATTTAGATATTAATATTGACACATTAAAAAAATAATTTATATTTTTATTTTAGTTTAAATAAATGAATGATTTAGATTTTGAAATTGATTTAACTAAATTTTATCCTTTAGACAATGATCCTATGGTAGATAATCTATTAAAAAAAGGTAAATATAATGACATAAAAAATCCAATAATTGGGTGGTTTGGAAGAAAACAATTAGGATATGTTGTTATATTTATAATATTTTTCTTATTGTTTTATTTTGTTTTTTATAAAAAACAAAAACCAATTGATAGTATAGGTTGTATGAGAAATAGTTGTACTGCAACACCATGTTATGGACCTGAATGTCAAGGAGATAATTGTGTAGGTATTGGATGTCATGCTGGTGATTGTTATGGTGAAGCATGTTCTGGTGGTACATGTGAAGGTGCTGGATGTAAAGGTGGTGATTGTTATGGAACTAATTGTGTTCCTGGAACATGTAAAGATCCAAATTGTTTACCTCCACAAGAACAAGCTGGATTATGTAAACCCAATTGTTCATGGGGTAGAGCATACCGATTGCAAGAATCATCAATAGATATGTATAAAAAAATTAAACCAAAATTACCACAAAATACATATTTAAATAGAAATTTATGTATTAAACCTAATTATATAACTGAAAAATTAGTTTCTGATGATAAAACATTATATAATTTTGCAATTAAAGGTGCTAATTATTATAATGGTTCATATTTATCATTAAGTGAAATTAATGCAAAAATTAAATTAGGTACAGTTATAGATGACGTTAAAGGTTTAGTGAGAAATTCAGATCCTATAATTTCAACAGTAAATCCAATATTTAAGGGATCAAATTGTAATTGGTGTTCAACATTTAATGAAAAAGAAATATGTGCAAATTTACAAAACAATTATAATTTTAATAATGCATCTGGTATAGATAATTATTCATATAATTGGACAAAACTTAATAAAAATGTTGTATTATTAGACACAAAAGGTAATGAGATACCATGTCCTGGACTTCTTATGATGGGTCCACATACATTAAATAATGTATTAAATGTAAATTTAGATATAAATCAAATAAAAAACATTTTAGGTCTTCAAACATTAGATTCAAGAATGAATAATATTGATACAATTACAAATTTATTAAACACAAAACAATATAGTACTATATATGCATATATGAAAAATACTGATTTTAGATCAGATTTAAATACTGTAGATTTAATAGTTTCATCAATTGATAATTTTAGTAATTTAAAATATATATATTCAGAAATTGAAAAAATTAGAGGAACTATTATAACGGCATCATGTTTAAATTGTTCTGCACAAGGATCTCGAACTGTAATGAATGATTATTTTCCTGTAGATATTTTAGGAAATATTTTACCTTGTATTGGACGTGCATATATATATGATATGACAAAAATAGCATATGATCAAAATAAACCAAAAGATGTTAATGTATCGTATACATTAAAAGATTTTAAAAAAAGTGGATTAAATGGTTTTAGTGAAACAGATAAAGAACCATTTATTAATGAAATACATAGTATTAAAAATAATCATTTAATGTTATATCTTGGAACAGATTATAAGAAAAAAACAGTTCAATATATTTGTTTTTTTTGTAAACAAATATCTAGTATTAAATTAAATGATATTATAACAACAAATTGTTCAGCCCCTGATGATTTTAATCATTATTACATTTCATTACTAAATAGTTTAGAACAAGTTTATTATAAATGTATAAAATGCAATAAAACAACTATAGATTAAAAATTTTATGTATAGTAATTATATTGCTAACAATATGTATTGTTCAATTGATGAAGCATGGGAAACTAGTGATTTTTTCCAACGCAATAAAAAAATAAAAACCAGTGAAACAATAATTGATAATGATGAAATAGAGGAATTTAAACAATTTAAAGCACATAAAAATTCAAATCAAAAAAATACCAATAATACTTCACATTATCATGAACACGAAATAGAACATTTTACTGATGATAAATCAGGTAATACTGTAAATATCACATGTGATATGATATTAAATCATTTAGATAATTGTGATGTTTGTTTGAAAAGGGTATATAAAAAATACACATGTTTAGGTAATAAAGAAGACATATTAAGTAAGTTAATTACAAAAGAAAATAAAGAAGTAATAACGGTAATTTTAATTGGTTTTTTGGTAATATTAACTTTACAAATATTTAGAACAACAGAATAATTATAATTTCCATGTAATAACAAGAATATGATGTTCTAAAATTTCTACTTTATCTACACCATTTTTTAACAATTCATTTTTAATCCATTCACAACATTCATTTAAATCATATGAAGGTAGACCAAATACAAATTCTGGAACTTTATATACACAATAAGTTTGATTTAATACAGAAGATGAATCAACAATTTTTGCAGATATTAATTCTAAAATTTTTTGATAAGGTTCTAATTTAATTTTTTCCCGTTCTTTATTAAGTTTTTTTAGTTCATTAAAATTTATCATAATATATTAATATTATACATAAAAATAATATTAATATAACTAATTATGGATTTAAATAAAATTAACACTGTTGTATTAAGTGGAGGTGGTATTAAAGGAATTAGTTTTATTGGATTTTTTAAAGCCCTTTCCGAGTTTATCGATATTGATAAAATTAATAAATTTATTGGATGTAGTGCTGGTGGAATTTTCTGTTTAAGCATTATACTTGGATATAAAATTGATGATATATCCTCTATTATGTTTAAATATAATTTTGATAAATTTATACCTGATATTGATATTGATGAATTGTTATTAAATTATGGTTTATCAGATGGTAATGAATTAAAAAAATTTATTATTCAAATTATTGAATATAAAACCGAAAAAAATGATATTACATTTGAAGAATTATATAAATTAACAAATAAAGAATTAACTTTAGTTGTTACAAATTTTACTCAACTTAAAGTTGAATATTGGAACCATATTAACACACCTAATAATTCTGTTTTAGATGGTATAATGGCAACATCGAGAGTTCCATTATTTTTTAAACCATATAAAATCGGTGATGATTTTTATTTAGATGGAGGTGTTATTAATAATTATCCTGTTAATATAATTGATAATGAAAATATTGAATCATTTATTGGTGCTAATTTATGCAACAAAAAAGAATTAGAAGAAATAAAAGAATTATTTGCTGATAATGATAAATATGATAAAATAATAAAATATATTTTAAATTTATTATTTTTAGCATTTGACAAAAATGCACTCATTTCAAAACAATATATGGATCGTACTGTTATGTTAAGTAATAAATTGGCTGATTTTTTGGATTTTAAAATTGATAATAATATAAAAAATGATATGATTGATTTTTCATATAATATTACTAAAAAATTTATAATTGATAACTATGATATTTAATTTTCTTTTTCACATTTTTTTAAAAAACTTTCTATTTCATTTGTTGTTTTTTCACGTTGTCTCATTAATTCCTCAAATGAAATATTTGAATCAACGTATTTTGGTACATTACTTGTTAATAGTTCAAATGATTGTGAATATCCACCATTTCCAGAATATAATGAACTATAATTTGTATTTTGATAATCAAATACATTTGTATTTACTAAACTATTTGCATCATTATATGCCATTATTTCATTGCTAATATTTGTATTGGTATTTACATTATTTTCAAATTCTTTGTTAAATAATTTCATAAAATCAGCATTATTTTCCACATTAATATCTAGTTTTTTTATTTTTATTTCTTCATATAAATTATCTCTCGATTTCATATAATCTTCTAATTTATTATTAAATTCTTCTTGAGGTATTGCATCTAAACTTAAATTTGTTGCACCATGTTCTATTTCTTTTTCTTTACTTAATTCATCAAATGTTTTTCCACCTGTTGCTTCCGCTATTAATTCTTTAATATAATCATTACCTTTCGATTTAAAAGTTTCTTTTAGATCATTATGATCTTTATGATCTAAATTTTTTAAATTTTCTTGAAAATGATCATATACTTCTTTTTCAGATAAAATTGTATATATAACTTTGTTTAAAGTAAAATTGCGAGTTAATTCTTCCATTTCTTCTTCTGTTGCATTCTCTATTTTATCTGGATGATATTTTAAACAATTTTTTTTATAACATCTTTTTAATTCTTTTAAATATTTTTTTGTAAACATTTCTTCATCTTTATCAATACCCATAAAAACTTTTAAATCAAGTTTTTGGTTTACTATATATTTAATGACTTCAAAATTAACTGATTCCATATATAAATTAATAACTATTCTAATATTTAAATAGTATGATTTAAACTTATTGTATTAATTTTAAATTTAAATTTAAATTGTATTTATTATAATAAATTATGAATTATTTATTTAATAAATCATTTGAAAAAAATATTATTATTACTGACATGATTAGTAATAAATTTAATATAGTATTTGATGATGATAATGATATGGCTAATTTATATACTAAAAATGCCTATTATATTGTTACACCTAATATTATTATGGAACATTTTACTAGTACTGAAGATAATATTTTTACTGAAACAAATTTTTTTGGTCCAACTATATGTTCATCTATATTGTTTAATTGTTTAATTGAATTAGATTCATATAATTATGATAATATAATTAAATTATTAAAGAAAACAATTAATAAATTTGATTTAAATAAACATATTTATTTAGATACAGAAGCTGATTGGTATAATAATTTTTTAAAAGATAATATAAATAAGTTTTCTAATGATTGTTATTTAATGGAGATGAGTATATTTATTGCAATTACGGCAAAAACTATTGATGAATTAATAGAAAATGCATATAATTTTGTATCAAATATTAGTGAAAATAGCATTAAAATACTTAGTTTTATAAATATGTCAATTATTATGTTTTTCTCAAAAAAATATTTAGCTGACAATAAGTCATTATATAAACCAAATAAATGGATTAATTTATTGATTGATTTATATATTAATAATATAATAGACAATAAAATAACAAATAAAAACCATTTATCTGAAAAAAGAAAAATGTTATTTATGTTGATAAAATACAGTGAAAGCAAATATAGTAATTTAGATTTTCCTCATGAAAAAATTAAAAATTTAGACAATTGTTTTGTTACTAAAATTGAAAATACAGAAAAATTTATACCTGGTATGACTGCTGATCAATGTTTTCTTATGTCAATTAATATTTTTTATACTGTTAATACTTGGTTAGGAATTATTAGTCATACTGCTTTATCATATATTAATGTTAAACATATTACATTATTATCATCATGGTTATATTTTTCAAATAATGATATAGATATGCATAACAGTTTTAATAATATATTAAATAAAATAAAAGACATTGATGAATTTTCAAATAATATATCTAAATTTAAAACATATAATTAATCATCCATTTTTCTATTTTTTTAAAACTTAATTCATCTAAATATTCTAATATTATATTTTTATTATAGTCTATATAATATAATTTTGGGATTGGTGAGATATTGTTTAATAGTTTAGATTTATCAAGATTAAGTTCAATAAATATCAAGTTTGTATTTTTTTTGTATTTTAAGATTAATTGTTTCCATATTGTGTCAATAAAATTTAATGAATTTAAATCAGAACTATTATAATATAGGATTAATTTATTATTAATATTTATGTTTTTATCTATCGGTTTTATTTTTAAAGATAATAAATAGATTATTAATATTATAAAGACAAATAACATAATTTTTTTATTAAATGATAAAATATCAGCCATAAATAAGAATATATAGATATTTAATTTTTTTATTTTAATATTTTTTTCTACACTAATATATATTATAATAAATAATGGATGACATTGTTATAACTAAAGAACATATCGCTGTCGCATTACAATTAACTGGTGTAGCTAAATTCGAAGACTCACTCAACGATAATAAATGGATACAATATATTCCTCTTGCAATCGATCTTCTTAGTGAAAGAACCTACACTGATAACGATCCAGCAAAAGCTGCTAACACTTCTGCTGTTTCAGCAGGATTAAAAGCATATTATGCCTCTTGTTCTGCAGACTTACAAGGAAAAATTGTTGCCGCAATGAAAGGAACAGGATTTACACTATTTAAAGTAGAAAGAGCATCATTTGATGGTGCCACACTTTCTGCCGAATCTAAAGAAATTTTACAACATTTCGTTGGCGAAGAAATTAAAGGAGTTGTTATTGTACCTACTGGTACTGACCCTGCCACTCTTATGGTCCCTGGTTCTAAAACTGCTCCTGATGTAATACAAGAAGGTGGATATAGACAAGATGGTGGAGCATTTTTCCCAAAACTTAAATTAAGTGGTTTAGCTAAATTTTTTAAATCTGAATATGTATCTCCATATAAAGCATCAACTATAAGAGCAATGACAAACTCTGGTGCAAAACCAAATGCACCTGTTGCTAAACCAGAATATTCTGTTGAATGGGATGCCGCAACTGGTTCCATTTTATTAAAACATAACGGTAATCCTGTAAAACAAGATAGCATTACCGAAATCATAAGTAAAGCTAATGCACTTGGTTTTACTTTAGCTACTGTTCATGGTGCACATATCGCTGACAAATGTTTAGGTATGGGTAAATCTCCATTAGCTTGTTTACAACAATTAGATGCTGAATTAAAAGCTGCTCCTCAAGATGCTACTGACGATAGTATTAGAAAAGCAAATCCTTTAGTATTAAGAGATTTACTTCAAGCAATAGATTTCAAAAAGAACTTTGGAAAGAAAAATGGTGCTATATACTATACTTACCAAAGTTTAGATGAATACAAAGCATCTATTGATTCATCAATGAGTGATTTATTAAATGCTAATCCCAAATTAGGTAAATGGATTAGTTTAGCAGCTAACCACATCACCAATAACTTCAATAGCATATTAAATAACAGTGAATTACAAAATGCTGAACCACTAAGAACAATTGGTGGTCCTTTCAAATACCAAAACTTACCAAGATTTGATCCTAACAATATAAATAATTTTAACCAATTATTATTACCACAAATTACCAACAGAAATCAATCAATTGCTAGACTAGTAGGTTTTGGTGGTATTCCATTAGTATTAGGTCAACGTGGTGGTGAACAAGAAGGTGGTAGTTTAAGTAATGCTTATCAAACAACCGCATTTTATGATAATATCTTAAATTTCTATAAAGGTCAATACAAAACTATGGAAAGTGGTTTACAATCATTTGGTAAACGCATAGATGACTCAACTAAAGCTAAAATGCAAGCCACAATAGATGCATTTAAACAAGCTTCAGAAAACTTTGGAAGAGATCATGCATTATTATTACAATACAGAAATGTTACTAAACAAACACCAGATAATAACTACAAACCATCAGAAGAACATATGAGAAATGTAATTAAAAGTTTAAATAACAGCGTAGATGTATTAAACAGTGCAGAAATCAATGTAGTAAAAGTAATGAACAAATTACAAGGTGCAATTGTTCAATTAGTATTAAAAGAATCAGGCAAACAATTTGCAGCATCTGATTAAAAAAATTGAAATTGAAAGTTATAAATATTAGTATATAAGTAATATAATTATATATATATTAATATGGAATTTTTAAATGAAAGCAATGAATTGTCAATGAATTTTGCAGTTACATCAAATGATAATGATGTAGTAGAATTTTATAAAAAACAATCAAATAATAAGTCACTAAATTCAGGATTTGATTTAATCATAACAGAAGATGTAACATTTACTAAAGAAGATCATTTTAAACTATTACCATTAGGAATAAAATGTTCACCAAATTTTAATTCAGGATATTATCTATATCCAAGATCGTCGATATGTAAGACACCTTTACGAATGGCAAATAGTGTAGGTATTATAGATATAGATTATCGTGGTGAAATTAAAGCACCAGTAGATTTTAAATTTGACGAACTAATGGAATCATATACAGTAACAAAAGGTACACGATTATTTCAATTATGTCATCCAAGTTTAAAACCAATGAATTTAAATATGGTTCATGAATGTGAATTAGATTTAACTATTCGAGGAGAAGGAGGTTTTGGTTCAACAGGATTAAAATATTAATTTGAAAATGCCAAGCCACCTTGACCATCAATAATACGTAAAATATTTAAACAAACACCATAAATTCTAATTTTTGCCTGATTATTATATGATACACTTTTATCAACAGTTATATTTATTTCAAAATCATCAATTTTACTTAAATTACATGATCCAGATGGTTGATATTCTTCAGGAAATAAAGAAAAAGAATAAATTAAAACACCTTTAGGTGGAACATTTGTATGATTTTGAAATGTTTGTAAATAATAAAAATAGTCTTGAGTTCTTTCACTCATTCTATCTTTACCATTCATAACAATTTTTACTTTATTAATTATATTTTTTGATTTAAAATAATCTAATGTATAATTATATTTATCTAATAAATTATTAATAACTAAAGAATCCATTTGTGCTCTAAAAATAAGTTCTTTACATGGATGTGAATATCCTAACTTAATTTTACTTGTATTATTTGTAATATTTTTATCACTATCAAACATTAATGTATCAATTAAATATTCATGATTACTTTTTATAAATTTAATTCTTTCTTCAACATCTAAAAACACATAATCAACCAATAAATATGCCTTATTAATTGTTACAGTATTTGTCCATGCAAAATTTTTTTGTTTATTTATATGTATTGTTTCAATTGCTCCCTGTTTTAATGACATATAATATGGACTATTTAAACAGTAAATATTATAATTATCCTTTAAATTTATATCAGTATATGACTGTATTGATTGAGAACTAATTTTACTATAATATAATTTTTTACTATTTGGCTTCGAATAATCAAAACCAATATATTTAACATATGTATATTGACCATTTATCAATTGATATAATATATCTCCAAATTTAAAATGTGAATTACAATTATTAACTTCAATATAATTAGTTGGGGCCAATATCATTACATCATTTAAACTTGCAAACTCAATGTTAATTTTAACATCAGAAAATTCAAGAGCAACTATAGGTAAGGCAGATCCTGGATTTGTACAAAACCAAAAATATAATGGTATTTTAAGTGTATATGAATCTTTAGATGTTGAATATTCATATAATTCAGGTACATTACCAATCATATTATCTAAAGCTCTATGTGTATTTTTTTTTGCAGTAAGTTCTGACCATATATGTAACCAATCACCATAATGTTTATCAATAACATATCCTCCAATTTCAATTTCAACAGATTTAATAATAGACCACCCAATATTTTTGGTCCAGGCAAATTTATTTAATTCAGTAGGATCAGTATTACCAATTATAGAAACTTTAGGTAATGTAACACAAACATACATATTGTTAATTAGATCTGCATGTTTACCAATAGTACATGTAATTTTTTTCCCAAAATCAGGTTTTGAATTAAAATTTTGAGGTACCGATTCCACAGAAAAATTAGTATGCCTCTTATAAATTGTTTTAAAAAAAGTAATTTGTGGTTCATATGTCATATATATATCTTCATTCCCTTTGGCTATTAATTGAAAAACTCCACCAGTCATTATTTTAACTATAATAATATTATAATTAAAATAATCATTTGTAACATATTTTAAAATACACATGCTCCCATTCCACTAAATATTCTTAATATATTATACCCTCTGCCTATTATCTTTATAATTAAATCATCACTATCTAATATATTATCATCTATATGCATATCTAATTCAATATCATTTAAAACCGAAAAATTTAATGATCCACTTGGTTGATTTTCTAATGGATATAATGAAAAACTATGTACATTTAAACCATTATTACTTGATTTATTATATTTTTTATAAGTATTTACTAATGACATATAACTACTTGGTAAATTAATTATTTCTTTTCCATTAATTATTATTCTAATATCTTTAATAACATTGTTACCATCATATTCTTCAATATTTTTTATTAATTCTTTTAAAATTATTATCTCATCTTTTGTAAACCATGATATATTAATATTTTCCAATTTAATTTGATCAGAAAAACCTTTAAACTTATTTATCATTCTATTGTAAACATTATTTATTATATTATAAATATTTGTATTTATCGGTACTCTATTTAAATTCACTAAATAATCTGTAACAATATTAAATTTAGATTCATTAATTGTATAATTTGCAAAATCTTTTAAACTTATATTATTTGATATTTGTCCAAATATAAATATGTCTTTTATATTGTTCTGTAGATTTAATTTAAAATTTATATTTCCATTTTTTAACGTCTTTTTATTGTAAAATGGACTTGTTACATACTGGTTTTGTTCTATTAAATATTCATGTCTTCTTGTGGCAAATAATTGTCTTTCTTCTTCATCTAAATATATATAATTTGACATACTAAATATACTTAATTCATCATTAATTTTATTTCCTTTATCATCTACAAATATTGGTTTAATATTATAACCTAAATTTAATAACTTATCTATTGGTTTTAATTTGATTTTAATACTTACATTTGTATTAATTAAACCTATTAATGGTAATTCCATTCCTTTTTTATTAAAAAACCATGGTAACATTATATATATTGATCTTTTTTTTATTATATTTCTATCATTTACCATTTCTTCATCATATCCAATATATTTTAAATATTTGTTTTTTACATTATTAGTCATTATTGTATTATAATATATATTTAAATAATCATCTGTAATACTGTGTATTAATTCATCTCCAATATAAAAATTAACATAATCTATTAAATAATGTCCAAAATACTTAATATATGATCCAGTTGGATTTCTTGGATAGTAAACATTATATGGTTCTTTTACATAATCTAATACTTTAATGACATTTGTGTTTTTTAGTGTATATATACTTTTATACATATAATTTATATCCAATTTTAAGTTTTTTACTTTTAAAAACATATTTATTGATGATGTAATGTCATTAGTTGTTAATATATAGTTAACTATTTTATCTATTTCAATAATATTGTTTTTGTTTGTTTTACTAATATTAATAAAAAAAGTATTTAATAAATCCATCATAAAATCAATTACATCAATATTATAAATATTCTTTTTCATAAATAATTTTGAATAATATGAACCATTAAATGATAAAATATATTTATTAATCTCATCTAATAATATGTCACTATTATTATAATATTCTATTATTTTTGTACTGTTCAAATAATTATATTGATCATCAATCATTAATGAATTTAAAATATTATATAATCCTCCATAAATTGTAAATGATGTAATATTATTATTTATATTTGTTAAATCATCACTTAAATTTTCATTTATATATATTAATGTTTTATCAACTTTACTGTTATAAACTATTTTATCTATGTAGTAATAATAATTAATATTATCTATAATTACATAAAAATAAGTGTTTTCAATTAAATCATTATAAGTACCATCTACAGTAATATAGTTTCCAAAATCATCTGTATTTATGTAAGAATTATTTGTTTTAATTATATTTTTAGTTGTATTTAATATTTGATAATAATTTGTCTGATCAATAGTTGGAATTATTAATCCATTATTATAAATATTACTTGGATCATTATTTACAAAATAAATGTTATTTAATTGGTCTATATATTTTTTATCGTAATAACTAACAGTACTTGATACTTGATTTAATATCATATTTACATTTGACATAACATTGTTTTTGCTAACATATTCAATATTTTTTATTTTAAGATATTGTATGCCATCTATTGTTTCTTTTATATAATAAAAATTATTAGGTAAATCTGTAGTTCTAATAAGTCGTCCATTTGTTAAAAATAAAGTTTCAAATGGTATTAAAGTATTTCCGTTATTTTTAAAATATGTTTCAATATAATTACTATTATTATTTATTAACATACCTAAAATATAATTAATTGTTTTCATTTTATTGTCATTAATTATAGTCGTTTGATGTTCTAATATTTTTATTATATCTAACATTAATATATCAGTTTGACCATATATATTATTATTTTTTATTATTTGATCTAAACCAATAATATTACATAAATTATAAATAAATACACCATCTATTTTTTTAGACCATGATGAAATATTAAATGTTTTTTCTTTATAGAAAATATTTAGTAAATAATTTATTTGATTTTTTGTAAAATTTATATAATTATAACCTGTTTTATATCCATTTTTATTTGTAGTTGTAAATATCATATATTTGTCATCAGTTGTTATATTATAATTTATACTAAATAAATATTTAAATATTTGATATGCCATATATGTTCTTGTAACAGAACTAATCATATTAGATTTATAGTTAAAATCATTATCACTATCATTTATTACTAAATATGTATTGATATAATTTGAATATTTATTTAATACAGTTTCAATGTTATTTTCATTAATATAATCAACCATATCATAATTACTGTTTGTATTTATATTATTAACAAAATTTTGTAAATTATTTATTATAGTTGATAATTCTGTATTGTCTAATTTAGCACTAATGTCATAATTATAGTTATTGTTATAATTTTCAGTTAAACGTCTATAATAATAATATGTTTCGCTATCTCTATTGCTTATTATATGTAACATATACCAAATTATTAATTGTTGATATTTAAGTCTAAAATATCCAGATCTTTCTATATCATCAATTAATATATTATTGTAATAAATATTTTTATTGGCATTATTTTCATTATAAATATATGGATTATAAATTGTTATTTTATCTAGACTATCATTTAAAATTAATTTATTAACAATATCTTTAGCAATATAATTTTTTATATGATTAAAAAATATAACACTATTAAATTGATATTTCATATCATCAATATTTAGGTATTTTTTCTTTATATTTAATAAATTTGTATTAATGTCATTAATTTTATCTTTTGTGGTACAACTTTTATTATTTAACTCAACATTTAATTTAAAATTTGCTTTTTGATTAGTATTGCTATATGGACTTAAATAATTATATGTAATGTTATTACATGTTACAAAACCATATTTAATATCAGATGTTAATGAGATATTATTTAGACATATCATATCATATTCATTATATTCGTAATAATTATCATATTCTTTGTCTGGTGATGAATTTATATTATTCATTAATGTTTGAATGTCAATATCTATACCATTATTTTTATATACATTAATTATATGATTAATATTATAAGTATTAATTGTTTTATCATCTATAAAATCTTTGTTAATTAAATAATTTATTAAAATAAAATTTAATATATTTGATTTTAAATATAAATTACCATTATAAAATTCATCATATACTAATGATGCTAATTTAAGTATAATATTATCAATTGTTAATTCATCATTTTCAACAGTAAATGTTTTTTCAAATACATTTTTTAAAATAGATATATCATTAATTTTATAAGTTTTATCAATATTATTTAATATAATTTTATTATAATTTGTAGATGCAAGTGTATAGTCAGTTGTATTATTTAAATCAGTTGTTATAAATTTTGTAAAATATTTATATTTATTAGTTATATTATCAACATAAAACCAATGATTATTGCTGTTTGATTTATAACTATAATTATTAATTGTTTCAAAATAATTTCCAAAAATATTATATGCAATCGCATTTTTAATGTAATTTGATGAATATATTGATTTCTCATAATCTACATTAAATATATCATAATTTAATTTAATTATTTTATTTTTATCGGTAACAACAAATTCTAAACTATTCATTGTTTGATAAAATATTAGTTTATTATTTTCATAATCTATATTTTTCACTTTAAAAATTTTATAACCACCATTTAATGGTATACTTATATTATCATTTATTTTAATGTTTCCAATTTTATTTACAGTAATTATTACATTTTTATCTGCATTTAGTTCATAATCTATTAATAATGTTGTATAAGTATTTTCTAAATACTTATTGTATTTATTAAATACTGTGTTTCTATCAATCTGAGCTAGGTTTAATATATTTTTATTATTTTTATAATAATTTAATAACGTATTTGCCATATTGTTTTGTTTTAGTAAATATTCATTAATATTATTATAATTATATAAACTATTTGTTAATTGTAATATATATGGATCATAATTACTAGTTGGTAAATAATCTTTATGTGCAATTAAATATTTAATATCACAATCATATAACATTGAAATTTCAGTAATTTTTTTGTATGTGTCCAAACCTAATTTTTCAATACTAAATATATCTTGAACAAAATTATAATATAAATCTGAAACATTTTGCATATAATTTAATACGTCTGAATACGAATATTTTGAATATAAATCCAGTAAATAGTACATTAATGTGTTTAATACATTTTCATCAGTTAGTTGATTTAAATATTCAGTAATATTGTCGTATTTGATAATTGGTATTATATAATGTTCATTTAAATAAAAATATTTCATTCCGTTAATTGATATAAGTTTACCATGTAAAATTTTATAAATACCATTCATGCCTTGATATAAATTATTTATACACAATAATATAGTGTTCCAATCAACTAAAATATTTGTTTGTTTTAATTCATCATATGCTAATTTAAAATTATTAATATTATTTAATAAATAAAATATATTATCATTAATTGTCAAATCAATAAAATCGGTATATAATGACTTTTGGCTACTCATACTAATTAATTGTTTCAAATATATATATAAATATTTTGGATAAGTATTTAATGTTTTATCGTGTAATGCTATCCAATCAATATAATCTTTATTGTTATTTTTATCTGTTACAATTCTAATTTGTTTAATAATACTATCAGATGTATGAAGAAACATATTTTCCATAGAATTTTTAAAGTCGTAAAAGTAATTATTAATTATACTGTCAAATAAATAATTGTGTATTACTTTATAACTATACATTGAATTAAATGAATTTGATATTTTTAATAAAAATAATGTTGAATTACTAGTATTAACTTTCGATCCTGTTTCATACACATTTTCCACATTTTGCAATATATTATTATCATTATTTTGTATTACTTTACATAATTTAATAAATAAATCACAAAATATTTTTCTACATTCATCTAAATTTTTATATACATCTACTGGATTTGATGGATCTGGAATTTGTAATATTTTAATATTTGTATATATATAATTAATATAATCTAACATAAATACATTTCCATTAAAGAAGTTATTTTCACTAAATGATTCAACTGCTAATGATTGAATTTTATATAATTGATCAAAATTATTAAAATTATTAAATTTAACTTCACCTAAATAATAACCAACTGATGATGAATCACTACCTGTGTATTCTATTTTATTTTGTAGTGATAATATGTTTTTATAAAATACTTTTAATTTATTATTTTTAAATTTACATGGTATCCAATTATTTTCGACTTTAATAAATCCATATTTATCAATATTTCCTAAATCTAATCCAATAATATCATACACAATTATTATATTTAAATTTTGTATCATTGTTCTGTCTAATAAATCATTTTCTAAACCATAATATTGAAGATTACATTTACTACTTATTGTATCCGTTTTAATGTCATATAATTTATTTGTTGATAATTTATTAATAACATATGTACCAATATATCCAGTTTTAGATGAATCACTAATAATACTGCATTTTTCTAATTTAATATTAATATATGTGTTATTATATTTATATTGTAATATTGTGTTGTTTGATGAATTAATAAAATTATCATATACTGGACATTCAATATAATAATTATAATTTATAGTTGAATCATCTACAGTAATTGATGATTTATTTTCATTAAAATTTATTAATGTTATTATATTATTATTAATTTTAATTATTTTATTGTAGTCGGTTGGTAAAAGTATATTATAATATACTTCATTTATTGGTATTGGTAAATATGTAATCGTATTATAATTTATTTTATTTACATAAAAATCATAATTATCTGAAATATTATTTTTTATATTGACTGTATTTAATCCTTTATCACTATCATTTAATGTTATATTATAACAATCTACTTTTTTAAAATTATAAATATTATTAGATGTTGTTGTAACCATAAATAAAGAATATTGATCTATATAATCTCTAATATCTTTCGGATAATATCCTGGAAATACTGAAAAATCATATGTTAATTTATAATATTTATCTGAGTTATTTACTTTTTCTAATGAAACTTTATCAATTTCACTAACATATTGACCAATAATTATTTCTAGAAAGGTACCGTCTTTTTCATATATACATATATCAGATGGATAATTTATTAAAGCATTTTGTCTATAATTTGTATTATCTAATAATTTTTTTGATGTCATATCAATTATATGTCTATATGGCTCTGCATATTTACCAGTTTTTAAATTATTTCCTGTATCAATTACTATATTATCATCTAGTATTTTAAATGAATAAAAAGTTATAATATTATTTTCAAACATTACTAACATTAAATGACTTGAAAAGTATACTCTTTTAATATTAGAATTAATTGTTCCTATATTTAGTTCTGTTTTGGTTAATTTATGTGTATTATCTGTTTGATCATAATATAATTTTAAACTATATATCTTATTTTGATCATGTAATATTAATAAATTATCAATTGAGTAAAATGGTTCAGCTATATTTAATGCATCTCCTAAATCATTAGTGTTTTGACATACATCATAAATTTCTGTAGATATTTCTAATAAATTAAAATTATATTTTACTATATAGTAAAAATCATTGTTTAAAACCAAAACATAAAAATAATTTTTTGTACTTGCAACACTTATTATATCACCACTTTTTTCATTACTTATGTCTAATCTATATATTAAATTTTTAATAACATAATATAACTTATTTGAATCAATAAATAAATAATTGTTATCATTTAAAGTCTCTAATTTTGTTATATTTTTAAAATATAAATTTTTAATGTTATATGGTATAATATAATTATTTACACTACTAAAATTCCAATTACCCATAATTTTATTTGTTAATATTTGATTTTGATCATTACTAGTAATATTATAATAATAAATAATGCTGTTTTCATTGTTGTTATTGTTATTTTTAAATAATGTAGAAAAATATAAATATTTATTGTCACAATACATTTTAATTTTATTTTCTTCATAACCAGTTGTTTTATCAAATGTAAAAGTATTTATAAGTTGAACATTTATTGTGTTTTTATCATAATTTAATATATTAAATAAATAATAATTATTACTATCATGAAATAAACCATATAATATATTATATTCTGTTACTATAAAATCATTTGGTAATTTATTTGTGTCATTTAATAAATTATTTAATTGACTATATGTTAATAAATTATACCCAATATTAGTATATTTATAAACATATAAATATTTGTCATTCGATATAATAAATAAATTGTCTGTAGACAATTTAAAATCATTTTTATTTACATTGTTTCCAGTAATATTTTTAAATATATGATCAGTTTTATAAATAAATGTAATAGATGATATAGATGATTCTAAAAATACAAAATTATTGTTAACTAAAGTATATGATGCACTTATAATTCTATTTAAACCTAAATCCGTTACAAAAAACATATTATTTAAAAAATTAGTTTTAATTTGTTCATTAATATAATTATAACTGAATAATGTATGATTTAATGTGATATCAGTAATTTCATCTGTTCCCAGATTTATATTATAAATTTTTGCAAAAATATTATTTTTAATTGTAATAATATTTAAATTATTATTTGTTATTGGAACTAATATTTTTACAGAACCATTTAATGAATCTATTAAATATTGATTTATTTTAACATAATTAATTATATTTTGTGTTAATGATACAGTATATATTATTATATTGTTATTTTGATCAATTAAATATAAATAACCATCATATAAATATACATCTATAACTGCAGTAAATGTTAAATCAATGTATTTATTAAAATCAGATCTATCATATATACGAACTAATTGGTTTGATAAAGAAAATACAAAAAATAGTATATCATTATAAAAAATTTTATTAATAGGGAAATTAGTTGTTAATAATGTGTTATTATTATATTTTATACTATTTATATATACATTTATTGTATTATTTATTCCATTTTTATATTCATATTCAATATTTATTGGTAATATTTCTTCAATAGATGTTATTATTTCAGAATTATAACTTAATGAAAATTGTCCATTAATATTGTTTAATATGTAATTAGTAATTATATATTGAGATCTATTATTTGTTAAGTAAATAACCGTTAATAATATGTTATTGGTATCAATTTTATTTAAATTTACATTATATATTTCTAAATTTGTATAATCACTAATGTTATCATTTTCAATATTAATAAAATTTAAATTAATAATTTCTGAAATACTATTATCATCATTGTTTATATATATACTTTTAGTATTTGACACTATATCAATAAAATAATAATAACCATTTATATAATAACATTTATTTACATTCAATAAATTAATATTTTTACTTATAGTTGATGTATTTAGTTCAAAATTTTGTTCAATATTTTCTAAATTTATAATTGTTTTTTTGTTATTATAATTACCAATAATATAATATTGTAAATCTTCATTAATATAATATGAAAAAATATTACTAACTGATGAATATACATAATCATTTAGATATTCTAAAATATCTCCAGTTTTAGTAATATAATAAATTTTATTATTTATGATTGCAAATTTATTTTCACTATCAAATATACATTCTTTTAATTTATTATTTTGATTTAACATAATTGATTGTGATTTATGATTATCTGAAAAAGATAGATTACTTTTTACAACATCGATAGAATTTTTTTCCAAATTATTTAAATTAAATACTGGATCAATACCTATATAAATTTGTTCATTATTATCAACTATAAATAATTTATGTTCATGAGCTATATATGTTATATTTTTTAGATGCATGTTAATTTTATTACCAATAAAATTAATATTAGTATCATATGATGAACTAGATGAACTAATATCTCTGTCATTTAAATATGTATTTACCGTATATTTATTGGTTTTGATTTTCCATTTGTTTGATGTTTCATCAATAAATGAGTTAACATCATCATTAATTTTTTCAACATAACTAAAATCATGATTAAACGTACTTTTTAATAAAATATTTGTAATTAATGGACTAGTATTGT
>JACCDO010293777.1_pt1 | contig 22491 bp, 33 predicted proteins | sample 7446101 | NCBI WGS metagenome assembly JACCDO01 (sample SAMN15323440, study PRJNA562643) | freshwater metagenome | isolation source: river surface water | place: USA:Blue River Watershed | collected 2017-08-16
GAAACTGGCCTGTAAATAACACCAATAAGAACCCCTACTTGACACTATGTCGGGTAGGGGTTATTATTTTTATATGCAAGACTTTGAAGAGTGGCTAGCCCACGGAATTAAAAAAGGTTGGTGTGGCCCAGCTGTGTGCTACACCCATGACGGACTCCCTACCTCAGAGCCAGAGGATGCAGATTTCGAAGATGGCGGTGATCCGTGTCTTCACATAATTCGTCTCTACGATGACCATCTACACAAGAAGGCAGTAGAGGCAAATCACGCACCATCCACGTGGCGTGCAACAAACCGTGGAATCGACATCTAAGGACAAAAATGGCAAAAGGAAAAGGTGGAGCTCCAGCTCCTCAAAAGACAACTACTGACCGTAAAAACGGTAAGGCATCTAAGAAGCGCCCTAAGATTTTTGATGCTGTAAAGCGTCGTCTAGTTACAGATAAGTAGTATAATTAGTTTTAGAAGATATGCGTCTTTCGGTTACTGCAACTGGGGTATTCGTAATCTTCTAAAATGGTGGAGGCAGATGAACTGCTAAATGATGTGGAATAAACGCTCTACCAGGACCAGCCCCGTCGGACGGGGACAAGGTGTAGGTGCTTAAGTAAACCTACTAGTGGGTGCAAATCCCATCTGGTCCACGCAAGGCAGAAGTCTGAACAACTTCTGTGTCTGCTGTCTACATCTGAAGCCTACCCTGGCGGAGTGATAGTGCGAAAGTCTGGAACCCGTTCAGGGGTAGAAAGTACAGCTACCGTCTAGGATGTAGAGCCCTCGGGAATAGTTCCGAACCGCAGTAATCGGTGACCACGGAGGGCTTATAACTAAATACAAGGGCCTGACTGGTTTCGACAGTGAAACTGAAGTCGGTGAAGCAAGCGGAGACGCCCGTAACTCCTAGATCGGGCAAAAAATAAATGCTGAATCACGTTCAACATTCGCTCTAGCTGCTTAGCAATAAGTAGATAGAACCCCTAGCAAAGCACTAGTCCTAAGTGGGCAGCTAGGCTTTAAATAAATAGGACAAACCAAAAGGTTGCAGCAGGAGACCTCAAGATCCCGCCTTCGTAGTACCGTGGCTGGTAGAGCCTAAGCTTGTAGAAGAACGATGGAACTTTCATTGGACGCGGGTTCAATTCCCGCCAGGTCCACAAAATTGTTTGCTATTTGGTAAATACTATGTTAGTGTCTAGCTATGACTAAATTATTAGCAACCATTCTTGGACTAGCTCTTGTATCTAGCGGCACTTCCGTGCAGCCTAAGCCAGACACTATATTCCACGCTATGGAGACTCAAGCTGGTGCTGAGTGGGGCTTAGATAGAATAGATGGCGTAGCTGACTCTACTTATTCCTACACTAGCTCTGGCGATGAAGTACGTGTCTACATTGTAGATACTGGTGTAGATGCCAATCACCCAGATCTGAGTGGCCGTGTTTTAGATGGCTTTGATGCTTTTAATCAAAATTTAGATCAATCTGACTGCCAGGGCCACGGCACACATGTGGCTGGTATTGTTGCTGGCACAAAGTACGGTGTAGCAAAAAAATCTTTAATAGTTCCAGTAAGAGTTCTCAACTGTTCTGGTCAGGGAACTACATCTACTCTAACTGCAGGCATTGATTGGATACTAAAAACTCATTCGGCTAGCCATGCTGCTATTGTCAACATGAGCCTAGGTGGCCCTAAAGATGATGCCGTAAATGCTGCTGTATCGAGATTAGTTGACGCTGGAATGGTTGTAGTGTCTGCAGCTGGCAATTCTAGTGTAGATGCATGTACTTTTTCCCCCGCTAGTGCTAATGGTGTTTTAGCGGTCGGGTCAATAAACTCTGAAGGATATAGATCTCCTTTTTCTAATTGGGGAGATTGCGTAGATATATTTGCACCTGGCTCTAAAATATCCTCAATTGTTCCAGGAAACTATACAGCTGTATCTCAAAAAAGTGGTACTTCCCAAGGGGCTGGATTTGTATCTGGTGCTATAGCAACTTACGTGAGTTCAGGTCTAGCTAAGTCGTCAGGTGAACTACTTAAAGTATTATCGGATCTTTCTGAAAAAGATTCAGTTATAGATGCAAAATCAGTAAATAATAAGCTACTAAACGTTGCAAAAGAAGGGTACACGCCAGAGGTACCGACACAGGTTGAAGTTCCACCTGTACAAACCACTGCTGCCATAAAAAACATATCGGCTCCAAAGAACTTTACTATTAAGTACAACAAGCTATATTGGTCACGCCCAGCATATTCTGGAAGCTTCGCAAAAGTTAGTTATATAGTGGAGCAATATATCTCCGATAGTTGGGCCTATATTGGAGAAACAAAAACACTCAGCTATTCGCTAAACCCTAAAACAACATCAAACACGACCCTATACAGAGTTAGTGCTAAAACAAGTCAGGGTGTAGGACCTTCTACGCCTGCTATTCGAAATGTAGGGGCTAGTGCAGCTAGCTTAATAACTCCAGTCCCTGACCTAGTACTTGTTAGTGATTCAAAAATTACCGTCAGCCAGCGAGGTGGCATTGGTTCAGTTACTTCCGATGTTTCATGGAGCCAGGTACCTAATTCGGTAAGATATGAAATTGAGATTTCCGCCTACAACACTGGTTACTGGTCTCTAGTTAGGTCTACCACTGGAATATCAGCTAGGGTGACAGCTAGAGTTGGTGTTCTGTATGATTTTAGGGTGTGGGCCTTGATGTCAGACGGCACAAAGACTTTAGTGGGAAGCGCTCAGTATTTAGGCAAATAAATCAAGATAGACTATTTATATGAGGATACTTGGAATTAATGAGACTACGCATGACGCTTCAGTGTGTGTAGTAGAAGATACCAAGATACTATTTGCAGCTCACGCTGAGAGGTATTCCAAGAAGAAAAACGACTGGTACACGAACCGCGAGCTCATTCTCGAAGCTCTTTCATACGGTAAGCCAGATAAAATTGCTTATTATGAAGACAGGTGGCTCAAGAAGTGGCGCATACTATCTAGGGGTGGTTTTGGTGGCGGTAAACCATTCTATTTAAGTATGCCAGAGCTTAAAGGTGTACCTACATATACAGCATTTCACCACCACTCACATGCTGCAGCTGGCTACTACACCTCGCCGTTTGATGATGCTGTAGTAGTTGTACTAGATGCCATTGGCGAGTTTACTACTAGTTCTATTTGGGTTGGCGAGGGTGACTCGCTTCGGCAGATTAAGCGCTGGAAATATCCGTTTAGCTATGGTCTGTTTTATTCGGCGTTTACTGACCTGATTGGTCTTAAGCCAAACGAAGAAGAATACATCATGATGGGTATGGCTGCCTATGGAAACTGGACTAAGTACTACTACAAAGTCCTGAACTATTTCCCTCGATTTGACTATCAAACCTATAACTTCCACCGCGGCATTAGTAACTGGAATCAGGAGATTAGTGAGCAAGATCGATTCGACATTGCAGCTGCTGTACAAAAGGTTTACGAACTCAGACTTATGGAGTTCATGCGTTATGCTACAAAGAAGACTGGCAAATCAAACCTAGTCTTCATGGGTGGATGTGCGCTAAATAGCAAAGCAAATACTGAACTATGGTCAATATTTAATGACATTTGGATTATGCCAAATCCTGGGGATGCTGGATCATCCTTAGGGGCTGCAGCCACTGTATTAGAGAAAAAACTTGAATGGGATGGTCCATATCTAGGCACAATGGTTGGCGGAGAGTACCCAGTTCAGAAAATAGTGGACGCGCTTATTAAAGACAAGATAGCGCCAGTAGCATCTGGAAGGGCTGAGTATGGGCCTAGGGCATTGGGTAATAGAAGTATCTTGGCTGATCCAAGGGACCCTAACATAAAAGACAAAGTCAATACTATTAAACAGCGAGAGCTATTTAGACCTTTTGCTCCAGTTGTCATGGAGGAGTACGCCTCTGAGTGGTTTGAAATGAACTACACATCTCCGTATATGCAGTTCACGCCTAAGTGTTTGAAGCCAGACTTAATCCCAGCTGTAGTGCATGCCGATGGGACAGCTAGAGTACAAACGGTTAACGCTACCCAGCATCCAGGTCTATATCAGGTACTAGATGAATGGAATAAACTAACTGGTGTTCCAGTGTTGCTAAATACCAGCCTAAATATTAAAGGTCAACCGATACTAAACTCGGATGCGGATATTGAAAATTGGCAGCAATACTATAAAAGAGGTGTGATTAGATGATTAAAGCTATAAAAATTGCTTACTATGAGCTTGTAATTTTTATTCAAAAAAAGAAGCGCAAAAAAGAAAACAAGAAAAAAATAAAAAAAGATTTCATCTACTAGAAAGAGAAAAATGCTAAATGACTCTCCACCCGATGGTGGTTATGTTGTGGAGATGAGTTTTTTCTCTGACTTTGTGGGGATATCCGCCGAAATATCTTTTGATGGATACACCAATGACTCCACTGGACTTAATACTGATGAAAATACCTAAAATATTGTGGCAGACTTCTCAATATGAGTGGTCCAATATACCTGACTGGTTGAAATTATATGTAGATACCTGGCAACAGCATAATCCAGCCTGGGAGTATAGATACCAATCAAATCTAGAATTTTATAGATATCTAGAAAAAACTTATTCGTACGATTTAGCTAAAAATTTTTACAATTTGCCTGGATATTTTAAAGGCGATTTTTGGAGATTTTACGTATTGGGTGGTGTTGGTGGAGTATACGCGGACATCGACACGATATGTTACTCAGCGATTGACCAGCTTATAGATTCTTTAGTGGACTTTACAGATGCCTCTCCGACCGTATCGACTGGCAACTCTAATTGGTATAACAACTGGCTAATAGTTTCTAGTGGCACTAGTGACATAATAAATTACGCAAAAAATAGATGCATCTCTTCTCTTAGCGGGGGGGAGCCAATGTCTGTAGATATTTGGCAAGAAGCAGTTACAAATTCTGTTTCAGCAAAATTTTTACCACTTCACCCAGAGATTGTAAAATTGGATGACAATACTCCAGTTTGCATGCATCTTGCTGGGTCTGTTAACTGGAATGATATAAAACCAGATACTAAACTAATAGAAAAATCTTTCTGGAACTTACCAAAAAATACGAGAGTATCTCAGCGGGCGGGGATCAAATAATGTCTATGTCTCTAACTGGAGTAGCTCCTGCAGAGCAAAATGGTCATATCTATATGTCTGACTCTTGGAGCTGGTCTTCTTTAGTTCAGTTTTACGAGATCTACTACCCCGATCCCATGAGACAGGCTGGGCTATCCAGGTATATGCCTAAAGGCACCCTAATCTCGGCTGAAAATGTCCAAATTCTAATAGAGTGTATATCTCAGGGAGACAATCAGAGAGTTTCCTCGGAGGTTATGAGATATGTAGAAATTACCTCTAAGTTTCTTGATTCTTTAGAAAATATTGACTGCCAATCGTGTGTCGGTACTGGTAGGCAAAGACTTGGAATAATTCACCCTGAACTCAGCGGGGAGCCATGTAAGGAGTGCAATGGTAGCAAAAAGTCTAGGCCCTACATCTGCAACTATAAAATTAACGGAACTTCATTCGAGATGTTTTTAAGATTTCTTAGAGTGTGCGGCGGATTCATAGTCAGCTAGGTAACATATTCAATGTCCAATAAAATTGATAATTTCGGAATTAGCCGTAGCTACTCTCTATCTAATACATACTTACCAGCCACGTGCCATGAGGGTTACAGAATTACTAGAAAAAACTCTAGAAATCAAGATCAAATAGAGCACTTATCAGGTAACTACTTCCTACTATCAAATGTCGAATTTCCCTACTTCCATAGCCTAAGAGAGCAGCTTGGACAATATGAGCTGCTTTCCTCTGAAATAGAGGCACTAAAACTACTAGTAATAGTCGACATCCTGCCAGATGAAGTTATGGAAGATGAAAAGCTATTGCATGGCAGCAAATTATCTAATAGTTTTTTTGATTTTGTAAAAAAACACTACAACTATCAAACTATAGATATTTCCCAGATTGATAGTGTTCAGATAGAAAAGATATTTTATATAGTAAATGATTACCTCAACGGGTCCTTAAAATTTGAAAGCTACATTTCTACGGATGATATTTTTAAATCCCATGGGGTGGACGGGGCTATAGAGTTTGAGCGAGCTATAAGTTCTAGCCTTAGGGCGAAGTTTTCTAGCTATATAAAGCCTATAGATTTTAATAAAAAAATATACCTATCTAGAATGGCTGAAACTCTGCAAGCAGAGGCAATAGAAGCTGAATACCACGCATATAAAAAAGACGGGACCGTACCACCTGATAAGTTCTTGACTTATATTTTTGAAACTATGGACTGGAATGTAGATGCCAAAAAGCACTACGAAATGACAGTAAAACGTGCCCTATCCGTCGAGGACACCAAAGAGCTTGAAATGTTTTTTGAGTCTCGGGGGTACGAGATAGTTGATCCTAGTACGCTCTCTATAGAAGATCAGATATCTCTGTATAGCTCTGCGGGAACTATTGCAAGTATTGTCGGCGGTGGGATGACTAATACATTGTTTTGCTCGGCTGACACTACAGTTATAGCAATAGTTATAAGCACCGAAGTTGGACTAATAAGCACTAACTGCGCCGCTGGGGCAGGCTGCTCAATTAAAACTGCACCATCTCGAGTAGAACTAAACAGTGATATAGTCTATAACTCTAAGCAATTAATAGAATTTTTAAAGGACATTGTCTAGTGCACAGACCTGACACTATTTTCATTGGAATCGCTGCCATGAACGAGGTAGATGTTGTTCAAACAATAGAAAATGCCCTTGATATGGCTAAATACCCTGAAAATCTGTCTTTTGGTGTTTGGAATCACAACACTTTTGGCGAAGACCTGGCATACCAGCATCCTCAGGTTAGAGTTGTAAATGTCCACTACCCGATTTCTCTCGGTCTTGGCGTAGCTAGGTCCTCAGTTTCGGCTCTATATGGCGGCGAGACTTACTACTACCAAATAGACGCTCATATGCTATTCCAAAAAAATTGGGATGACTTGCTTATATCTGCTCATAAGAAGCTCGAAGAAGTCACCCCTAAACCTATAATTTCATATTTCGGCCAAGTATGGTGGACAGATGATGATGGCGCTATACATGGATATAACCAAGATGCAGATGTTATAGGTATGCCAATCACCTATTCTCCAGACCACAGGTCCTTTGGGTTGCCTATAAATATAGGTGACCCCGACGGTTCTGATATGTGGAGATCGACAGACGACGATTTTCTAGAACATCACAACATTCAGGGCGGGTTTGTGTTCACTAAAGCGGAGTTCCTGTGGGAAGTTGGATATGACCCTCAGCTGATGTTTTTTGGTGAAGAACTTCTACTGGCAATGAGGGCCTGGACTAGAGGCTATAGAATATTTGTTCTTAAGCAACCCATTCAATGGCACAAAGATAGATGGGGAAGTAAGAAACACCCGCAAGAAAGAGATTTAGTAGAAAACGAACAAAGACCACCAAAAACACCAGAAGCCGCGGTGTGGGATCTGAGACAACAACAAAGCATGCGTCGAACCCAAGCGATTTTTAGGGGAGAGATTTTAGGGCACTGGGGTGCTCCATCTAAAGAGCTTTTAGATGAATATTTACGAGTATCCAGACTAGGTAGTCGAATGAATTTAGATGAGTTTCTTCCATACACTGGCGACTTGAAGTAACTGATATATTGATCTTAAGACTTAAACCTGATAGGAATCTCCATGGGAATTAGAGTTCCAGAAGATTGTCCATACAAAGTAGACATACTGGATGATCAAATAATTCTTATACACGAATTTATCTCCGAAGAAGATAGAATTCAGCTTTATACCTTTGCAAGCTCGGCAACTGAAGATGATTGGAGAGAGACCTACCTTTCCAGCTTAGTCAAAAGACTAGGTGAACTTCAACGCGGAGAGCATGTTGATGGTATTGATGTAGCCGCCGAAATCAAAAACATAGAATCTTTGATTGAAAATGTAGACCAGAACGAGTGGGCCGACAGGACAATTATGAACCCTATCCCTATCGGCGAAGATCTGGCTAAGAAAATGTCAATGTTCTTTGATGAAGAGTATTTCTACAGAGGATTTGCTACTATACAAAGACACTATCCAGGGTCATCTATGAAAGTACATAACGACAGTGGCCACAACCCTGATTTGGTATTCGCTTCGGTCTTATATCTAAATGATGATTATTTAGGCGGGGAGCTTTATTTCCCCACTAGAAACTTGAGAATCAAGGCTCCCGCAAGATCGCTAGCAATATTTGCCACTGGTGAAGAGTATATTCATGGAGTTGATGTAGTATTGCCAGGTCCAACTAGATATGCTATTCCGTCATTTGTTTGGAAAACAGAGCGTGGTTGGTAGAAGTTAAGGTACTAATTATACCATACTGAACACCGCTATTTTGCTGGTTAATGTACAAAAGCTTACGTACATAAACGTCATACAAACTTAGGTCTAAGATTGTATATAGAAAGTACATATCTGATGACTAATCCGCTGAATCCTGACTTTCTCAGGTACGAACTGGCTAATAGATTCACTAGCCAGCGAGATTTGTCGTCTGTTGAAGTATTGGATGGCATCGAGTACCGCAAAAACATCCACGGCCTACGAGATAGCTCGGATACTGCCCACTCTGATTTGGTAGTTGCTGGATGCTCCATGACTTATGGGATAGGGGTTCCAGCAACAGATACATGGGGATTTAGGCTAAAAGAGCTCCTAGCCGAAGACTCCTACATTAATTTAGGCACTCCTGGTGCCTCGGCTGAGACTGTAGCCAGAACAGTAATGGATTACGTGGAAACCTATGGTGTCCCAAAGAGATTAGCGGTGTTGATGCCAAACCTTGAACGTCACTATGTTGCTGGTAATACTAGCATAATCTTTGACCGAAACAAGGAAGCTCAGGTGAAGGACTACACCGCTGAGTATGCTTTTGATGTCATCTTAGATCGAGATAATGTGGATAGGCCTAGCTACATCAAAAAGCCGTATTTATGGCAAGACGTCCTACCGCATGAACATTACGGGCTTAAATCTCTTCTTGCTATAAAGCAGTTAGAGCAATATTGCTTGGCTGTCGGGATAGAGATGGTTTGGGCAACCTGGGACGAATCGCTCAATTCGCTGGCAAAAAGCCTTGGATTTGAGACCTTCAAGGCATTTGACTACCCCTTCAAATGGTCGGAAGCTGCTTGCCACCAAGACGATAGGGCAAAAATTAATGAACGCCACTATTCAGTAGGTGCTGACCCTGACCGACACTGGGGGTCGCACACGCATATTCATCTAGCAGAGCATTTCTACGAGTGCTGGAGATCTGACAATGACTGAGACAATTAAGGCACTACTCTATGCCCGCGTATCTACAACGATGCAGGTAGAGGACGGTGTGTCATTAGATGTGCAAGAGCGAACCCTTAAGCAAGCTGGAGAGATGTACGGCTTCACCGAGAGTGAGCTCGTGAAGGAGGAGGGCCGTTCTGGAAAGAATGTGTCTGGTAGACCAAAGTTAATAGACGCCCTTAAGCGGCTAGACAATAAAGAAGCAGACGCCCTTATTGTTACCAGGATCGACAGACTAGCTAGATCGACTAAGGACTTCCTGGACATTGTGGATAGGGCCAATAAGAACAATTGGCGATTAATCCTGTTAGATCTAAATCTTGACACATCTACATATCAGGGTAGGTTTGTGGTAACGATTATGTCGGCGCTCGCCGAAATGGAGCGAGGCATTATTGCTGAGCGAGCCAAGGATATCCACAAGGACCGCAGGGAGCGGGGGGTGGTCTGGGGCAAGGATATGGGGCCGAAAAGGGTTGTTTCGACTGAGGTTTACGAGCAAATTAAGGCTAAAAGATCTATGGGATACTCTTACCAGGCGATTGCTGATACCCTTAATCAGCAAGGCATCCCATCTGCTAGAGGCGGCAGCTGGTATGGATCGAGCGTAAAGAATATATTAGACGCCCCTATTGTAGAGGACAAAGATGGCGACACCGAAGAAAGTTAAAATTGCTGGTCAGTTGTATTCAATTGAGGAACGTGACCCAAAGCAAGACGGAACTCTCAATGAGAACAACTACGGCTATACGCTCGATCAAGGTAATTTAATTGTCATTGACAAGTCTCTCGCGCTAAGTAAGAAACAACAAACACTGCTCCATGAAGTGATGCATGCAATTCGCATGGTTAATGATGGTCCTAAGAAACCAACTAAAAAAGATGACTACGAAGTTTGGGAACATCACTTTATTGGAATTTTTGAAGCTGATATGCTAGGGTTCTTGAAAGACAACCCAGAAGTGGTTGATTGGTTAACTAGCGAGGGATAGATACGCAATGGGGAGAAAGAAAAAAGACACAACCCCTGCCGCTCCAAAACCCAATGACACTTGGGTATATGAAACACAAATCCAGATAAATGGGCGAAACGTTACGCCTGGCACCGAGCTAAAAATATCTGGGGAGCGCGGTCGATTTAGATTTATGCAACAGGTGACCAACCACAATGGTGTTGTCTGGATAGACGTTTGGGGTGGGCCTAAAGGCTCTGAGAACTGCAGAAGCTTTAGGTTAGATCGAGTAAGACGCGTGCACTATAAAAACCAAACTATTGAAAATTTAGCTATAGAGCATAAGGAAAAACTAGCTGCTAAAAAAGCAGAACTAGAAGAAAATAATAATGACTGATAAAGATTGCTGCCATAAGTGTGGAGTTTGGCATAGTATTGATAGTCTTGTAATTGGACTTTGTCCATTCTGTAGAGGATCACTAGAGGTAAACAAATGGCAGTAAAGATTAAAGTTGTAGGAAATGTCCCTAAGTATGCACGGATTGGAGACGCTGGCTGCGACTTAGTTGCAAATGAAAATGCAACAATTGCTGCGCACTCTCGCAAGCTCGTGAAGACTGGGACCTGGGTTGAAATTCCTGACGGCTATGTTGGACTCATACACCCACGTAGCGGTCTAGCCCTAAAGCAAGGCATCACTGTTCTGAATACCCCTGGAACTATTGACTCTGGGTACCGCGGTGAGATTGGAGTTATCCTTTACAACTCTACTTCCGAGATGATCGAGATTGATCGCGGCACTCGAATCGCGCAGTTGGTGTTTCAGAAGTTTGAGACTGCAGAGTTTGAATTAGTAGACGCCCTTACTGAAAGTGACAGAGGCGAAGGTGGATTTGGTTCTACTGGAGTTGCAAGTTAGTTCGTTAACTGTTACTCTGTAACTAATTGGTCCCATCGTCTAGAGGCCTAGGACGCTGCCCTTTCACGGCAGTAGCACGGGTTCGAATCCCGTTGGGACTGCAATGCCCTGATGGCGCAATGGTAGCGCACCGCTCTTGTAAAGCGGGGGTTGTCGGTTCGAGTCCGACTCGGGGCTCCACGAGACTTAGCTCAGCTGGTTAGAGCAGCGGACTCATAATCCGTCGGTCGCGGGTTCAAGTCCCGCAGTCTCGACCAAACAACACCCAACAGAAAGAAATAGAAGTGGCCCCGTCAACAAAGCGAAGCTTATATAAAAGCATCAGCTGGCACTTTGTGCATATGTCAATCATTTCGACTACTGTGTTTATTTTGACTGGCAAGGTTGATTTAGTTGCCAGCATTGTCTCAATCCACGTAATCTCCGAGACTGTCATCTACTACTTGCACGAAAGAATGTGGGAGAAGCTATAACTGTCTCTCGGCGTGGCGGAATGGTAGACGCCCCTGACTTAAAATCAGGTGTCGCAAGACGTGCGGGTTCGAGTCCCGCCGCCGAGACCAACCCCTCGTAGCTCAGTGGATAGAGCAAAGGCCTTCTAATCCTTTGGTCGTAGGTTCGATTCCTACCGAGGGGGCTCTGGTAAAATTAAACAATGAAAGCTAGTGATCTCCCTGGCGAGCTTGATTCCGACTTTATGATTCTGGAAACCCGCTTGTCATTATTAGTAGACGCCTTTATTAAATTAGGCGAGTATAAAGGCCGTCGAGAGTTCTTTGACGTATTTAGGGAACTGCTTAATGAAAAAGAAGCTGCTGGTGACGAGATAGCAGTTCAAGTTTTAAACTGGGCATATATGGAGCTTGCTGACAGGATTCCTGTAGAATAGCTGAGTGCCACCCAAGAAACGCAAAGCAGCAGACGCCCCTATTGTTGTAGCTCCAGGGGAAGAGAAAGTCGTACCATTTGGATGGTGTATGACTGGACATCACGATGGATGTGTGATAACTTTCACTGGACATAGGTGTTCATGTGAGTGCCATAGGGAGAAAGAAAATGACAGCAGCCGAGAAGTATAACGAATATGGTGGCCCGCATGGGATGTGGGCTATGGTGGTTCTAAAGGATGGTCTTAGCTTTGAGGGGACAATTTTAGACGACAAGCTATCTGGCATCTACTTATTGATTGGTGGAGATGAAGATAGACTTAACATATTCCCATGGCACTCTGTATCAAGAGTGGTAGTTAGCTCACAGAATTAGGTAGTGACAATGTACGGCACAAACTTTAGGTTTTTTGAAGACAGTAAAAGTGGCGGAACTGGACAAGAATCATTTGTTCTAAACGTATTGAAGGAAAAAAAGAACGGCCACTATGTAGAGCTAGGTGCCTTTCACTCGCAAAATGGTAGCAATACTTGGCTATTAGAGACTGGCTACGACTGGTCTGGCTTAGCTTTAGACATAGTTCCAGCCTTTGCGGAAGAGATAAATGCCAATAGGAAGAATGGATGCGTTTTAGCAGACGCCACTACGTTTGACTACCGTAAGTATTTTGAGGAAAATAACTTCCCTAAACAGATCGATTATCTGCAGGTAGATATTGATTCTGGCTACGATAATCAGGGTAACCCTGTTGGTAACCCTAACCAAAGCTTGCTAGGTCTGATTGCTCTACCCCTAAACGTTTATAGGTTCACGGTTATTACATTTGAACATGATGGACTAAGCGACTATAAATCTGCTCCAATGCGGGACGCACAGCGCGAAATACTTACTAGCTTGGGCTACAAGTTAGTTCAGAGACACACTTTTGAAGACTGGTGGGTTGACGCTACGGTAATCCCATATCAGGAGTTTAAGGAGTACTTCTACATGGGAGCACCATAGTGCCGAACCCATACTTTTCTTACAGCGACAGCTTTAATCGATCAATCTATGAGAATGGTTTTAGATGTCACCCGTTAGATGTATCAGCTCATGTCAAGGGGGACTTGACAAATTCTTACTTGCTAAACTCTAGTGGGTATCGGTCTACAGAGTTTTTAGGAAGTGCCCAACTGGTGTCAGCTGGGTGCTCTTTTACATTTGGCTCGGGGGTTCCAGAGCATAAACGGTGGAGCTCGGTTGTAGCAACTTCTCTTGGCAAGAGCGAGCATAACTTAGGGGTTTGCGCCTGGTCAGCCCATGCAATTATCGAGAATATCTATGCTTACATAGCTAAATATGGAGCACCAGAAGTACTGGTATGCCTATTTCCAGAGCCGTCAAGAATGCCAGTGCCAACTGTTGAAGGTCTTATTGAGTCAGACGAAGGTCCTGCTACTGGGTCTGAGATTGTCAATGTAATGTTAGACCGATTGGAAGATGCTTCCTATCCGAATAAGCCTAAATACAGTAAACGCCCACACAAAGTCGATGATGTTATCCCTGTCGAGTTGCCGTTGTATTTCTACTTTAAATACATAAAGATGCTTGAAGCTTACTGTCAGACCCTAAATATAAAATTCCTATGGAGTACTTGGGATAGAAATTTGTCTGAGTTCTTGGAGACAGTCGACCATGGAACAGAGAACTATAGGTTTTTTGGCTTGTCTGGGTATGTCCCTATGGGATTCTCGAATATGTCGTGGGATATCAGCATAAATGGCGGAGGTATGACCGAGGATAGTTTAGAAGATAGTAAACGCCTCTACGATGGATGCCACGAACATCTACTGTCTGAAGATGGAGACAACTTCTACTTAGGTACCGACAGGAGTGGCTTAGTCCACTGGGGTACCCACAAACATGCCCATATAGCGGAGAACTTCTTGTCACTACTTGCTTAGTGTAAAATACTCTTGGAGGAGAGCCATGTCCGTAATTGTAAAGAACGATTTTATATCAGCTGAAGATATTTCAGGGTTGACCAATACCCTATACCCTCAGATTAAAGAGACTCCTAGACCTGGAGTTTTCTCTACTCTTGGCTGGCAGAATGCCCTTATGGCCTCCAAGGTCGGGTTTGAAATGAACTCTCAGGTAGACAACAATGATGGTTTAGTCACTAAAACCTTAAAGTCTATTCTCGTAGAGATGGGCAATCACTTTGAAGTCGAGGACCTAGTTCTAGTTAATGCTTTCTACACAGTGATGAAGCCTGGCAGTCAAGTAGGCCTCCACTGCGATAACTGCAACCTAGACGGATCTCCACTTGACCCTGATGTAGAAATCGAACCTAATGAGTGGTCTGCTGTTCTCTACCTAAATAACGCGGAATCCGATTTCACTGGCGGACACCTTGTATTTCCTAAGCACGACTTGGATTACTCTCCTAAGGCTGGAGACCTGGTTTATTTCAAAACCGATGTAGACCACGCTCATGAAGTTACCGAAGTTACTGGCGGGGAGAGAGTCTGCCTTGTGATATTTACTGGACGTAGATCCATCGTTGAGCAAGTTAGTGCTGATTTCTCTAATAGATAATTTAGATGGACCACATACACGTAGTTGCACCTGAGCCTCCTAAACCAGAGATGGCTCCATTTACTGCGGAAAAAATAGAAAAAATAGATGAGAATCTTTATAAATTCGAAAAGCTATCGTTCATCAACGATGAGTCGAAGGATACTATTTATCTTCCTGGAAAACATTTTCTAGGGACATACAATAACTACTATTGGCATTTTATCCATGAAGACTTGTCTTACTATGAGGCTACTAAACTTCAGGTACCTGACTTATCTCTATCTCTAATTGATTTTTTTGGGGTGATGCAGGATGAAAAGGCTGTCTTACCGTCTAATCAAGGTAAGTATCCATACATCGACTTTTTCCTAAAGCTCTACCCACAAAATGTCTACATCAATAGACAAGAATCTAATGTTGTGTTTGAAGAGGCGTACTATGTGCTGTCTGGTAGTGATTTATTCACTGACCCAGAGTTCTTTAAAGCCCATGGGGAGTTGCCAGTATTCTTCCACGAGCATCCTGGCTATAGCGACTGGTCTCCTAGGGTGTGGACTAAGCGCTCCCACTATGGTCCAGTTGGCATGGACATTCTGACTAAAAACCTGAAAGAACTCATAAAAGACGCGCCTATCAGTAACACAAATAAAATCTTTATTTCTAGAAAAGATGTAAATGCCAGACTGGCTGAGCTAGTGGATGCCCCTGAGTATGAATTCTTAGTGAAGGAAAGATTCTATAGGGACGAGTTTTTAGCTGACTATTTCGAGAAGCTAGGATATTCAGTTGTTGCTCTGGAAGATATCAGCTACGAAGAGCAACTTAGGTTGTTTAGAGATGCAACTCATGTTGCTGGTACTGTTGGTGCTGGCTTCTCTAAGCTACATATGTGCAGCCCTGGAACAAAATTTTACGAGTTACATGTAATTCCAATTTATGGATTTGACTACGGATACTACGAAGAGTATAGAAATTTAGATTACATCCCTATAGATCTTCGAGTAGTTGAAGAGCAGCGAACCCTAACCACTGATGAAATGTTAGAGGTGCTCTCTAGGTATGAATTTTAAGACTAGATTTTTTAACTCGATATCCGTAGAACCAGGAAATTCATCTGTTCTTAGAAAGACTTCAACAGACACAAAAAAGTTATTAGATGAGTATGAATACTGGTACTCACTTCCAGAATTACTAAAACCTTATTTTGTTCAACCATATGACTATGAAGAAGATCAAGGCATATCTAGCTACTTAATGACTAGATATGAATTTTCTAGTGCTGGGGAGCAACTTGCTTATGGACAAATGTCGATAGATAGCTTTTCAAAGCTCCTCGAAAAAGTAGAAGAGTTCAGGTCTATGTGCCCTGCAGTTGAAGTTCCTGGTGACTATCTGGTAACTAATAGATCGGAACTTATTCTCAATAAGACAAAGTCTAGATTGAAAGAGTTGCAGAGCTCGTCTTGGAGTATGTCTATGTACGCAAATAGACTCAAACGGATTGGGGCTGATCCAGAAACTTTATATTCTGACCTAAAAAATAGTGTCAAAGAAATGCCAATTGGGCGTATTTTATTGAGCCATGGCGACCTGACTTTGAGTAATATCTTGTGGAACTACGAGTCAGAAGAGATAAAGCTAGTAGACCCTAAGGGTAAATCATATATGTACCTAGACGAATACTACGATATCTCTAAGTTAAGTCAATCTATTCTTGGTAGGTACGAAGAAATAATCTATGGTAAATATCTAGTAGACTTTGACACGATGGATATAGTTTTCGAACGTCCACCAAAAACCGAATATCAACAAGTATTTTTACAATACTTACAGGAAATTGGCTTAAACGAGAAGCTTGTAAAAGTCTATCAAGCAAGCCTATTTCTTTCGATGTTGCCTATGCATCTCGAAGATCACCAAAGGGTTGCGGCTTTTCTGGTGAGCTGTAGAAAAACTTTAGACAGTATAGATTAGGATGGCCACGTTAGATGTTTATTAATTTAGTATTTCTAGCTGCTGGTAAGGGTACCCGTTTTAAGGATGACCCTAGATACTCCGTACACAAAACTGTTATTCCCGTTAAGGGAATGCCTATGATGCTTCAGTCCTACAAGAATCTGAAGCAACTACTACGCAGAGACCTAGGCCCAGACGACAACATAAGTCCAATTATAATTGTGACTGAGCAGCTTATGGATGAGTATCCAGAGCTAGAGGCTGAAATCGAAAAAGTAGAATCAGCCCCGCCTCTGAGAATCCACCGACAGAAGGGCTACTTCAACGGCCCTGGGCTATCCGCCGAGCCTATGCGATTTTTCATGGAGCCAGAGAAGCCAATCTTCCTAGCCAATGCTGATCAGTTGATTAAGGGAAAAATTCTTGGCCCGATTAAAGACGCTGTTGATGAGGGCTATGATGGTGTGCTTTTTTGCTTCAGCAGTACAGAGGACAGATACTCTTACGTCAGTGTAGATGAAAATATGGTAGCCACCGAAATGATCGAAAAGCAAGTAATTAGCGAGTACGCTAGCACTGGTCTTTGCTTTTGGACTAAAAGTGGCGACTTCTTCAAGAGTATTGACAGTATGAAGAAGGACCCAACCAAAGAGTTGTTTATTAGCGACATCTGCAACTATGCAATTTCAAACGGTAAAAAGTTTAAAGTAGTTATGGTAGACGCCTTTATTGATCTAGGAACTCCAGATGATTTAGATGTTCTAGATGAAAAGTGGGAGGCTACTTTTGGAAATTAAAAGATACGCGGTTTCAGTTCTTGGCTATGGCAAGGTAGGTAAGCCTTTAGTTGACTTGCTAGTTAAGAGCAATCTCCCGATTGACATAAAAACTGTAGCCGTTAAACACAAGCCTTCAGTAGAAAACCCAGAGCTGCCTTTTGGTAATTTAGAGGCAGCCATTAATAGCGATTCTGATTTATACATTGACTGCCTTCCCTACTCGGAAGAAACGTTATCTACGGTGTTTGCTCTAATCTCTAAAGGAAAAACTATTGCAACATGCAATAAGGAACTAGTAAACAAGCACAAGGTAGAGCTAGTTGATGCTGCAAAAGCTAGTGGCTCCAAACTGTACTTTAATGCTATTCCTGCTAGTTCAGAGAAAACTCCTTTTAGTTTTGTAAATTTAACTGAAAAAAATATCTCTGGATACGGAGATGAGCTGTATGAGTTTAGGGGGGCAGACGGAGACATAACCGCTAAATTCTTATACCAAGATGTGGTCCGTGCTCATCACAAATTTAACCCTGGATATGAAGACTTCCTAAAGATGGAAGAGGGTAAAAAGGCGCATGAGCGTCTCATGAAACTTCAAGAAGAAGCAAAGCTGAAAAATCTATCTATAGAAGAGCAGCCATGTGGCATTGAACCAAAGCTATCTAGTGATGGCTATTAGGAGATAACTATGTACCCGAAAATTATTAAAGATTTTGTGTCCCAGGATGGGGCAAAAACTCTTATTGATCTGCTCGATCCCATGACTGTTCCTAGTCCTAGGGAGGGTATAAATATTGCCCTTGGATATAGGGACTCTACTGAAGCTAGCAAAGCTGGAATTACCGAGCCAGTAATTGTAGGAATGCCAGCATCAGAAGCAAACGAGGCAACTGAGCTACTAACTGATGTTTTTAATCGAGTTAAAGCAAAAGTCGAAGAGATCTTTGGCCATGAGGCAGCTCTGACTCAGGGTAACTATCAGAATATGGTTATTGGCGGAAAAAACAATTTACACTCAGATACAACTGACCTTGATGGTAATCCACTGCAGCCAGACGGAACTCCAGAAGAGATGGAATGGAGTGTGCTTCTATATCTAAATAACCATGGAGTTGACTTTGATGGTGGAAGTATTTTATTTCCTAAACAGAATCTTGAAATTTTCCCTGTTTGTGGCGATTTAATTGTTTTTCCTGGAGACTTTGAGCACATCCACGAAGTCCCTGCTGTTACACGTGGTGAACGTAAAAATCTAGTGTTTTTCTATGGTAGACCAGAAAATATTGGATCATCTGATAAAAACTTCTATGTTTGGCAAGACCAGCCTCCTCAGGAGTGATTGTGTCTGATTACCAAAATCTTAAGGAAATCGTTGAATCGGCTTTAGAGAACAATAAGAACCTAAAAGCCGCTGATGCTTGGCCAGCAGCACTAACCCTAGATGAGATTTTTTCTGTAGGTGCAGCATATCAAGAACTATCATCAGACGTAGATCACGGGACCACTTATTCCTTAAATTCACTAAGGCATAGAAGCAAAGAGTTTGGCAGTGCTGACGTTCTATTTTCTGGATGCTCTATAACTTATGGTTGGGCCTTAAACCTAGAACAAACCTGGGGACATAGAGTAGCTCAGGAATTTGGTTGGAAGTATGATTTGATGGCATTCCCTGGTGCTTCTACTCCTAAGATTGTGAGAAAAATACTTAGGTACCTAGCTAGTTACGAACATAAACCAAAATATATATTTTGCCTATTTCCACCATCAAATAGAGTTGATAGCTACGCTAGTGATTATCTAACCAATCCTGGATACATATTAGAGAATACTCTGGAAATTAGGGATGAGACTCTAAAGACTGTAGCTACATATAGAGCAGCAGATGAACGAGTAAAAGAGAATAAGATTCTAACAATTGCCCATAACGACCAGACGTGCCTCAATGCCATAGCAACTCTAGAGACTGTATGTAAGTTGGTAGGAATAAAACTAATATGGGATAGTTGGGATGCTTCTGGGCACTCCAATCTTTCCAGTGTTTATGAAAAGTTCTACGAAAACTATCTAGGATCTGATGTAGACGGTCAAGAGTTTTTTGACGACAAAATATACAAATGTCACTCTGAACTGTCTCAGGAAAAATATTTCCACTCTGCACATGACGGGGAACATTACGGTGCTCACTACCACGCTCATGTTGCGGAAGCGTTTATATCTAAAATCAAAAAACTAGAGGAGAGGGATATTAATGTTTCTTAGTGTTTGCATTCTTGGACTAAATGAATACTCGAAAAAAGTAGTCGCTGAGTATAAAAAGTTGAATGGATACGGCGACAAGTTTAGAGTTCACTGTATTCATGTCACTGACTTGTCTTCCCATTTGAATGATATAACTACCAGAGAATACACCGTAATTGGGTCAAATGAGTCATCTCCTATTCAAGCTCTAAAAGATGGAACAGAGATGGATGACGATCTTATGGTCCCTATAACGGTAGACGATGACTGGTTACTTCAGTCTGACGGGCATGATACCGTTCTTCTTGCATCTGAAGAGTATCAGAGTCTGTATGATTCTCTGAAAGAGAAGGGATACCTGGCTCTTTCTTGTGTAGAATACAGGGAAGATGAAGTAGTTGAACTATTTAAGTCAACAATAAATAAAAGGATTCCTGTACTCTAATGACCTCTGAAATTAAATTTCGCAGCGATATGACCGTAGAACTAGTCAACTCGATGGCTAGGGATTCTGATGTTGCTATGGCTGCTCGAGTCTCTACTGTTAGTGGAAATCACGAGAAAATCGTGGACTTAGAAAAAGATGCTGGCCTCATCAACTACCTGATGCGTGATAGGCATGGTTCCCCGTTCGAGCACAACGCTTTTACCTTCTATATCGAAGCGCCGATCTTCGTGTTCCGCGAGTTCATGCGTCACCGCATTGCGTCCTACAACGAGGAATCGGGTCGCTACAAGGAGCTGAGCCCTGTTTTCTATGTCCCTGGCGAAGACCGTAAGCTTAAGCAGGTTGGTAAACCTGGTGCTTATGTTTTTGAAGACGGAACCTATGACCAAAAGATGATGGTACCTGCTTCAATTAGACGCGTTAACACTGAAGCCTACAATGCATATAAGAAGATGTTAGAGTCTGGCATTGCTAGAGAGGTGGCTAGGGCGGTTCTCCCAGTTAATCTCTACTCAAGCATGTACGTCACGATGAACGCTAGATCTTTGATGAATTTCCTATCGCTTCGTACCCAGCGTGAAGGCACTCACTTCCCATCCTTCCCGCAACGGGAGATCGAAATGGTTGCCGAGAAGATGGAAGAGTTCTTTGCGGAGAAAATGCCTATTACCTATGAGACATTCAATAAGCATGGTAGAGTTGCCCCATGAGTTTAAACGATTTTGACAATGTGGACATCAATCTTGACGACGAAGAGTTAGTTGAGCTGTCCACGTTTTCGACGTTTGAGCCAGGGGACTTGGAAGTATTTGAAATTAATATTGCCAAAGCAATACTGAAAAAAGAAGAAGCTTACAAAGCTATCGACGCTCTTGTTGATTCTGCTGGAGAGTCTTGGTTTGAGCTTGGAGAGAAGCTCGCAGAAAAAAGATTTTTCGACATACTTGACAAATTAGAGAACAGTCTGCTAGATTCTGAGGAGGACGCCATTATGACGATCCACTTAATAAGGAAGATGGTAGAAAACGATGAGCGAGAATAACGAGTTTAAGTACTCCAACGATCAGATCGCGGACATTTACGCGAAGTTAGAAGTAGCCAAGATGCTCATGAAGATGGGCTCTGATATGGCTAAGCAGGCAGAGACCGATATCAAGTTTTATCGCATGACCAACGCTGTTGGAGATGACGATGGACGAGACTAAATCTTGGCAAGAAGAACTTAACGATAAGCGCCTAAAAACTGAGGGCTGGTATGGGTGTATCTCGCCTGATGGCTGGAAGTGGATTATCGAAGATGCTGACAGGATACTGGCGAAGCTGGATCCTGATTACGAGATTCACCAAATCAAGGAGAAGTTCGGAACACTTCGTTACTACTACGGAACCGTGGCTGATCGAGATACGCAAGAAATAATGGACGCTGTGCTTGATAGGGCCGAGCGCCTTTCCAGCAAAACTTGTGAAATATGTGGAAACTCCAGCGGCATGTCTAACCCTGCTAAAGGCATTAAGTATGACCCTACTGCCGTGCTTAAATCTACTGGTGGATGGTACAAGACTATCTGCGATAGCTGTGACACCGAGGGTCGGTACGTTAGCGTAGACGCCCTTAAGAACAGGGCACAGTACGGCGACCTAGAGTTCTATGCTGATAAGGCAAGGGAACAAGTCCAAGAAGGTCAGGATATTCTGGACGTGTTTTTGAAGATTGCAAAGAAGGATTTGTTGGAGGAGTAATGCCTATTCACGTAGATATTCGAATTAATCAAGAATTAATAGAGACAGTTCACATTGGGCGACTTGAAGGTGGCGTTGAGGCTGACGATGTCAATCTCTATGTTGCATGCCTTGGAGACGAGCCTCTGAGGGTTGATGATTGGGTAGCGCGTGGAGTTCAATATAAGCACCGCTATGGTGATGGGGCTTTAGTGTGCGTACGCAAGGCGTTGGACTCCCTTGAGATTCAAAAAACCTGTAAGGAGAGAGAATGACTCCAGAAGAGATCTCAAAGATGATGGAAGCTGTTCAGGTGTATGGAGAGCTGCTTGGCGGTATGAAGAAAAAGTTTATCGCCGAGGGATTTTCTGATGACACCGCGGAAGCTTTAGTTGTAGAAATTTTAAGAAAGATGAGCTGATGAGCTTTGAGAGATTTAGTAGCTCAGATGTTTACATCTTTGAGCACGTTAATGGATTTATTGAATGCTGCGGGTGTTGGCTAGCTGATTGGGACACTGAAGGATTTCCACAACTTAAAACTCCTCGTGAAGCGTTAGCGCATCTAGACCGTCATGAAGAAGTTGGGCATGACATTGGTGGCGCTCGTCGTCGTATCGAGAAAGAGTATCCCGACTTAGA